>Ga0209915_1003432_pt1 | contig 13413 bp, 9 predicted proteins | sample ThiBiot_750_plan_FD_183952 | JGI IMG/M metagenome (GOLD analysis project Ga0209915, IMG submission 183952) | Wastewater bioreactor microbial communities from Cape Town, South Africa - Thiocy_cont_750_plan (SPAdes) | ecosystem: Engineered > Bioreactor > Thiocyanate-remediating > Anaerobic-Aerobic ... | reverse complement strand
ATGCGAAATTAAAAGAAGAAAAAAAGCAGAAAAATCGAAATAGAAAACGAGAAGATCTTTTTTTCTTAAGAACGACCAACTAATTTGCTGTTGATAACAGCTGTTGATATATCAACTTGTGCAACAGGCATATCTTCTTTTTTAATTCGAATAATTTCCGAACCGAATGAACCAAATGCTTCTAAACATTTCGGTCTCGGACAAAATATTCGACGAACAACATAACACGGCCATGCACAGATTAATGTTATCCAAAGAAGAAAGAAGAATGTCGGTTGTTCGCCACGACATTCACGCATTTGATCAATATCACGAAGAAATATTGCTGAATCGGTATGCGAAGGTTCCGAACAACTCGCACAACAGACATATTCTTGATAACGTGTTAAAAGTCGAATATCAGTGAGCGTTGTAAAATAAGCATTATTACAAAAACATAAACTATCATGATAATCCCATTCACGATAGACTTTTTCGCTTGGCAACAGATTGAAACTGTTGTTCACCGGCCGAAAACCTTGTTGGCCTTGCGGTTGCTGCATTTGTACACGAGCTGGAGCTATCGCCCTATACGGATTCAAGTTCCAAAAAGAAAGACAAAGAAAATTATATGCAGGCACTTACATATTCTCAACAGTTGATCGAAATGAGAAGCTTTCTTTCTTTCGTTCTTTCTTTTATTTCATCTATTTCAATACGTAGGATGTTAATCAAGAGAAATAAAACATTGATGAAATTCTAATTAAATCATAAAGAAAAGAAAGAAAAAAAAGTTCGCACGGCTTCGTTGCCCCTTTTTTTCTCAGATCGAATCAGAAGTCTTATTAGATTATGTCTGTTTTTTCTTTCAATGAACTGACAATTTTATTTTTTTTAAATAATAAAAAAAAAACAGCAAAAGAAATCAATGGCAATTTCCACAGTTAGGTGTACAAGGTTTGCCATTGTCCACTCGACAACGACAACCACCGGATGTGTCACCATGTCCTTTCGGACCCCATCGAGGACCTTTTGTCGCGAAGCAAATTTCTATTTTACATTGACTACATTGTATCCAATCACAGCCAGATGCTTTTTGAATGATTACACGGCAACCAGGACTTAAAAACAAAGAATTTCACAAGACATTTTGATATATGTCTTACATACCAATACATAGCTTCTCCACTTTTAATCATCGCCTTTTAATTATTTTAATAGAATAAACAATTGTTTCGATTTGAAAATGTTTTCTTAGTTACCTCAAGATGTTCGGCATCCTTTCGAACATTAAGATCGTTAGCCTCAATTCGTGTTTTTTCTTCTTGATATTCTTTACCTACAAATAGAACAATAAACAACCGATAGATCAATTAAAATTGCATGCTTACACGATTGTCCTTCATGTATTGCTTTACATGCTAAACAATTCCAATGTTTACATCCCTATAAATTTTTTAAACAAAAACATGCTTCTTTTTATGTCATAAATAAATAAACGAAATGACACACGTCACAATATAGGATATTATTTGTTTCTTCAGGTTCTAAAAACCACCAATGAGTACAATCTGGTGTTAAACAATGAACGGTTTGATTTCGACTTTCGACAATACGCACACCACTATCAAGTATACGATCGACTACTTTCTGATCAGCTTTTAAATCGTTGACAACCTTGAATAGAAATGAATTCATTGATAAATAAATCCTTTTTTTTTGTTTTCTTACGCCTCGAAGTTCTCGTTCTTCGAGCACGACATCACAACCATCATGTGGACATTTTATAATTGGGTCTGTACTTGTTTGAATCATTTGTAGAACACAAGGTTTACAAAATGGATGAAGACAATTATGAAATAAGATTCCATCGCCTTCTTTTATCGTATCCATACAAGTTATACAGTCAAATGCTTCAACATTTCGATAAAATGGTTGATTTTCTTGTGTTGATAATTCTCTGAGAATAACTGCTGGGCGTGGTGGAATTTTAAGTAGGGAAGATGTTGTTGTTGTTGTTGGTGGCAATTCAGAGGTTTCAATAAGAAATTCTTCTAAACATGTTCGTAAGATTTGACGAAAATTATCACGAGAATTTGGATTCAATATTAATTTACATACACCATAAATTTCATCTGGTTCGCCGGGAGATGCTGCAAAAATATATTGCTTACGATTAGTAAGACGAATGTTACGTAGTTCCTATTTGAAATGTTAGATCATATATAAAAGACATCATTTTGAATCTTACTGCTTTATTATTTTCGAGATCTATAATTCTTAAAGCATATTCACCAACATCATACTGCCTTAGTTCTATTAAACACCGGTTAAAAATTCGATGGTATCCATCTGGTGGAAAAAGTTGAACACTACATTCGCTGTATACTTCGACACTCATGATACTTTGAATGAAATTTGTTGGTAAAATGGAAAAAAAACACGTTTGTGTTTAAAGTAAGACGAATTTCACATGTCGAATATTTATTTTTGTTGATAAAAGAGAGGTGAGACATTTCGTAGCGAATGATCGACAAAAGTAGATGTCACACATCGCTGATAAAAATCTATGTGCAAGACTACGATTAATTCTATTTTTAGAAAGTTCTTCTTCTTTATCAAGAGAAAAATTCTGCGAAAGAATACAGACGCACGATAAAAAAACCGCATTACCAAGCAACCATATATCACATATTATATTATACTGTTTTATTTTTTCCTCTTTTCCAACATACGTCTCGTGTAAGATGGGTTGCTGTCATTGCAAATCACCTCTTAATGGTGGAGTAAATGTTGTAAAACCTCAACCTCAAGAAGACAGAGACGAATCAAATAACAATGTACCAGGAACAATCGTTGAAGGTGCTATTGTTATTTGGCTAGATCCTTCGATGAATCCGAATACAAATACTGATGTTATAAGAAATCAACTACAAAGAGCTGCTAATTGTGTGTTTATCTATAAAGATCCGAACGAATGTTTAACTTTTATTCATGGTTTGAAATACGAAAAAGTTCATCTTATTGTATCGCGTGCAGTCAATGAAGAATTTATAACGAATGCAAGAGATAATATTCCTCAAATTGAAATTATCTATCCTTATAGTTTCTATGATGAAATCATGGCTGCTACTCAAAATCAGAGTGAATTTGTTTTACCTGTGAATCTTTGTGAAGAATTGATGATCAAGATTCGAAATAGCAATCGTAATCTATTAGGAATTCAAATAATTAATCCTGCATTATTGAATTCATCAGCAGGAAATGATCAACAAGATGCCATGTTTATGTATGATCAATTAGTTCGACATATTATTTTAAGTCGAATTGATGATAATCTAACAGAAACAAATGTCAACGTGATCATGGCAGATGTTTTCAAATTTTGCGATAATTATCCAACAAAAAGAGAAAATGATATTAACTTTAAGACAGAATTCAAAACACAGTATCAATCTAAACATGCGAGCTACTGGTATAGTTGTGATGTTTTTTTCTATGGTACATTGAATCATGCTTTGCGTACGCATAATTATCAAACAATTTATGAACTTGGAGCCTTTATTCGACAACTTCACAAACATCTTAATGAGTATGCACTACCCATTACTGGTACGTTGGCATTGTATCGTGGACAAAGGTTCAGCAAAGAAGATTTCGAAAAGATTCAGTCAAGCAAAGGAAGACTTTTATCATTTACATGTTTTTTGTCAACCAGTCGAGAAAAAACACGTGCTATCGGCTTTGCTGAAGAGAATCTTGCCTATATACGAGATGTGAGTACTCTACTGGAAATTACTGTTAGTATTGAAAATAGTACCGTACCTTTTGCGGATATTACCGAATGGAGTGCTTTTCCAAGGGAAAAAGAATGTTTATTTTCTATTGGAACAGTTTTTCGTATCGATTCAATTGAAAATCTCGAAGAAGATCCAAGAATCAGAAAGATTAAATTATCACTCACTAATGATTATGACAAACAATTAGCCAGTTTAACTGATCACTTCAAATATCTTTTGATTGACAACGATGTGCTCGTTAACTTGGCCAAATTGGCACAACAACTCTCACAATGGGACCACGCTACTTATTTTTGGAAACTGGTTATTGCAACAAGAGATGAAAAACAACATTCAGCTGCTTATAATAATCTTGGATCGATTGAATTTGAAAAAGGAAATTTAGAACAAGCTTTGAAATATTATGAAAAATCACTTGAACTTGAAAAACGTTTTACGAATGAGAATGATCCAAGTCTCATTCCAACATACAATAATATTGGTACTGTTTATTATAAACAAGGAGATCTCGATCGTGCCTTAGAAAGTTTTCAAAAAGCTATTGAAATTCATGATATATCATCGAACAAAAATCAAGAAATTACTACTACCATATTCGTTAATATGACATCCATACTTAACCAACAGGGAAAACATAAAGAAGCATTGAATGTTATTGAAAAATGTCTGCATATTCAGATTAATATCTATCCTGATCTTCATCCTAATCTGGCAATAACTTACAATACAATTGCAGTTACATGCAATTATTTGCGTGCAATAGCGAAAACAGATGGTAACAATGAGAAAGAAATTGAATATACTCGAAACGCTAGCAATTATGCCAAAGCAGCATTGGATATCGATTATAGAGTTTTACCGCCTGATCATCTACAGACTACGCTTCATAAAAAAAATGTCGATTATTTTGCTCATTTAAACCATTAAAACTATATGCATATGATGAATTTCGTGGTTGTTGTTTTCATAAAATCATGATTGAAAAAAGGAAGAATATAAATGTTTGCCATTGCTAAGCAGCCACTCGCACATGCGTATTTTTTGCTTTTCTTCCAACATAAACAATACAAAAATCGACGAAGAACTCAATTGATCGCGGTATAAATCACATTAGAGAAAATGGGATGTGGCAATTCAAAAACACCTTCACCAATGAATGACGATCATATACCAAAAACACCTCAGCCGATTCCTCCGACGGTTCAACCATCGACAATTAAGCCCGATCTCAAAATCAATTATGATAAGTACAGAAATCATACTGAGAGTGTCGTAGTTGTTTGGTTGGATCCGACACTTGATGAGGATACAGATACAAACGATGTTGAAAGTCAATTAGAAGAAGTTGCTGATGTTGTTTTAACATACAACAATCCAGTTACATGTCAACAATTTATTGACAGTATCAAAACTGAAAAAGTTCTTCTTGTTGTGTCCGATACGGTCAAAAAAGAATTCGTCGCAAATGCTACGTATTCCGTTCCACAAATAGATTCTGTTTATCATTTCAATATGAATGCCAATGAGACCGTTACAGCTGGAAAGCAAAAGGTATACACATCCGCAAAGACTCTTGTTACACAGATGAAAAAAGATAAACGTGACTGCATTCGTGGTCTTCTTGGAATTCAAATTATTGATGTGTCGTCATCCCGAATCGAGGACATGAAAAACCGACAAGATGCTTATTTCGTATATGATCAGTTAGCCAAACATATCGTTTTAAGTCAAACTAATAGTCTCAAAACTGAAGAGAACATGGCCGATGTCTATAAATATTGTGACAAAAACCATGCATCTCAAAAGAACGCACAGGAATTTTTAATGAATTTCAAAGGACAATATGCTAAACATCCTCCTGCTCATTGGTATTCATGGGATTCTTTTTTATACGATGTATTGAATCGAGCACTTCGTGAACATCGATATGATACTGTATATGAATTAAGTGTCTATATTCGCCATCTTCATGATCAAATTAATGAAGAATTTCAGAAGCCTGACTTGCAACTTAAACATAAAAAATTATACCGAGGACAAAAATTCTCAAAGGAAGACTTTGACAAAATCAAGAAAAATGTGAAAGGACTAATCTCAATGTCAAATTTCTTGTCAACTACTTTTGACCGTAATGTGGCTGTGGAGTTTGCAACAAGGAATGCCGAATCAACAGTACAAACCATAGCACTACTTGAAATTAATGTTGCAGATAAGTCGTCATGCCCATTTCTCGACATCATGAAATGTAGCAAATTCCCAAATGAAAAGGAATATCTTTTATCTTTTGGATCTGTCTTTCGTATTGATTCAGTTGAATACTTGCCTGAAAATACTAAAATATGGCATATTAAGTTAACCTTAACTAATGATTATGACAAGGAATTAGCCAGTTTAACTGATCACTTCAAATATCTTTTAATTGACAATGATGTGCTCGTTAACTTGGCCAAATTGGCACAACAACTCTCACAATGGGAGCAAGCTACTTATCTTTGGGAACTTGTTATTGCAACAAGAGATGAAAAACAACATTCAGCTGCTTATAATAATCTTGGATCGATTGAATTTGAAAAAGGAAATTTAGAACAAGCTTTGAAATATTATGAAAAATCACTTGAACTTGAAAAACGTTTTACGAATGAGAATGATCCAAGTCTCATTCCAACATACAATAATATTGGTACTGTTTATTATAAACAAGGAGATCTCGATCGTGCCTTAGAAAGTTTTCAAAAAGCTATTGAAATTCATGATATATCATCGAACAAAAATCAAGAAATAACTGCTACCATATTCGTTAATATGACATCCATACTTAACCAACAGGGAAAACATAAAGAAGCATTAGAGATTATTGAAAAATGTCTAAATATTCAGATTAATATCTATCCTGATCTTCATCCTAATTTGGCAACAACATACAATACAATTGCAGTCACGTGTAATTATTGGCGTTTATTTGCAGTAGCATATGGAAATCGTGAGAAAGAGATCGAATTTACTCAACGTGCTTTGCAATATGCAAAGAAAGCATTAGAAATTGATGAACGAGCATTGCCTCCCAATCATCCACAAAGAATACTTCATCAAAAGAATTTTGACTACTACACAAAACTAGCAGGATTCATTTTTTAATGAGGTTCCCTACTTGAAATTGTTTGCACGTCTAGTTTTAAGTATTTACTGAAGTAAAAAAAAATGCCTTGGCTTTAATAAGAATTCAAACAGTGTTGAAATGTTTACTAAGCAACCACTCTAAGAGAGTTACGCTATTTAATACTCCTTTTTTTCTTTTTTTACGATTCATAAAAAAATGTGTAGCCGTTGCTGTTGTTGTTGTTGTTGTTGTTGTTGCACGGAAGTTGATGATTCGAGCAGTAAAATAACTGACACAAATACGTTAACACCAAACGAAGATGAAGTTAAGAAGCAGAAGAACAATGTGGAGAACTCAGTTATTATTTGGCTCAATCCAACGCCAACACATAGGGAAACTGTCAATCAAAATAAAGAACAATTAAAGAAGCAATTTTATGCCGTTTTAACATACAGTGATCCAACGGAATGTGAACAACGAATTGCATAGATCAAAAACGATAAAGTATTTCTTATTTTATCTGGTGAAGTTAAGAAAAATTTTGTTACAACAGCAGTGAAAGACTTAAGCCAAATTGAATCGATTTATCAGTATTCATTCGATGAAAAGAATAGTATTGACTACAGTGCAAGCTTTCCAGCTGTTCATAAACCTCAAAAAGATCTCAATGAACTATGCACAAGTATTAAAGCTGATATAAAAATCTGTGATAAGAATTTCGTTGGTTATGCTTTTCTCGACGAACCTGTCGAAAGTTCATCTACTCACAAGAAAAAAGAAAACGATAAAGACTTAAATCGTCAAAGTTCCGCCAGGAGAAGACAACCACGACTTTTGGTCTTAAGTCCTGAAAATGATGAAATAACAGCTAATCCAAAGGAAGTTCCGTTTATGTATTTACAATTATTCAAGGAAATCATTCTCAATTTCAAAGAAGACGAGCATATACATGACACTTTTGCTGTAATTAATAAGAATTATAAAGATAACAACGACGAGATGACATTTTTAGACCAACTGAAAAGATACTATCCTACAAAAACCGCTGCTTACTGGTACACGAGAGAATCATGTCTGTATAGAATGGTAAACAAAGCTCTTCGTACAAATGATTATAACGAACTTTATCATCTACGCACGTTCATTCGACATCTCCATGAACAACTTGTCGTGGAACATAAGACTGCTCGTCAAGACATGATATTGTACCGTGGGCAAGCGTTTGATAAAATAGAATTGTCTCCTCCACCAAGCGCAGGAAAATTAATATGCTTTTCAAACTTTTTATCCACTAGTCTAGATGAAAGCGTAGCGCGCAAATTTGCGTTTGCGGAAAAAACTCTTTATAACCCACATTTAACAACTTTTTTAATCAAAATCAAAGTCAACAAAAACAATGCTATTCCATTTGCAAACATCGGTGAATATAGTGCGTATGACACTGAATCAGAATGGCTTTTTACCATTGGATCTATATTTCGCATTATATCAATAAGAATTCCAACTCAAACTGGAGAAATCGGACATATGTAATTAGAATTCATTGATATACATGATCCACAGCTGACTGCTTTACAACAACATCTGAGGAGTTATTTAGAAGAGAAAAATAATTATATGAACATGGCAAGATTCATGTATCATGTAGGGAATTGGGAAAAAGCTATTTTCTTTTATGATTTGGCACTAAAAGACGAAAGCGATTGGCAACGTCGAGTAGCTATTCTTAATAATATTGGATCAGCATATATGCAAACAAAAGAGTTGGATAATGCTTTGAAACATTACCAAAAAGTACTTCAAATTGAACAAAGAAATCAACAGAAAAATTATTCTGGTCTTGCTTCAACTTATAACAATCTTGGTACTGTCTATTACAATTTGGGTGATATTGATCAAGCCGATGATTATTTCAAGAAGGCTATCAAATCTCATGATAATGATGAAAACAAGAATCAAGAATTAACAGCAACAATCTTTAGTAACATCGGTTTCGTATTAAATAATAAACACAAACATGAAGAAGCCTTGATTTGTTTTCAAAAATCTGTCATAATTCGTATTAACATATATCCAGATGTTCATCCCAGTCTAGCAGTGACTTACAATGGTATTGCAGTTACATGTCTTCATTTAGGAAGAACTGCACGAGAAAAAGGTGACATCGAAACAGAACAAGACTATTATCAAAGAGCTATTGAATATGCTCGAAAAGCAATTGATCTGGATGAGAAATCATTACCGAAAGAACATCCACAAACTGAACTTCATAAAAAGAATCTTGCATATTTCGAACAATCACCAAAATTAAACTAATAAAATATTTTTATCCTTAAGTTGAGGGTGAGTATATGAACATTGCCTATAGCAGTATGAAGTCATATTCAATATTATTAATAATCATTCTACAATGTAAATATAATCTGTTAATGCATATATATCACTCAAAGAAGATCAATAGAATTAGTTGTAAAACGAAAAAAAAGATAAACACAAAAGTACATGACACCTGTCTGATAAATAGCATTTACAATATAAACATTTCGAAAATACACATGTCGATAAAGGTGTTTCAACTATTTACTTATGTTTTTCTTGTTTTTCATGTATATTCAAAAGATGTCAATGCACAAAATGTAACTGTATTTCCTGCTGATTCATTTGTTGAAAGTATAGGTGTAAATACTCATTGGGAATTTGCTAGTGTCTATGTTTATAATTATACTGGTTTAAAAGAGAAATTAGCTCAATTAGGAATTCGATATCTACGTGGACAAACATTTCAAGCTGTTTATAATCGATCCAATGATCTCTACAATAGTCTTGGTATTCGAACAAATATTCTCATGGGAAGAAGAAAAGATGGACCATGGCCACAACCTTTAGATCTCGATCAAATAGATTTTGAATTAAATGAAATAAAAACCGAAGCACTTATTCCAACAGTCACACTTGAAGGACCCAATGAATACGATGTTTCACATGGAGCCGATCTTGAATGGATTCAAACAATTAACAATTACAATATTCTTCTTTATACGAAAGTGCGAGCCGATGAACAATTAAAACATTTGCCTATCATTGGACCTTCATTAACAACATTAAAAGCATATGAATCGGTAGGCAATGCAGATCCATATATTGATTATGCTAATATTCATTTGTATCAATGGACATTTTGGCCTGGCTTTAATGGATTAGATCAAAATGGATCGACAAGTATACCTTGGTATCTCAACTATCTTGCTCGACAACAATCACCCGAAGGAAAACTTGTGCAAGTCACTGAAACTGGATATACGAATTATATTGATTATGGCGGATTGTCTGAAGAAGCAGATGGAAAATATATGCCAAGAATTTTTGCTGAATTCTTTCGACAGGGCATCTATCGAACTTATAAATATGAATTGATTAATAATGGGATTGAAGGTAGAGAAGGACTTTTTGGTTTATTAAGAAATAATCTGACAGAAAAACCATCGTTCAAAGCAATGCAAACGATCATTACACTACTTAATGATAAAGGACCTAGTTTTCAACCTGAGCAATTCAATTATACTCTCAATGGAAGTCTTCATGATGTTAGACAACTACTCTTTCAAAAGCGCAATGGAGATTTTTATCTAATGATTTGGTTAGAAATCTCCTGTTGGGATGTCAATCATAAGATTGATCTTTATCCATCACCACAATTATTAACACTCACTTTACAAGATACGAACAATATTTCTAATGCTATTCTTTATACGTTCAATAATACTGCTGATCTAAATATTGTCAATATGACCATCAACAACAATCAAATATTATTTAATGTTACAGAGAAAATCAGTATTGTTAAATTTAGTAATGTCAATCCATATTTCATTCCAAATGGTGTCTATCGAATTGCTCCAAAACATGCACTTCATCTATCGCTCGAAAATTCTAACCAACACCCTCAATATGCAACTGTGTGTGACTCAAATTATATGAGTAATTTCAATCAACAATGGACTTTTGAATCATTGGGCAACTTTTTTTACAATGTTACTAATCAAGGTACTTTTGGTCAACATTGGAAGATCGATTCTCTTCCTAATGGTTATTATAGAATTCAAATAAATAATGAGAAAAATCAATGCCTAAGTGTCAATATGAATCGAACAACTCAAATATTATCGTGTTCGCATGATAGCGACGATCAACAATGGAAAATCGAATGGATTACACAGAATTGAATTCATTTTTGATTTTATTAAAATATTTTCAACATAAAAGTATTTTATCAGTTATTGTAATCATTTTATATAAGGTGCAACAAAAGTGCACATATGATAAGTTTGTGTTTTGCCATTGGTAAGAGAAAAGTATAAGTACGCGGCTCGTTATCTTTTCAATCGAAATTTGTTGTCACAGCTAATATGATTAATTTTATTAATCATTGGTTCGTCAATGAAATCATTATGCATGACTACGACTAAATCTATTCAATTATACGTTGTTCCATTTCCATTATTGTCAATTGACAACACTAGTAATGGTTCACTTGAGTGTCCGTATTCATCATTATAACAAGCACTGGATTACATTGAACTTAATTCACTTAATTCAGCAACAACAATGCATTTATATGCAACTTATCATCAACTTTCTAAATGGACTCAGGATGTAGTACTAATGATCAGATAGAATATAATCAATTTTATCATTGGTGACCTAGTCATTAATACAAAAATACACTAAAAATACCGAAATTAATTGACAATATACAGTTTAAAATATGTATCAATTTTCTGAATTATCTATGCTTTATTAAATAACATAAAGTAATAGAAAAATCACTCAAATAGTTCAGTATTTATTCGTTACTGTCTATGTTTTACAAAAAAAGCAGTAATATGAAAAACAAAACCGTCACCCTCAACACTATTTGTACTGTTTACCCATGTTTATATATACTCATAATATTGCTTAGTTATCAACAGCAGTTTTGCCTTCAGCATGAGGATCATTACGATTGCAACAAAAATTGCAACAGTCAATAGCGTCATTAGCATTAGCAGGAACACCACCACTAGTGTCATGAGCGTTAGTACCAAAATTAGTACAACTGGTGTAATTATATGTATAAGTATGAAGATCAACAGAACCAAAAAAGCCATTAAACATAACATTAAAAGGATTACCAGGACAATTACAACCACGATACGAAAAACCAAGAGAAAGAGCAGCATAGTTGGTGTTATAGTGACTACCAGTATTACATTGGTCATTAGTACCATTACTACAACCACGAATGTAACAATGATCAGTATGATTAGCACGACGGCAATTGCAATTAGCTGGTCGTATAGTTGTAGAATTGATTGTTAAAAATAATGCTAGAAGCATTATTATTATTAATTTAGCAGCATTCATGCTTAGTGGTTAGTGAACGAATGAAAACTTCAATCAATAATGATGAAAGAAGGTATTTTTTTAAAATAATATTCTATCACTTTAAATACTATACCCAAAGATTAGAAAACAAAAAAGTAAGCTTTTCTTCTCTTATTTATAAATTTTATCCTTATATTGCTGATATATGATCGGTAGAAGCATAGATAATATTTCACATCTGTGCAAATATGCACTGAATTCAAACGCAAAAATGTCATAGATTTGAATATTATCTTGGTCATTTTCAATTACTCAAGAAGTAATCATTTGAGGGTGAGTCTTTACCTTGCCATGATTCAGATTTCAATTCAGCATAAGTATTGGTGTGCTCTGCATTTGTGTTTACTAGAATTGTATGAAGCAAAAATGTTATTAGAAGCAAATGTAAATATTTTCAAGTAAGAGAAAAAATCTTCATCAGCACTCAATGAAATCATTTTTGGAGCGAATAAAAAATGGTGAATCTTTCTACTCGAGATTGTGCATTTAAAACTTAGTATCTGTTTTTCGTTTTGCATTTCAACAATAAAAAAATTTTAAAAAATAATAGTTTTTAGATATTTTCGTCTAACTTAAAGTTCATTTCATTTATTTTCGAGTCCAAAATGAATAATTTCATATGTCGACAAAAATATCAACAAAATCGATTTGTTTTACATCGTACTGAGACTCATAACATTTCTTACATTATTTTCACAAATCTAACTGTTGTTATTATTAGGAAAGCGATTGAAAAAAAAACAAAATACACGTTTTCGTGCAAATGTTTATCGAAAATCAAACGTCAGTAGTGTGTAATACATATCCTCTTTTTTTAATTGATCATTTTAGAAGCCGTCAAAATGTGTTATTTGGAAAATAATGATTTTCTTCTTGATAGTTTTTGGGAGAATCAAGGCAAGCAGACTCGTGGTAATCAACGTCGAGGACAAGTCTTTCGCCAAAAAAAGAAGTTAGAGTTTTTTTTGTAGTATTATTGATATCATTGTATTTTTATGTTTTAGTGATTAATATTTCGATATTCATATGAACAACAATCAATATTAACAACAAATTATCTTCTCAATCGGTTACGTTACTGAACAAGCATCTCAAGCACTCGACATTGTTTTT
>Ga0209915_1003430_pt1 | contig 13448 bp, 6 predicted proteins | sample ThiBiot_750_plan_FD_183952 | JGI IMG/M metagenome (GOLD analysis project Ga0209915, IMG submission 183952) | Wastewater bioreactor microbial communities from Cape Town, South Africa - Thiocy_cont_750_plan (SPAdes) | ecosystem: Engineered > Bioreactor > Thiocyanate-remediating > Anaerobic-Aerobic ... | reverse complement strand
CGCTGGTATTTGAACAATACTTTGCACTAGTTTTTGAGGGTGAGAGTTAAATTCATGTTTTGGTTATTCAAAACTACTAAACGGTCGTATGTATGCACGCCATCAGGACTCAAAGGGTTAATTTGTTCAAACCACAATAAGACCTGGAAAATTTAAGATTTTTCGTTAAGGTTATTGCAAAATCTACCTAGTAACATGAAGCGTGTAATTCTTAATGGAACTTCAAGAGACTTCAAGAGACTTCGAAGGACTTCAAGTGACTTCAAGTGACTTCAAGTGACTCCGAGGGACTTCAAGAGACTCCGAGGGACTTCAAGAGACTTCAAGGGACTTCAAGAGACTCCGAGGGACTTCGAAAGACTTCAAGAGACTTCAAGGGACTTCAAGGGACTTCAAGGGACTTCAAGGGACTTCAAGAGACTTCAAGAGACTTCAAGAGACTTCAAGAGACTTCAAGAGACTTCAAAGGACTCCGAGGGACTTCGAGGGACTGCAAGAGACTTCGAGAGACCTCAAGAGACTCGAGAGACTTCAATAGACTTCAAGGGATTGCAAGGAGACTTTTATGGACTTCAAGAGACTTCATTACAGTCCAATTGACTTCAAAACCATCGTGGGACTTCAAAAGATCTCATTGATTCAGATGGATTTCATATGACTTCAGACGCGAAGTCTCAGTTGTTTCCCCCTTGGATTTTACAGTTAAACTCGGTTCGTAAAAAACACGAGCCGTTCCCAGCACTGTTATATATACTTGATATCTGAACTTCAATTTCATACATAGAGCTCACATTTTTTGGGTGTTCTACAAATATTATAATGTGAATTGTAATAACTATTCAACGAACAAGCTAGATAAATAATTTTATTTTTATATGTTACATTGAAGTATAGAATAAATCAGATATTAAGATCATTTTAAAGTGCTCCTTAATCAAGAATCAAATGTGAATGTTTGTTATACTTAGAGAATAAACATAATTGCAGAAAACACAACTCAGTTATTGAAAAAATCTATTATTTTTAGTATTTTAATGATTGTTAGCGTTATTATTACCTATTAGTTAGCAGATATGACAGTAGAAAAAATTCAAAAGTTTTATAGTATGTCAGAAATAGAAGAATGTCGTTACGGCTTTTCAGCGTGTATACGAATAAGAACAGGGTCATCACCTGGAGCCACACTCAGACCTTTTTCTTCTTGTTCAAAAATAATCTTGAAACCAATTTGTTTGAGTTCTTCGATAAGTTCGGACTTACTAAATGAAATATTTTTGAATGCAGTATTTTTTTAACACAGCAGATTTAAAACTTACCGTAAGAATCGTCGATAGTGCGTGTTTATAAACGCATCTTTGTCATTTTCTACTGGTGTTCCCTTTCCATACATATTATCAAGCACAGAACGTGCCTCAATGAAAAACATGCCTTCAACATGAAAAATTACTTCTTGAATAAACCAAATAAATACGAACCTTTGCTACGTAGGTTTTCAAATGCCCATCGTAATGCTCGACTGGCCGCCTCTGCATTGACTGAATGTAGTGTAAACCGTGAGTAAACAGAACCAAATTCACTGTACAACAAAAAGTTATATAGCTTATGTTCAAAATTATTTTATTCTATTACATAATTGTATTGCAATGCAAGTGTAGATCATGTTTATGCGAATTAAATAGGATTTATGCTGATGAATTCGTTTCAGAAAGAGAATAAATGTAAAAAAAGAACTTCAACATTTATGAGGAGGTATGAAAAGCTATAATAATCTTAGAACTAAATATACTTTTCTGACGAAATCGTCAAAGCTGCGGGTTTGATACAATGACGCCCACTATTTTGTTGCCATATCGTTCATACGTTATTGTTTCTTCAGCTGTGTACACATGGAACTGAAGAACTTTTTACACATGTAGTGACAAAGAAAAGGGGATATACTTTATTATTGCAATGAAATTTTTTGTGGTTATTGGTGGCTCTTCAAGAAATGTTATCTTAGAATCTATAAATGGCTGAAAATCGAACTTCATGTATACTCATCAGATTGAACTAATTTGAGTAATATTTTTAGGTTTCCGCAATGTTTGATGCTTCTTTACAATAGTTAAATAACTCACAATGTAGGTGATGTTCCCAAAGGAATAAAAGAAAACTCTTTACTAGATCATCGAACTAATTAAAGGCAATAAGTTGTTCACTGCCAATGAACTCAACTTAATGCTAAGTTAAGGTTTAGTCGTTTGAAAAAATGGGGACTTTGTGTGAAGTCTTTCTAAGAACAGTGCATTTTTGCCTATAAGATGGAAGACAAAAAATTGATGAATAATCTATTCTATTTAGCACGAAATGCTCTTTCGAATGATATAACGTTCATATTTTTTTCTTGTCCTTTTATGACCATTCACGTCAAATATCTTACCATGTATAGTTAGTCGGTTTGTTAATTTGCTCTCTTTCATTATGATTTGGTCGGTCCAGTTGATTTTTAAAACAAAGTTTATCGGATTAAAAACAAAACCGAGGAAAAAAACTTGTATCGAGCGGTTTTCTCTTTGTTTATACACTAGACTTTTGTCTCAGACTTTTAATGTGAGTAGTTACTGATCAGCAATATCAACATGTGGAAAAATCCATATCTCAGTTAATATGTAGCAAAATGAATAGAACATTTTTCGGAATATTATAGGTATTTTAATATAAAAAAATTTCGTACTCAAAAGCTATCGAGACTTGTTCTTAGTTTTTTTATATTAATCGAACCAAAAACTCGCGATTCATTTAATTATGCTAGAATTTTCTATACAAATACTTGTTAACTGTTTCAAGGATGATTTAGGAAAATTATCATAAAAAATACATACGGAATGCAGAATGGTGTTGGAAGAGTTGAAAAATCACACGCGATAAAGCGCAAGTTTTCTTTTGAAGCAGATTGTTCTTGCAATTTCTACGAAATAAATGTATATTTTAATTATAGTGCTGATACATATGTTGATTTACTTCAATAGCCGATGTACTAAGATCAACACCAACAATATTGACATCAAAGTGATGAAAAAAAAGGGCATCACGTCCATTACCAACTCCCAATTCAATGACGGGTTGATAGCGTTGATTTGTCAAAAAAGTGAGAACACTAATTGATAAATTAATATTATATAAAATTCAAGTATTGTCAAGTGATACCTTCTTGCAAAAGAAGATGGCTCATGAGGAATTGTAGCTTCTTTGTACTTATAGAAATCGTTCCAATATTCAACTGAATCAATCTTTGTTTCTTCGGTCATGTTAAATCTACTTCTATGAATTTTACTATATCTAAATAGAACATTTAAATAAAAGAAAATCTTTTAAACAAGGAGGAAATACGAGTACTTATTCTTCCGGAACTATTAAAAAGATGACATATTGCTGTTTCTCTCCGTCATTTTAAAGCGTGTACAGAGTGTCCCAGAATGGGCCTACCAAACGGATTTTCGAATATCTTCGCTATTCTACATAAGTTTATCTATGGTTTTTTTTCTATCTAGAGGATTTTTCATATCGTCGTACGAAACTATATGTTTTGGTCAAAATACAAAAATTTTGCCTTTTCTATATGATACAAACAATTTCAAATAGAATAAGGGTATTTTATCATGATATTTGCATACAGTTAGGTAGGGCTTCTTAAGTTCTACAACAATGCACAACTTCAATGTATTCGAATTGTTTTTAGGCAAAATCCACGAAATACAACTAGAAGTAATCGAAATAATTACCTAGAATTAAAAAAAAGTTATAGATAAACCTATGTACATAAAGTACTCAATTAGTTCTAGCAACAGCAAGATTAAATTTGATTCTTATTCGTTTCTTTCTCATATCTTGGGCTATTCTAATAGTGTCAGATGTCGTGTATTAAAATATATATAGAATGCTTTATAAGTGTCTGTTGTAGTGGCATAACCAGGATTTCGAATGTGGAGGGGCTTTGGTGGGCTCAACTGACGAAATTTCACCCGGTGGTGAGACTCATAGTAGAATTTCGTTAGAGCAACTTTTCAAGGTGGTGAGGCTCATAAATCCAGTGGTGCGGTTGATACCTCATGAGCCATACCCTAGTTACGCCACTAGTCTGTTGTAGTATATTTTTAAGTAGTTTTTGAAATATCTCCATTTTCATCTGAAAAAACAGGCCATATATGGATACACAAAAGCTCGATTTTTATTAGAGTTAACTACAACTCAAATTCACAGCGAATTAACTGATGTTTATAGGTCAGGCGAGGTTTCATATCGAATGATTTGTTTTCGAATTCGTCGATTTTTAAATGGACAGGAATCATTGGATGATCCTAGTGTTGAACGTCCAATATCCAGCATTGTTCAATGAAATAGCAATGGTATCAAGGGGATAGTTGAAGTTGACCCACATATAAGTATCGATTAAATCGCTTACATGTTGGACATACAACATGAAACTATCAACAAGATCATAAAGCCACATTTAATGCTTAAAAAGATATCCTCAAGATGAATTTCTTATGAACTGACTGAAGCACAAAAACTACAAGATTTTGAAATTTGCTTTGAAAACTAACAGAAAATCGAAAATAACTCATGGAGATTAAATATTCGATCATCCGTCTTGTTCACTGGATCTTGCGCTTTCAGATTTATGGGTTTCTAGTTCGTTGAAACCTAATACGACTTCGTATTCAAACCCTGAACGTCCGAAGAGACCCTTAGTCAGCGAGCTCAGGTCGATGTTCGTTGATGAGTGCCGAAAAAGATCTACGAAATAGACCGAAAGGACGAAAGTTTGCCGTAAACATAAGGGACACTATACTTCAACATATCATGTAAAAAATCAGATTTCTTTTTTTTCTATCGATAAATAAATTGCGAGTGCTAGAACTTATTGACTAACCTATGTAGAATAGCGAAGATGTTCGAAAATACTTTTGGTAGGTCTTTTCTGGAGCACCCTGTATAATGATGATCTTTATTGAATTCAGAATAGTGATAGCAACGGTTCAGTACGACATAATTGTATACAATTGTTTTTTCTCATTTGTTGCATATCGCAGAGATATGCTAAGTACCTAACGTTACTCGTAAATTTTCCAAGCATAAGAAAATTTGCCGAAGAAATGGTTTTCGCATATATAACACTGACTTTACTTTCTCTTCAATAAGATGTATTCTTTGAAAAGTGATAAAAGCAGATAAATGAGACGAATCCATAAACAGACTCAGAATGTCAAAATATGTCAAGAGAACAGATATTCGAAAGGCAACTGTGAAAGATTTCAGAGTTGACGCCATTAATTTTGGTATATATTAAATATTTTTTTCTATATTAGCTCAAGAAGAGCAGACTTCTTGTGGTTACTCTGATACAACGGAAAAAATGAAGTATTTGTTTAAAAGTCTTTGTTATTTGAAATACTCATTAGGGAGATTTCTACTAGAACGAAGATATAGATAAAGTCTCACTATCGTGTGTCATTAACAGTTATGTCGATATCAGTAAAAGAAAATAAGTAGAAAAATATAATATATGAGTAGGGAAATGGTTCGAATGGAAAGAGTATATGTAATGAAAAATGTTTTTTCTCCATCTTATATAGTCTACTACAGGAAAGAAAATCAGGGATTCGATAACTGTCAATCAAGGCCATACAAAATCTTCCTTCATAAATATCTTTGAGTTCATATAAATGATTTCTTTTGGTTTTTCGTCATGCTGTATCTAATTTAGTTCCAAATTGTCAGACAGTGTCTTCCAAAGGCAGTAAATAATCTTCTTCAGAATTTATAGTTCAAAAGGAAGTACTGGGTACCGATATTGAAAGAAGAACGTACACTACCATCATAATAGAGACTTCAATACTTACGATACATGTCCGACTTGAAAGTGGAAACCTTGAAATTTCAACTTTACATCTTTCCAATTTTATACTTTCAACTGAATTTGAAGTATTGAGGGTGAAGGCGGATATGCGTATGCAGTAGGTATAATTCCAAAGCTGAGGGTTATATGCCGACATGCGTGCAACAGTTAAGATCGCATCCATGTGAGTTTGCTGCGAAAGTGAGACACATGGCCGTGGTCCTTTCATCATTGAAATACGTAGGTTCCATAGATATTCTGTAGTTCATTCATGCACCTAGCTGAATCCTTTTGGACATTACAATCTATCTCTTAGTACCATCACCGTGCCGCACCGTAAATAGTATCCGGGACGCTGATGAAGTTGAAATTTCAATTGAATAAGTACAATTGTAAAGTTATAAAATTGAAACTCGAATTCAACTTTCAAATCGGACACTACTAATAATTACTACAAGAAGCAAAGGACAGATCGTAGAAATTCTCTCAGATTCCAAGGATTCCAAAAATTTTTTTAAAGTTAGGTCCAATGTGTATGATATCAAGTTTTCTATTTCTATAAAGTCATATGAATCCTATTATACATCTGAAACAATTAACAAGTGCTTATAATACTATTGATCGCTGCTTTCTTATGTAATATCGACACTATCCGTTCCAAAATCAATTCAAGATCCTAGAATTTTTTTAACGTTTCTAAGTGGCAAAATGTATACATATTAAACGACGATGTTATTCCTAAATTGTCAATTAACCTAATTGATTCTTCATACGATCTTCAGTCCACTTCTTCAATACGTCGTATATCTTAGCTACAGATTCCAACGTTCCTATTCTGAATTATCCTGAGAGTCTGCTCCAACCCACTTCATCAGTGTTCCAAATAGAACTAACAACCTGCATTGATTGCATTCTTTATTTGTCACTTTGAAACATTCCTAAGCACCAAAAAGTTGCAAAAACTCAGACAAAAGTGCCAAAATCCTAAAATTCTGTTTTGTGCTCATTACGATGATCAGATCTTCATACAAATTTCAATGACGAGTATAAATTTTACCAGTGGGAATATAATGCGATTTTCATCAGAAAGGTTTAACGGAGGAAAATCAGTGGTGTCTTGGATAGAGTTCGTCGAGTTCTACTTGGAACACTGATGAACTGAGTTAAAGCAAGCACTCAAGCGAATTCGGAATGGGAATAATTGAAGCTGCAGCTAAGATATCGTATGTTTCTAGACTTCGAATAAATCATAATTAGCAAAAATCGATTTTTACAAGTAACGCGAACGATGGGATTCGCCTAATTCTGAACCATCAGTGAATGTTCAATGATTATTCAAATTTTCTCTGTAATTTAGAAAGTATAAGTTTTGTTTGTAGCGAAGAATGCTTTACTAGGAGTACGTATACGTTTTTAACTAAAGATTGGAAAAATAATTAAAGTAATAGCATTGATTGTGAGAGATGTAGAGATCTTTCATGAACTTTTTGACATAGAGATATGATACAACATGTAAGATATTTTCATTTCAACGTCATTGATGGTTTTCTCTAATCTGTCCAAAACATCGTTATAACGATATCACGTTTCTTTATAAAACCTATCTGTTCAATAAATCATCCAGCAATATTTCATTTCATTTCAAAATTCGTGTGCATTTTTGATTTCTCGCTACGAATCACTTGCCTGACAAAACAAACTTCGTATACAATCTTCGTCCTTCTATTACACTGATCTTCATTCTAGACAAGTGATCACAGTATATCTGAGCTATTGAATTTATAGTCATCATCTTAATTCAATACTTCTCCATTCATTACCCGTAGTTCATGTCTACCATATAAACACGTCCGACAGCATATGTGGAATCTCACCATGAAAAGATTTCTTGAATGCTTTTCTAAATCAATGCCGCTTTTCGAATTATTTTCGTTAAATCATAAAGAGTCACATATCAACTGTAAAGCAATTCAATTCAATAAACTTCAGTGCTGGAAACGATTCGTGTTTTTTACGAACCAAATTTAACTGTAAAATCATAAGATGAATTCAATGTGAAATAAAAGAAGGAGGTTGTTTCGAGAGGTGCGTATGGTGTGAACAGAGTATTTTTATATGTATCATAAATATCCTTATTATCTATATTAAATAGAGAAAAATCAATAGAATCATAAAAAAACAAATTAAATAACGATTGTTTTATTGTTTTTTTTGAGTCATTATATTTTTATTTATATTTAGTAAATGTATGATTGAGTAATAATAGTATCTGCACGACTAAATTCTCGTTCAATTGCTGCAGTTCCAGCAGAGAATTCGTGGCAATTAATGAGAGAAAAAGTTGTATACAGCTATGCCAAACCGAATTAAATCGTTAGCCGAAAGCCCCTCGGATCGAATGGAACGGAATCAATTTTTCAAAATGTACAAATGGAGCCGAAACCGAACTGTTCCCATCACTGATTCGAAATAAAAGAAATGAAAGTACCCAATTTGTTTTTCTGCAAAGTATATTTTATAATCTTGGTTAGAAAATTATGATAAGATTTATGTTTAATCTGTATGTTAATGATTTTGCATAGGTTTCGTCGGAGATAAGTTAAAGAGATGAAATAAAACGTTTCAAAAGACAAAGACGACAACAAGGGAACACAAAAACATTTTGAAATCTTTCAAGGAAGGTATTTATCAACGAAAGCAAGACTATCATGGCTAGTCGTAGGTTATCTAACACTTTGGTTTCAACTACTTCATCAAAGACATCCAATGACAGTGATTTCAAAAGTATTTTCTTAACTATCTTTTTCTGTTAGATGTAGAAAGGAAAAACATTGAAAACGAGGAAATAGTAACGAAAAACGTTCGTGCAAATTTGGAACTAAGCTTAGTAGAAAATTTCTGGTACAGTACGGATGTTCGCAACACGTCTCTCTTGGCTAGATATAAATTGTCATAGAATAAGAAGGATATTTATATTTATACTAGTGTATACTGATATACAACTTGCACTGTATCGATGTATTACTATACCACTGACATCAATACTACAACTGCACACCCCTAATTGCTGATATTCAATGATTGTTTAATATGTTTAATATGTGTGGCTAATAATTCAAATTGGTTTTCAGCGAATTCGTGAAGGAGTTTGTTCAAGAAAATGAGTCCCGTTGTAATAGAAAGGCATAATTTTCGTCTCTTCGAAAAATCTTTTTTGTTTAATCTTTCTGTTACCTAAAATGTTTTCGTTGAAAAGCAGAGAAATATGTTATAAGATACAGCTTGAAAAGGATTACAAACTACGAACAACAATTTAAAGTTCATTTAATTCCTATGATTTGCACCAGTGTTCGGAACGGTTCGGTTCGGTTCGAAGGTGAATGATCCGGATTTAACCGAAACATAGAAATTTGAGAGAATTGAATAAAAAAAGAAGCCCCAAAGTGTATCAAATACTTATAAAAGAAGATGTAATTCATTTCTGGTCATTTGTTTTCACATCAGAAGGAGAATCTGATAATAGTACAGATTCTTTCTATTTTTCGGATAACAATTTGATAAATCTACTTCGAGCGATAGGATTGTTTCATCATCATTCCCATTCATGCATATTGTTACATATCTAAATTCTTCTTCAAAGTCTTATCATTGCTCATTGAGTTGTACTGCTGTTTTAATCAAAACTTAATCCATTTTACACTCCAAATCGACTAGTGGAATAAACTATGTTTTGTCTCAGTTGTTATGGAGATCGGAATATGGCTTAAATCTTTAGAAATGAATTTTTTCCAAGATTTTTCGTGCATATTCATACATGAAATTTAAAGGTGAGGCGTATGAAAGATCGTAACAAAAAAACAAGATATCAGAAAGATATATCAGAATACGCACATAAACGTCCAACTTTATTTTAGTACATTTTTATCATCTTGAACATTAATTTAAATAGTACTTTTCCGAAGATCAAAACAGGCGTTTGCTACAGCAGCTTAAAATGACAAGAGAATAGAAAATTTTAAAAATTCCTTATAAAACTATGGTTTTCTCTTTAATTTTCACTTTTTCTTTTCGTAAAAGAAAACTTCACAATTTTGTAATATCCAGTAATGTGCTGATGAATAGTAGTCTTTCAAAACGAAACAAGCTTTAATAACTGCTCTTATTAAAATAATTCTAAGTAAAAATGAATAGTTATGATTTTCTCTGTCGTAATTAAAACCATTGTATATTCGGTTCGAATCGGTTTTATCTTCAAAAAAACTCGAACCGTTCCCAACACTGGTATGTATGAGAGATTTTGACTAAAAACTTTTGTAAATATCATCTAAATTATATTGTTTTACAGTGATTTGTGAGATAAGCTGCGCGACTCCAATATAATACTCTCGAATATGTATACTGCGGAATCACGAATGATTTGGGCACAGTAACATTTGTTATACAAAAAAATACGCAACCTCTTCAAAGCGGACACTTTTCATTGGTTCCAAAGGTGTCCACAACAGAGAGGTTTTTCTGTATATAAGTTTAATTGTTAAGAGTTCAAATGGAGTCACAAAGAGTCAAACACTTCACGGTTCCTTGAAGTTTTCGAAATTTTTCAATATTAATCTACTGCTTCTCATTAGATCAGAATGTCACTGATAATTAATTAGTGAAAACAATTGAAAATCTCGAAACTGAGCTCCTGAAATTAGATTTTTATTTCGAGAAAAATTATAAAAACGGTAATGTTCGTGCTGAAATCAGTAGATTTTCCAAGCGTGTCCAATATGTCCGATAAAATTGAGTAGAGAAGAACGACACTTTGATTCTTGGGGACTGCTAAACTGAATCAAATGAAAAGTGCAGGATTTCTAGCACGTACTGATTTGTTCATAGTGTTTAACTTACATTCATAAAAATTTTGTTGATTTTTGTATTTCAGTGCTCCATTAAATGTATAAATATATTATCACGTGCGATGGTATGTATTCCCTATTATATAAAGCCAATAGAACTATGAAAGAAAATAAATCAAAGAAAGAGAACAAGTTCGACATTGACTAGGAGTATTTGTTAATTTATAAATTCTTTTGATATTTTTCTTCGCGGTCTCGTTAGAATCAATTGAAAAATGAAACACAATCTTTAGGACCTTGACGCAAATACAAGCAGACACAAATAAACCGTATTCTTCATGTGGTTCTGCCTACAGTTGAAAAAATTATATTTTCAAGCAGTATAATAGTAAAAATAACTATGAATCTACGATATTGTATTTATCGCCAAACTTTGATCTATATCGTAGTTGTATTTTCAATGATTGGCTTAATTATTAGGAAGTCACAATTTAGGAGTAATCAGTTAGTGCAAATAAATTCAAAATCTATATATATTCCTACAGTTAGAACAGAAATAGACAATAATGTATCAATCTCGCATTGGCCAAATGTCTCCCAAAGTAATGCAACAACAGTAGAATTTCTTATCCCTACGTACTACGCTCCTTCATATATTGAAAATCGCGATTTAAGACTGCCATCTGGCTATGCTCATTGGAAATAATCCAGTATTTTGCATCGTGAGCTAAATCATCACGAATATGAACTTATGATGAGTCTTATAAAGATTATCGCAGATATTTGTGTCGCGAATAAAATAAAATTTCTAATGATTAATGGAACATTGTTAGGATCTTGGCGTCACCATGACATGATTCCTTGGGATGAAGACGCAGATTTCTTGATGTATGTGGATGATCAACCACTATTTATCAATGCTCTCAAGGAATCTAAATATTCAGAAGTTGGATATACTCTTCTACCATTTTCAAAACGTCCACAGCGCTCGTTTAAAGTATATTTTCACAACACTACATGTGTTAAAGCTAATTGTCCTTGGAAATTTCCATCCGTGGACATTATTTTATACAGCACTGATAAAAATTATCTATGGTTCACTGATAACCGAAGAATTCGAATCGATTTGAAATACGTTTTTCCGATTACCATGCGTCCACTTGGCTCTCTATGGCTACAGGCTCCTCGTGACCCACTACGGCTTCTCCCTCCAACTATTGATAGTATATGCCGAACTCACGTCCACAATCATCGACTTGAAAGACGGCAGAAGTCTAAGAAATGTAAATGTAGTGATCTTTATAATGTTTATCCATTCGTGCAACGAACTGATTTGAAAATGACGATTGAGGCGCTAGTAATTAATCAAAAGATTATTCATATAGTTATATACCCCTTAAGTCAAGAAACCCTCGGCTACAATCAGTAGTGATCAATGGATTACGACATAAAGCAGCACTATTTTATGTCTCCCCCTTGTTCCCTCAACTGTAAGGAGGGCCATATGAAAAAAAAGTGTTTGTGTCTATTTGCATCAGAGTGAAAATAACATCGATTTTAGAAACTTATAATAGTGAACAATGATAGTTGGAACGTAGTCGGATCCTGGGTAATCAAGGCTGGAGAGTCTGAATTGATAGGTAGATATTCAAAATTTTCAATTGAGTATTTTGCACTAAAAACTGGATATCTTTGGAAACTGGCGATTTTTTCTATAATGTGATTAAGTTAAATCAGATATAGTGAAACCTGTCTATAGTGGACACCATTCAGATTTGCTAAAAGTGTCCACTATGGAGAGGTGTTCATTTTATGAGTCATTCCATGTAAGCCACGACCGAACGTGCTCAATCGATATGCTCAGATATGGTTAATTTTTATATGCGTGATAGAGGCATGAATTCTTTGAATTTTGGTGAAAGTCGTTTGGAAAAATATTGAACCGTTCGATTTTTATTGCATTTTCACTGAAGGCACTTTTTCGACGGGCGATTTTGCGAGACGTAAAAAGTAAACAATGTATCTTCTGTGAAGACTGAATGTTTTAAAATATCAATATCTAGTTGAGCTCTACATATACTGTAAGTTTCAGCTTAATTCATTGCATCGTTGATATTGTATGGACCTCGAGATTTGACAAAAAATGACTTTTCGCACCAATTTTCACTCCTCATATCTGTCCACAGGAGAATGATAGAAGTCTGAAATTTTGAAAACAAGTAGATCACATGGTTGTTTAACTATCATACAAACTTCAGCTCTCTGGGATGCACAACTCATGCACGATAATTAAATAAAGAATCGGCTTTTCGTCAAAAAGTCGATTTTCTCCCAAAATAAGTCCTAAATTTTTTAATTATCTATGCAGCTTTGAAGACCACACAGCGGTCTGCAACTCAGTATAGAAATAAACTTAGGACGCACATAGGCTGTCAAGATATTCATTCATACTTTTCGAAAAAAGCGTCCTACGATTTTCATGTTTTATGCTCTGCTTTTTCATAGCGACATGTTTGTACAAGCTAAAAAAAATTCACAGATGATAGAAGTTATGTCACAATGTAAAATTCGCGCATGAATGCTGTTTTCTCAGTTGATATACCCAGTAGTGTCTTATTTGAAACTTGAATTCAAATTTCAAATAACTGACTTTTTCGAATATGCCTACTGTGTACACATGTACGCCTTCACCCTCAGTTTAAAATTATCGAGAATAGGCATTCGAAATT
>Ga0209915_1003428_pt1 | contig 13465 bp, 7 predicted proteins | sample ThiBiot_750_plan_FD_183952 | JGI IMG/M metagenome (GOLD analysis project Ga0209915, IMG submission 183952) | Wastewater bioreactor microbial communities from Cape Town, South Africa - Thiocy_cont_750_plan (SPAdes) | ecosystem: Engineered > Bioreactor > Thiocyanate-remediating > Anaerobic-Aerobic ... | reverse complement strand
ATCCTAATTTCTTTGGTTCACTTCACGCGACCCATCACTCATGACTCGCGCGACTCAACTGTTTTCTTTACGAATCACTGACATTGTTTTCAATATACCAGTATGATTTTCTACCATATAACCGTTTTCTTCATACAGAGAAAACTCACAGCTAAATACTTTCAAAAACTAACCGCCATATTAGTTTTTGAATATTTCATTATGCTTTATCGAACTCTGTAAAATATATTCTTATTCTCCTAAAAATCAGTTTATTCAGAAATGCCATCTAAAATACTTAAAACAAGATGACATTCATCGCGACTCGACTCACTTAATCTTCGACTGCAAACGTTCCGTGAGAATGTAGAAATAAACGAATCAAGAGCTATCAGTATACAATATCATTTGCACGGCAGACATGGCTTACAAACATTAAAACTGATCATGTATGTAAAGATAACAACCATAAGGAACATTTATAACGCATGAATAGCGAAGCATTCCATTATACGGTTTATCCACTGTTCATGAAGCGGAAGATGAATTTTTATTTCTCTCTGCAATCTATATTCTTGAGAATCTGACATCAGATTCGAACTTCCCATACCCAATTACCTTCGATCAAACTCTATGGAAAATCGGAGTTTCATGTGTTGGTACCACTGAAGCTGGAGAATACCAACATCAAAATTTTGATGTTCGGACATCAGATTCGAACTCCCCGAGCCCGATAACCTAGGATGCAACTAACTTCGGACCATAAATGGTCAATATTAGTCACTATAATACGTACTGTGTCCTGATTGGACCGGACAAACAAAGTTTTAAGACTTTTTCCTACCCATTTTAGAAGTCTATAACCCTTTCTTTCAGAAAAGCGAAAAAGCAAGTATGTATTTGCAAATAGATGAATCATTCATTGGGAAAATTACATTTCGTCTCACTTCTTCATTTCGAACTTCCAGTAGAGAAAAAAAACAAGGATGTTCGTAATCAAAGTGTGAGGGTGTCCGGTTTCCCGAACGCAGGTGTTCGTTGAGGGTGAGACGAAACGTAGTTTACCCCATTCATTTAACTGTAGTTTTGTTTCCTCGCAAAAGGAGAGAGAAAAATTGTAACCTTGAAATTTCCCCAAAATATGGAGAAAAAAGTGAAAAGGATTTTTTTACCCATAATGAGTAAAAGAATACTTCTAACTTACTGTTTGTATGAATTCTCATTTATTCTTCGTAGTTAGTGGATAAAGTCTCTTGTGTATTTTTTAACTTTAGATGTCACGAAATTCCAAAGAAGTAGAAAAACCAACGAGAATACGAACTATGACAAGTAGTAGATCTCAAATAATTTCACAACAAGAAAATGCTAAACCAATACCGACGGCAAGAAATACATTTAAAAAAACAACTAAATTATTACATAATGTTAGTACTAATAATCTATCGCATAAACCAGTTATTCCACCTATTTCATCTGATTTTAATGCACAAGATTCGGAATTAGTGGATCAAGCCTTTCTGCCATTGAAATTGTTCGATGGCAAGAAGCAATCATTGCGCGAACTTAGTGAAGAAACAATGTCCTATTTGTGGTTGAGACGCATCAAAGAAATCTTCTTACGAATGGCTGATGGAAAAGATTATCAAGATTTCGATCGATTTGTCGAATTTGATATGGATTTAGCTCGAACAGACTTAATGAATACTTGCGATCGGTACATCGAGAACGAGCGGTTGGCTCTTTCAAAAAAGGTAAATTTAACTCATTTGTAGAACACGGACTAAAAGGAAGTGTCGAACTTTAAGGGTAGAGAATTTGCACCCAGATCCCCCCCTCCCTCCACAGACGTTACAGACACTATAACAGTGCTACAGGCACCATAAGTATCACAGACGACTACAGTGTCGAAGATAACAGTGATGAACTTGACAAGAAGTGGCTTTTCTGGCCCACCAATGACAGATAATTGTCAGACAAGGGGTAAACAACCAAGATTTCGCACCTGAAATCAACTGAAATCCATCTGATCCAACGAAGTCGTTTCAAATCTCAAGATAACTTTGAAGTCTGGCGAAGTCTCACAGAGTCATTTGCAATCATTGGGATCTCATAAACTCCTATGAAGTCCCTTGAAGTCTTATGAAGTCTCTTGAAACCCATTGAAATCTCTTGAAGTCCGATGAAATCCCTTGAAGTCTGTGAAGTCTTTAGAAATCGATAAAATCATTTAAAGTCAATTGAAATCCATTTAAGTCCGACGAAATCATTTGAAGTCTTTTGAATCGGTTTGAAGTCGTTGAAGTCTTTGAAGTTTTTCGAAATCTCCTGAAATCTTTCGAAAAAAGTGAAGTCTTTTGAAATCTTGAATTCTGTTGTATTTCCCTTGTTGTCAGAGAAACTGAAGCATTTCTAAGGTGCAGTTCGCCTAGTTATTATACAATCTTGAAATTCAACTCGTGTTTCACATTTTAAAATCCCATAGGGATTGCACTGAAAAGCTTCTTGACCGGAAGTTATTATTGTTTTGGAACGAAATAGTAATTTTTCATAAAAAAGTAATGAAGCATAATAAAACTTCTACTTATAATTATTAATCATAGGTTCACGAAAAATAAAAAAAAAGACAGTTTCAACTTCTTGCAATCCTTTTCTCAGGTTTCCTGGTGACGAAATTTATAAAATGTTCCAAATTTTACAGTTACCCTTTTTCAAACAAGTAACGTTCATCGAGGATCGATTCACTTAACCCTCGACTGAAATTCTAACTGGAAGTATCTAGGAATGAACAACATAAATAACTAATCTATACCACATTTTACGAATCAGCATTCATTTGTAACCATTGGAAATGATAATATATATTTAGCGAAAACACTAAGGTATACGTGGTATAGGCAGCCACTCCCGTCTCGCCGCTACAACCTGTCTTTCTTCTCATTGCAACAGAATCCGTTGCAGTCCAGGAGATATATTTCAGAATCTCATAAATCAACACTGTTGCAACTATGTAAAATCAATATTCTGCTTCAGATGAATCTATTTGATTTGACCAAACGCACTTTTCGCATTCATAAAATCCAACTTAGAAAATCTGAACCTAAAAATGAAACGTGTTTCTTCTAAAGATTCTTCAATATACTTTTATGAAAACTCAGTAGTTTTCAAAAATACACACTTTTAGATTTTTAAAATCTGACTACAGATTCGGATTCTCTATACTCGACTAACTTCCGTCAAACTTTACGAAATACCGTTAGATTCGAAGAATATCCTTCTTGTGGTGAAAAAAATGAGAGTTCATTTTTTCGAAAACCTATTGATAAAGGAGCGCTCAGAGGGGCTTCGCTATAGGGTGTTTCACGATTTGATGCTAAACTGATGTTCTTTTGACCCCGTTGCAAACCGACAGACAAACAAACGATTTTTTTTCATATGACCTTCGTTACAGTCCAGGGAACATCGAATTGGGTTGCTTCCTTGAGTTCGAGAATGAGAATGCAAAGGTAGATTTGTCTATAGAGAAAAGTCAAAATTCTCGTCTATTTCTCACATTGGGTAACATTTATTTAATTAAATAGAAAAGCAAGAGTAGAACAGGCAACAAATCTTTGCATCCTGTCGGTTCACTCGATGATCTTCACCAATGTATCGAAGAGTTAAACAAACTAATTAGCAATCCATCAACAGAAAACCTGTCACTATTGTTGAATCGTTGTATTAAATCATTGGAAACATTCGATAAGAATACTCAACGAATGATTTCTGAAATTCGAAGTAAACAAGAACATATCACTGAAATTGACACTAAAACTATTTTACAATTGATGAAATCATTGCAAGCAACTGCTGCAAAGAAAGAAAAGACTGATCTTGAGATAAAACAAGAATGGGATATGAAGAAACTCTATGCTGAAGTATTTAAAATGTCCTACAAACGAAATCCTTTGAAGACCGATGTCGAACAAGTAACTAATATATTGAGAAATTTTTTTTCACAATCAATCTATTCTCGATAAAAACTATTTTCAGGAGGATTTGACGCCAAAAAAACGAGGTGACGATCAACCAAATTTTGGCAATGCTATTTGGTGGTACTCATGCGATAAGGCAAACATCTACTATCAAATCAATACGATCTTGCGTCTCGAAAATTTCGAATTGTTAATGTCGTATCGTTATTATTTGAGTGATTTATGTCGAATGATTGAATATATGTATCAAAAAAAGAAGGATAAAGATGGTGATATAGCTTACACATTCTATCGAGCTGGTCATATTAGTAAAAGTCAACTTCAAAAAATGGACAAACAACAGAAAGGTCAAGTTATATCTTTGGTTGGCTTTATTTCGGCTACAACAGATATTGAAATAGCCAAGGGCTACGCGAGAAAACAACATATTTCTGAAGATAATGAGAGAGCTTTGTTCGAAATTTTCATTAAACCTCAGGAACCATGTACAGCATTCGCATTTATTGATGGAATTTCATTTCATCCCGAAGAGAAAGAGGTCTTATTTAGCATGGGTTCAACATTTACTGTTGATACTGTAAGTAAACCAAAGGATGGTGAGAATTTCTATCGAATTCATTTGATCGCATCCGACATTGACAAGACAGTTGCTGATGATATTCGTACGAAGATCGAAAAAAATACGCCATCTGGTCGAGCTGTTCTACTGGCTCAATATTTGATGGAACTAGGCGAATATCGAACTACTCGAAAGTACCTTAATTCACTCTTAGCTCAAGCAAATGAGGAAGGAATCTTATTCAATGATCCAAGTCTTGCAAATATGTACAGTTGCCTTGGAATGACTTATACTCGGCAAGGCCTATTCGGTGATGCAATCAAAGCATTTAAGCAAGCGTTGAATACTCAAGCTCGTCTCGAGTATTCAAATAATAACGTCTTAGCTAATATTCACAATCAGATTGGACTGGCCTATGTAGGCTTAGGACATGTCGATGAAGCGGAAGAAACGCTATCTGAAGCAGTGCGAATTCAAATTAGAGAACTCAATTCTAATCAACAACATCTTGCTGCTATCTACAGTAATATGGGTTATGTTCATTATAAAAAGGGTAATCTGAAGAAAGCAGAATCAGTTTTTAATGAAGCAGAAAAAATCTTCAAGAAACGATCAAGTAAAGTCGCTCATGACGAACTCGAACAATCGCTTATTCAGGCAGAACATTTAACGAACTATGGACATTTTCTATGTGCCTATGAATCGTCGACAGATGGACAAGGAAAATATAATGAAGCATTGAAATTGTATAAAAACATTCTACAAGAAAGTGATCCGAAAATAATGCAAACTCATATTAATATTATGCTTGCCTATGCACAAAACAAGAAATATGACGAAGTTATCAAATGGTTTACTCAGCCGATGATTGACACGTTAATTAAGAAACAAGAAGCTAATATGTTCGAATTGAATAGTTCCGTAACACAATCAAGTCTGGCATTTCTGCATGAATTTATCGGCGCTTGTTATGCAAAACAAGGACAGTTTGATCGAGCGATTCAAATGTGGACATCAGCTTTGTTGTTTAACCATAAAGCGCGATTAGAAGAGCTGTTACTCGAAACTACAAATAGTACTTTTTCTAGTCTCATCAGTGAACAGAAAAGTTTTATCAATAATAGTTATCAAAAAGTTTATGAACATTATCTTAAACCAGACAGGTAACAATTGCAGATTCGAACTAGGACAACACTGATTAGTTTGCCAGAAATCTATACTTTACATTTCTAAAAATTCTAATCTGTAGATTTTATCACAGAATCACTAGTGAAATTTCTCGTAGTCTGTAGATTTTATCACAAATCACTAAATACAGCACAATTTCGAATCCGTGCCTGTTAATAAGTTTTGTTTCTAGTGCAACATCCGAATCAAAAGATAAACAATTATCCAGAGATTTGTGTTTGGGTTTACTTCATTCACAATTATATAATCGTGACAAGGCAATCATATGTTTAAAGCAATCAATAGAATCCAATTGTGATATGCAACATATTGCGCATGTATTACTAGCTGATATTTTGCAACAACAACAAAAATATAAAGATGCTGCGAATCATTTTGAAGAAGCATTAAAATTAATCAAAGCACTCAAAGAAAAAGATTCGGATCTCGAGGTCGAGATCGAAATAGCTCGAAGTGAATGTTCTATTGAAATGAATGCCAATGATATCATTCCACGCTTACATCAACTTGCTCGATCTTTCAATACCGGTGATAGCGACACTAAACGTGTAAGTCTCCAAGCAATTGTTTACGATACATTGGCGAAGTGTTGTTTGAAACAAGAGAATTACGAATTATTCGAGAGTATTGCTGAAGAATCAATGTCACTTAAACTTCGTAATTTTTCACAATATCATCCGAGTTTAGCCATCAATTTAGTTCTAATTGCCGAACGTCTCATTCAACTTTCGCGATATCGTGAAGCCTTAGATTTCTATGAACATGCACTCGAAGTACATAGCTTGAATCTAGCAGATAATCATCCAAAAATACGAAAAGTTTGCTATGCTATGGGCGATATATACTGTAAATTGGACAAATTATCTATGGCTATAGAAAAGTATGATGTAGCGGAAAGTAAAGGTTCGGAATCCGATAGTGATATCGGTGTTCGTCAAGAAAAAATCAATTCAAAAGAATCAATGGATATTTGCATGGCTCGACTCCGTATGCACCAAAATCTAGCTGAGTATCATGCGAAGAAACAGAATTATAAAGATTGTATCACAGAAATGTATAAAAATCTTGATTTACTCGGAAAGAAACTGCCATCATCTGCATTTAACACGAACGATGAAATATTAGTAATTGATAACAATATTGATCCAACAACATTGATGAACAATCTGCAACAACTTGTCAATTGTTATTTGAATCGAGATGTTACATTTGATTCGGAAGAAGATGAAGAAAATACATTTAAAATAGCTCAAGATATTTGCGAGAAACTCTCTCAACATGATAATGATTCGACAAAAGCACAACTCGCTTTAATGTATCATAAATTAAGTTCATATTACGAAGATCTCGGCGAAAATCAGGATGCTCTTTCTTATTTACAAGAAACTACAAATTTCGAAGAGCCGACAATCGAGACATTGTATCGATTAGCATATCTAAATGCAAATAGGGATGAATTCGAAGATGCAATCACTAACTACAAAGATTTGTTAGACAATGAGAAAATCAAAGATGAACGAATAATATCGCAAATTATTCAAGACAAACTAGTGAAAATTAAAGAAAAAGCAAAGAAAGCAAGGAGATCGAGTAGTAGTACTGATGAGGACACATCCGATGACTCAAGTGTTCATAGATCAAGCAGAACTCCAAGTGCTATTTCGAAAACTTCAGGTACTGAAAGCAAATCAGAGGCAAATGCCGATAGTACAAGTTAGTGTTTACATTTTATCCATCGTTTGCCTTTGTAGAAAATGATGATTCTAGATGACATTTCCAATGATCGAGCCAAAGCATTTGCCTATGGTCAATTGGGTGACACTGATATGTGTATAAAATTCCATGAAAAATATATCAAGAAAAACATAACCGATGATCTTATGTTCAAAACACAACAGCAGATTATTACAGAGCAGTCATGTCAGTATGAAGAAGATGACACAATAGGTCTCCTATCGATATTTTTTCGTGATTTAAATCAAATGATTCGAGAAACGTACAGGTTCGAAGAAGCAGAAATATTGAAAGTAGCCGATTCGTGTTTTCAATGTGGTCTCCTTTACAAACAAAAGTCATCTTATCTTGAAAGCACGAATGCATTTATATTCGCTTTCAGTTTATACATGTCGAAATTTCGTACAGATACGAATCAATTAATCAATGATATAAACAATCTTCTCAATGTATTCGTTCAAGGTACTCTTCATTGTGACGAAGTTCTTGTACTTGGCAAAGGATATTTGAAGTCAAAACCGACAGAACTTATGCGATTGAAAGTAGCTGCATTGTATCGCGAAGATGAAATATACAATGTCGAAGATTTGGATGGTGACGATGATACAAGTAATGAATCAAGAAATATTGCCTTTCAACGGTATAAAGATTTGCTAAAGGAAACCAATGACAATATGGTACGAGGTGTATGCTTTTTTCATATTTTAAATTTATACAAGAAATATATTTATGAAGATGATGACGGAAAATCTATTGTCGAAAGTATGATGAATGTTTTACCGACATTTAGTATATGTGATCGACGATTGTTAGTTAAACTCGCAATACATTTCATGGCTGAGTATGATAGTAACAAGGGTACTTGTGATATGAAAATCAATCGTCGATTACAAAAAATGGAAAAGGATTATTTCGATGAGAAATTGGAGTTACAAAAGGACAAATGTATTGGACAATATCTTGTCGATTGTGATGATTTGGATGGAGTCGAAGAATATTGGAAGTTAATTGGCCAACAAATCGAAAACAGTATACCTCATTGGATACTTTCACTTGTTCAGGATCCTAATTCGATATTTGACGATATTCTTCAGACGATCAAACAACCAGAAAATGACACTGTCTTACTATTGAATCAATTGGTTAGTACGTATGAATCACTGGGTGATTACTACATGTTGGATGCGAAAAACGATCAGACAGCAGGTGCAAATTACTTTCAACAAGCTGAAATCATGTACACAAATGCGAGTCATGTATTGAATCGACTTAAAGCAGACTCAGAAAGAATCCGTAACATTAAAATAAAACATCATGAAGCAGTATCACGAATAAAACCTAATGCAGAATAAATAACTGTGATTTGTCATCTTTATTTTTGCCACGTTCATTATTCGGATTGTGATTAAATAAACGGTTTTCTTGATTTTAGTTTATTCACTATCAGCAATTCGACGTCAAACTGTTAGCAGCGCCTTCTTTAAATTTCGTATGTTAATAGAGGACAGTGTCTCAAATTACTAAGAGTAACAGAGGATGAGGGTGAGGAAGTACTGCCATGACCGGTTTCGTCCGATTTTCAGGGGTCTCATCAGATGGCCTGCATGATTATTCTATCTTTCAAGAATAATCTTTACTTTGCTGTCAATCAATTGGGAAAAAGTCCAATTAATTGAACAGTAGTAAATGTATCTTCGACAGTTGAGAGGAAGTACTGCCATGACCGGTTTCGTCCGATTTTCACGGATTTATCTCATCACTGGCTTTACCTTAGTTGCAGACCAGTAATTTGTAGTTAAATGCGGATATAAATAATATTGTTTTTATAAAGTATTTGGTACTGTATAGATGAATAGGATTATTGGAATGGTATAAAACTTTGATAAATCGATTTGATGGATCGAATATATATGCATGAATTATAATAGATGAATCTTTGATGTTGATTTCTAAGAAATAATTCGAATGAATATAAAGTGATTGCGAAAGTATTGGTTTTTATTAGTGTACTGGATGAAGATTTTTGTAAGATGAATTTAATGATAAGAAACAATAAGCTTTTATATATGATGGTTGATAAGTGGGCGGAATAGCATACACGACATGATGGTATTTGATGAAATATGTTTTTGTATCAGTTTGAAAGTCCTTGGAAAGAATGTTAGATTGAAAGAATAAACATTGTTGATTTAATATAAGATGCATTGGTATTCTGTGTTATGAGGCCAAAAGAAACGGAAAGAATGCACATATCTTGGATAGTTTTTAATCGAGTAGACATTATGTTGCATTTGTTGTTAGTTTTACTTGGAAATTTACCAGGAGGAGTTCAAGTTTGCATGATTATTCATGTTTCTATGAAAAAGTTTGAGTTGTTGATGATATCACTACTGTTGTGTCTATGCAGACGTTATCTAGAATAAATGAAACAAGTGATTTCGATCGGTTAGATCAAAAACGATTAAATATGAATGAAAGAGAGAATTTTGTATTGAAAAGAAAAATGAAAAACGTTTTGAATTGAAGGTATAAATGTGCAATATTTTAATTATAGGATATGCTTAATCGAAGTTCATATCTGATTGATTAGGAGCAGTGGTTTGTTGGAAATTTCTATGTCGATCTGCAATTGAAATTGAGAATATGGTCAGATGATGAATATATGGTTTTAAACTTACCTAGGAATCGCTGGTATTTACACTTGACTTTTTTTGCTTTATTTGTCAATAGCCATCGTTGAGGCTTTTTGTGTATTAATTCATTAGCAGCATATGGCCGATTACGATTGCCTACGATAAGCCGAAGATCCAATCCTAAATTACGTGGTATAAAATGATTATGTATTCAATGTAAATTGCGTTTAAAACGTCGAAAACGTCTTTCATGATTGTAGTGTGTTAGAGAGCACTCTAACATACACTTTCTTTTCTCCCTATTGTATTCTTCGTTTCGTTCTCTTGTTTCGGTCCCTCGATTTTCGACCCATATGTTGTACATCTGTACGATTGTCGAATGTCCTTGTCTAACATCGCAATTTCTCTTCGTTTCCTCGTCTGGACCTGGATGTCCTTCCTTGTATAAATAGTTACGTTTTTCTTCGAATAAACGAGTCGAGTTCAGTTTAGTTTGAATTAGACAAGAAGAAATCTAGAGGAGACAAGACAGATTAGGCTGTTTTTGCTCTCTCAAAAGAAATCTTTTCTTTTTTTTCTCTCCCTCTCCTCTCGTCTTCTTCTTGTTACGGCGTTGCCCGTAACACTATGAAAAACGTTTTATTTTTAGAATGTACGTTGATCATATTTTCAAATTAGTAGTAGAAATATGAACCAAGATCTCTGCGTTCAAAATACAACCCAACAACAAATTTTAAAGATCACTGGCTTATTATTTGTTTCTTTGCAATTTTTCTGATAAAAACTACAAAAGCTTGATTCTAGCCTATGAAATATACTATTGCTATTGGCTAGGAGAAACCTCAATTTAATGTCTTTTTAGTTTTATTTCTTATATTTTATAACATCGTTTCAAACGCATACTTGGAAATTTCTTTCATATTTTATGTGAAAGGTGATGAAACTTTTTCGAAATGAATAATAATATTATCGCTCGAAATTAAAATGCTTGTTTCTTATCAGATGTAGGTAATAAAGTTGTTTGCTATTCTTACACAAACAATAAACGGTGGATTGCGTATCTTGCACATTCTTTTTCTCTGTTTTAACGAAGCAAATATTTAGAAACATTAACGTTGAAAAGACTAGGTACGTAATCATCACTTGATGCATCTATTCTAATCGTACTGCTTTTTCCATTTCGAAGTTCCCGAAGAATAATAAAGGAAATAATTTAAAATCTGCAAATCAAAGCTTTCACAGAAAATTAGCAGTAACAATTCGAGTTTATTATTTATCCTATTATCTTCATATACTATTTAATAATTGTCAGAAGATTATTTGCACAGTAGAGATGTGTGATAGTTCACCACTCTACGAGTCAAAATAGTCAGTGCAAAATGCTCGTTGTCAGCTTTTCTAAACTAGTTGACTCCGTTAAATTCTTCCATTTTAATACCTGTCTTGTTACCGTATTATTAAGTGTCAAACAACAATACAAATTACGTCAATTGCTCTTTAATATAGTCTTGAAGTAGAGCCAAAATTTTAAATTTAGAAATGTCAAAATCTTTGAAAAGTTTTAAAATAGAAAGAATTACGTGACATTCAAGATCGGTAACTTATAGAAAACCATACGGATAGCGTTTTCCAATTTCTGATAAACGATATGTTAAATCTTTCCGAACAACGCCGGGTACTTCGGCTAGTAACATATAAACCTCATAGATAGATATTGAATACGAGTTTAAATCAATAACAATATTAGTACCTACTTGTTTGACCAGAGAAGGAAAGATAAAAGGACTTTTCAGAGGCAGAGATAGCATGAAAAGGCAAAGACCATATTTAATAAAGTGAATATAGTCTACCGGCTTCATAGTTACCGTGAATGCCAGAAGATAGTAGTGGTCAGTACCAGATCGACGTCTCAAAAATAGAAGATTTAGTCATTCGAAAGTTTTAAGGAGGAAAAGACACAAGGTTTAGACGTTTACTCATTAGCGAAATACTAAATATACTAAAGTACACGTCAATCATTTATGAAAACCATTGAGAAGATCTGTAATATCAATATGAGGCTGCGGGGAAGTCGTCCTATTAGACAAGTTGGTAGGGTATCTTAGAGGAAATGTTTCGTGAAAATCGTTGATTTCTACTATCAGAATTTTGAAAGAAGGCAGGTGGGGGCACATAACTAGGCACGAAAAATGTTTTCTCGAAACATTTTCTTAAGTGAATTTTACTTGACAGATTCACATAAAAACTAATAAAATTTGCAAAAAAGTGTTCTTTCGACATTTTTCGCTATTTCTTTGGTCCAGTGGATCCTTTTCAAAATGATATATGAACAAAATTCGAGGTTAGCATTTGAAAAAGACCAGTGAGACCGAGTAAAATAACGAAAAAACAGAACCGTTTTTTTTTCATAAAAACAACATTTTTTTAAAACTAACCATATATGATTAAACTGAAGCTAAACTATGATTTATCGATGTCACATGTATTCAATGTAGCTGGAAATCAGTAACAATCATTCAATTATTCTCCGTTTCACGTACATATTGATGTATATTAATATATGAAAAAAGCTTTTTCATATCGAGTCGGAAAGAGAATAAAATTTCCTACAAGTTTATATAAAGTTTGCCCCCACAAATATGCTTATCTGTGGGTATACACTAGGGATGCAATGGCGACGATCAAAAACCATTTCATCGTCAACATTTTATCAGTCTAAAGAAAATGAGGAAAATCATAAGAACGTTAAAAAAAATATAGTTTCTATTCTATACCATTTTGTAGCTCAGATATTTCTGAGTCTGAAACATCGAACTTATTTTGTCTGAGAAATTCTGTGAAAGTATATCAGAAAAGAGGACTTTTTTGCATCATTCGGTAAAATAGAGAAATATCTAATTACTCACATCAAGTGATACTTTATTTATTATATCGTAAGAGAGAAAAGGGAGCCGAGCAACTTATACAAATTACCCTCATTTGATTTTTTAGTTTCAGAAAATAGTCAACATACGTGTCAGTATAAAGAATATTGTGTCCCACTAGTTCATTCGATCTCCTGATATATTTTTAGGTCTCATAGAACATAAGATATGAATGAATTAATTCAGGAATTGATTATATTTTAGTTTTTGTAAACTCTCAAACAAACAAACAGTCAACGCGAACGGCCAAGTATGTTTTTCTGGAAAGCAGCCAACCAACCCGAAAACGATGAAAATGTTAATAACCACACTCCTTGTGACGGCAACGATGAACTTCGATCTGATGAAGCTACGACTTCAGTGACAGATCACGAAAATTCGATATTTGATAGTTCTGACAATGAGACGCTTCGTGTTATTCTCAATGACCTCAAGCTTCGTGGTGATAATGAAAACAAGAATAAAGTTTCAGATAGT
>Ga0209915_1003421_pt1 | contig 13483 bp, 25 predicted proteins | sample ThiBiot_750_plan_FD_183952 | JGI IMG/M metagenome (GOLD analysis project Ga0209915, IMG submission 183952) | Wastewater bioreactor microbial communities from Cape Town, South Africa - Thiocy_cont_750_plan (SPAdes) | ecosystem: Engineered > Bioreactor > Thiocyanate-remediating > Anaerobic-Aerobic... | reverse complement strand
TTGCGCACCAAGCTTGGGTTTTTGAATGAGTGTGAGGTGTTGCATTATCCTGTTGATATATAAAACCATCGCCAATCAATCTTCGACCTTCAGATAAAGCATGTGGAAGAACAACATCGATGTAATTCGAGTATTCAATTATTTACGATGTTTTACACACGATGAAATATAATCGTATACGGTATCAACCAAACGAATGAGATGTCTTTTATAATAATCGTTTATAACTGTGCACATGTCTTATCTGAGGATTTCAGAGAGAATTTTCTAGGAAGTGGTAGAGCAAAAACACATATATGCACTGGTTCAGAGAAAAAGAAGTTTCAATGGGCAAACTTCTAAATGAAATGGGCAATTGCCCATTTGCCTCCCCCTTGATTGCACCACTGTCCCTTGGAGATATTCCTATGACACATAGGATTATTCCTCCTTATGTATGTATATATAGTCGTGCATACATCTTGTTATGTGTTCTTTTCCTTCTCTTGTTCTTCACTCTTAGTTCTATCCCTCCATAGTTCTGTCTTCGGTTACCAATAAAGGGACTCAAAGGACATCTACAATAATAATTAAAAAACTATAGAAGTAGATAAAACATGGGCTGTTACAAAAGTGCCCCAGTATTTCTGCCTCACCCGTTATATTAGCATGTTATAAAACTTTTACGAATAAAATTTTGCCATTAGAATATGATTATGAAATGAAACGAATGTTTTGAATCTTTGATTTCGTACAGTAGCAAACAAGTGTGAAAAAGGTGGTTAATCGCATATCTTTTACTATAAAAATACAAACACGTGAAAGGAAAAAAAATTTCATTCAGACACTTTTTTTAGTCGAAATCATGTCACGAAATCGATGGTTTAAACCAGTTGAAAAAATGTTTATTGATGCTTTGTTTTATCACGGCATAGAACAAGATGGATGGTATATTAATTCAATGCCAGCAGATGTAGACACGTCTTTACCTTCATTAAGAAAAACTATAAAAAATGGGTGGGAATTTCGAACGCATACTGGTCATGGGCAGTCAGTACTAAAGTTTTAATGAAATTCGTTAACGAATTTTTTTTGTTTACTTAGATTTTACTGTCATGCATGTCAAAAAAAGTGGACATCTGGAAATATGACAGTTGTGTGGAGAGCTCAGTGGGATACAGGCGAAATTCAAATCAAAATAGAAAGACAAGGCTGTCGAGATTGTGAACGAAAATGTCACGGTTCTTTTCCTGGAAATAATGACATCGGAATCACGATTCAATACATGATGCAATGGTTGTGGGACACTTTTTATGATGAGAAAAAGGAAAAGACAGTCAACGAAAGTAATAAATCAGATGACGACGATGACGACGCACACGAAGGACCGCCACATGATATCGCTAGATGCGAAGCAGGACGTAAAGGTACGTGTAAAAAATGTAAAAAGATACGAGAACGTCAACGACGAAAATGATTCGCATAACTATACAACAACGACAACAACAACAGCACGTGATCAATTTCTACATGGTTACTTTTTCAGAATCGTCTTATGTGTATATAACAAAAAGAAGAACAAAAAACGACAATATGCAGAAAGAATATTCTAATTTCTCTATTTCTTGTTCAATTGTGCTTTACACACCGATTGTAAATGATGAATCATATTTAATAAAGATAAGACAAATAGAATATTTTTCTCATTCGCCATAAACAAAAGAATGACAACAGTAACAAGTCGAAATTCTTGTTTAGTATGTGCAGGTTGTTCAAAAGATTATTGCAAAAGTCATTTACAAGATCATCAAAAAGAATTGGAATTACAATTAGATGAAATTGAAAATGAAAGAAATATTTTTCGACAATCACTTGAGGGTGAGGATGTATGTCAATCGAAAAATAAAACACTATCTACTGTACAATCTACGTATTTATATTAACCACTAACTGCAAAAAAAAAACAAAACATTCTAAGTTATTGATAGTATACGCGGATATTATATAATAATAAAAATGCTTCGAAACATAACACGACGTTGCTATATCAACCTGACTAACTATTCCATTCAATAGGGCATGTCGAATCAAATCCTGGTTGACAACAGCGCTCTTTCACTGAAAAACAATCATGTTTTATTTGCCAAACAAAAAAAAACAAAAATAAATATAACATTTGTCTACGATTTTGCCACAGGTGGATTGTATTCTCTTTCGAAACGTTTGAAATCTTCTTCTGTAAAGATATTTTCTTCTTTGTCTTTCTTCTTCTTATTTTGTAAATCTCGTTTCGATGGACCACCAAATCGATAATTATTCAATTGTTCGATTTGTTCAGTTGTAACAACAGGTTTCGAAAGTTGTTTCAATCGTGCACATGTTCGAAGTAATTGTTTACGATCTTGAATGATTGAATTTGTTGTCGAGGGAACTTTTTTCTTTTTAATTGTCGATAATTTTGGCTTCTTTACATCGCCATCATTATCAAGAATTTCCAAAGCTTTTTTGACAATTGATTTCGACATTTAGTTTTGAATAAAACTTCGAACGAACGAATAAATCGTCGATCGAACAGGAGAGATTCTAAACCAATGAGAACACAACAGTAAACTAACACAGAAATGCATTTAGAGGTCAAATAGAAAGAGTCAATATGAAATTTCTTTCTCTTCTCTCTTGTTTCTTCCTTGCATTGTGAATTGAATTCATTTTGAAATAACTATTATGTCTGGTCGTCATCAACGAAATCTTAGCGCCTCACTTTACATCCGAGGTCTTGCTGAAAAAGTTCGGTAAGCAATCGATTCACGTTCAATTCCAATGTGTCGACATGCCAAGCCAATCTCAAAAAAAAAATGTTTCATATTTTTAATATTAATTTTGATTTCTTTTCTGTTTGCTAAGGTGTGTTACCAAAAAAAAGGCCTATCCACCAAACACACACGCATACACATACACACAGACACAGTATTCTTTTTAATCAATAAATTACCAAGCCAAATGATCAGCAATAACTAAGAACTATCAACCCAGAGATGACGTATGCATTTCTCTATCTCGCGAGGATAACATAGAGACAGAGACTTATTTTTATTATTTTTTTTCGCCTTGAGATTATTGTCGTTTTCTTTGGCTAAAACTATTCAAATATTAACTTATATGTCTTGTTTTAGTTACGAAGATTTGAAAAAAATCTTTGGAAAATATGGCCGTATTGTTGATATTACACTTCCGTTGGATTATTATACACGTGATGCAAAGGGTTACGGTTTTGTTGAATATGAAGAAAGTCGAGATGCTGGTACGTTACGTTCTTTGAAGAATGATAAAATCTAAATTGTTATTTCGTTGCGTAGAAGAGGCACTTCACGCTCTAGATCGATATCGTTTATTTGGACGAGAACTTGAAGTTGAATTTGCCCGAGGTGATCGAAAAAGTAAGGAAACGAGTTTGATGATATCGGATAAACGATGAATGGCTTGATGTTTTGTTTCTAGCACCGTCGGAAATGAGAGCTCGAGAGAAAGAATCCCGACATGGACGACGTGGTGGCGGTGGTGATGACTATCGTCGACGTGGCGGCCGATCACGAAGGTAGTTTTTAACGATTCAATCGAATTTCAAATTGAACTTTTTTGTTGTCGATTTTAGTCGTGATCGAAGTGGCTCACCAGTCCGTAGTTCTCGACGTGGTGGCAGTCGTTCTCGTTCGCGTTCACCTTATTCTCGTTCGCCTGTACCACGTCGGTAAGTCGCCTATGATGAATTCTTTATAGTTGCTACTCTCGACTGATGAATGACGATTTATCCACTAAGATCTCTGAGACGACTCAATAAATGTTTTGCTCTTCTATTTTAGTGGCGGCGGCGGTGGTGGTGGTGGTAGTCGTTCGCGTTCGAAATCGAACTCACCGGGCAGTGGCAAACGAAATGGTGGTGGTAGTAGCAATGGCCGTCGTCTTAGCCGATCGCGAACACCTCAATCTCGATCACGATCTCGTTCACCACCCGATAATTAATCAAACAAAACAAACAAATTCATTCATTCGCTTCGCCTTCGTTTCTGCAAGCTTAGATATGTACGTCTTTTTCTGTCTGTGTGCGTGTGTGTTATTATGATCAGACAAGTTCTTTGTGTTTTGTTTTCTTTCTCGATCGTGTAATAAAAATTCTTCGAGCAACAAACAAAAAAAAACGAAAGAAAATCTAACAGTCAATGTTTATTTTGAGCCAATACTAGTTTAGCATAAGTTCCGTTGTGTTTCAGCAATTCTATATGTGTTCCCTAGGAAAAAAAAACATTACTGAGAGGCATTAGTACAGTCATAAACTTACTTCTTCGATCGTTTTGCCACGACTTACAACGGCGATTTTTTCTGAATTTTCAATTGTTGTCAATCGATGTGCAATTGTTACACAAGTTCGACCTTGTCGCACTTTGTTTAGCGTTGTTTGTACAACTTGTTCGCTTTTATTATCAAGTGCTGAAGTCGCTTCATCAAGTAATAGGATTTTTGGATTACGAATCAACGCACGCGCTATCGCAACTAGAAGACAGAAAGTTGTTTCTACAAAATTTGAGATGACTAACTTCGTTGTTTTTGTCCACCGGATAATTGATTGCCTTTTGCACCACATAAAGTTTCATATCCCTGTGAGAATTCTTCTTAGGAAATTTTCTATGAATATCAATCGAATTTACTTGAGGTAGTGAGACGATAAGATCATGAATATTTGCCATTTTTGCTGCATTTTCTATTTCTTCTTGTGTGACTTTTCGACTATTGTCACCATAGGCAATATTCTCTTGAATCGAGAGATTGAAAAGAACTGGTTCTTGTTGAACAAGACTCATCAATGATCTTAACCAACGAAGATTCAATACTTTCAAATCATGACCATCTAAAAGAATTTTTCCTTTGATTGGATCATAGAATCGTTGTAACAATGCGACTGTTGTTGATTTTCCACCGCCTGATGATCCAACGAATGCTGTTGTTTGATTATGATTACATTTCAAAGAAAAATGATGCAAAATACGAAGAGTTGGCCGATGTGCATATCGAAAATCAACATCTCGAAATTCAATATTTCCAACAACATTATCCTATGACAAAAAAAACTGTTTTTTTTTATCAAAAGACTTTTGTTCTTTTTACTAAAATAATTCCTGATTCATCGTTTGGATCGATCTTCGATTTTCGTTTATGTAATTTAATGATTCGTAGTACTGCATTTTTTGCTTTAGCATAATCAGGAACAATTGCAATACATCGACTGACAGTAAATATTGCTTTTGTTACCACAGAAAAAACTCTAATCACTCAAACAAACACGTAATTACATATTTCTACCCTCATTTTTATTTACCTGTACATGTCCGTGTAGTCGATATCGCCTTTCTCGACTAATCTACTTCCATATCCAAACGAAACACAATGAAGAAAATATACAATTGAACTCGATAGACCTGAACCAAACGCTATCCAATGTGCTCGATGTATTTGTTTTCTAGAATAAAAATCAAATGAAATGAAATCACCATTTGCAAATTGTCGAACTTGAAATCTCGATTGAATGCTTCTTCATAAAGTCGAACGAAATGATTTTCTTGTTGTAGAGCAATAACTGTTCGAATATGTTCAATAGCTTGTATTGCATGCTAAAATTCAAAAGAAAGAAACAAAATGTTCAAACTCAAAATTACAAATCGTCTCACTCGTGCACCAAGTTCACTGAAATTTTCCGAATCTTTTTTAGTTCGTTTTGCTCGCATTTTCATCGACAACATGAGCGATGGAAAAAAACATAAAATGACTATTGTAATTTGCCAACTAGCGGTAAAACCCAAAATAAGTCCAAGTGTAATTGCACTTAGCGTTTGAAAAATTATGCCAAGACGAGTGCCTGTTAGACCCTTCAAAGAAATTGACTCTACACAATATGATTTATGAAATCGAGCGATGATTTATACTTTAATTGCTGATGCATCCGATGAAAGACGAGTAACAAGTGCACCCATTGAATTGGAGTCATCATCGAAATAATCGATTTCTTGTCGAAGTATTGCGCTGAATGTTAATTTTCTCATTCGCATTGTTAATGCTTCGCCGGACTTGGCAAAACAAAGATTTGTTAGAAATTGAGTCAATCCACTTGTTAATCCAAGAAAAAAAGCCATAATTGCATATTTACGCGTGAGACGTTCTTGTTCACGAACATCAGACACGTTAAATACAGCGTACATATCAGCAAATAGAAGACCAAAGAGCGGACTGCTTGCACCGTATGCAAGAGAAACGAGTGTACCAAAAAGAATCCAATGCCATTCACGGGCGTTGTATTTAAAGATTTTAAAGAGAAATGGAGTATGAAACCATCGTTTCTTGCTTTGAGATTGATTCAATGTGGATGAATCGATGTTGTCGTCGAGTATAAGAGAACTACCATTGGAAATGACCGATATTTTCGAAGCTCGTCGATCAACTAGAAAAAAAAAACAGATTCAGTATTTTTATTTATCGAGCATATTTTACCTGTCGAACTCTTGGATATAATCTCTTTCACCTCTTCCTCTTCTTCTTTTTCTTCTTCGTCTTCATCTTCGTCTTTTTGATTTTGAGAAGTAACTAATTCATAATAAAGATCTTTCTTTTCCATTAGTTCTTCATGATTTCCACATTCAACAACTTCGCCTTGTTCCAATGCAATAATCATATCTGCATTTCGAATCGTACTCAATCGATGAGCAACGACAATGGTTGTTCGACCTTCTTTTGCATGATCTAATGCATCTTGAACGAGTTTTTCACTTGCATTATCTAGTGCAGATGTGGCTTCATCGAGTAACAAGATTTTCGGATTTGAAATCAACGCACGAGCAAGTGCAACTGCAAAACAATTTTTTATACGCTTTCGTTTTATTTACAAACTATTCATATGCGTACCTCTCTGTTTTTGTCCGCCACTTAGTTTGTCACCAGATGCTGTTTTGTAGTTCTACAATTAAGAAAGAATCAAATCGAAGAAATAGAAAAGTCTGTATGTGTGTATACCTCGGGAAGTGTCATGATGAAATCATGTGCATTTGCCATTTTAGCTGCTTGTTGTACTTCTTCATCAGTTGCATCACGTTTTCCCATTCGAATATTTTCTTCGATTGATCCAGTGAAAAGAACTGGTTCTTGACTAACGATTCCGATATGTGATCGAAGCCAAGAGACGTTCAATGATTTAAGATCTTTACCATCGAGAAGAATTTGACCATGATCAGGATCATAGAATCGTTGAATCAATTGAATAATTGTACTTTCTATTTACAATAAAGATTTAATGAAAATATAAGATTTTGTTTTTTACTTCCACAACCAGATGAACCAACAAGAGCAACAGTTTTACCTGATGGAATTTGTAAGGATAATTTATTGAGAATCTAAGAAAAGAGATAATTATGAGAGAAAAAAGCAGAACAAAGTAATCATACAGATGTTTCATCTCGTGCAGGATAAGTGAAAAGAACATTTCGAAATTCGATATCTCCAATGATTGTTTCTGGTTTTTCACCTTCATCACTTGTTGCATCAATCTTTGTCTCCTGAAATACAAAATCGAAATTCATCAAAGTCATCCTGAAAAAAAACAAACAAACAAACTTGTTTAATAAGATCAAATACTTTAACAGCACAACCAGCAGCTTCTGCAAAACTTTCAATATTCAATATCAATTGTGACACACACTTTGTCACTGTCTAATGCAAACAAACAAACAAAGATTATAACTCAATCGTATAATCACGTCGAAACATACTGTACAACCAAAGAAAATCTAAAAAAATGCAAAGAATGAATTATCTACAAAAATATAAGAAACATGATGGACATACGACAATGACTGATCCAGCTGAATTATGCGTGCAATCAGTTCGAACTAGATATGGTCCATACCAGACAATAATTGCGAATGCTGTGTAATTCAAAATACTATTGATTAATTGACATAATCCAACAACAATCCCTTTTCGTACTCCGGTTTTCTTGACCTTAACTAAAGTATCTGCAAATCTAAAAGGAAAACTAGATTTCATTTCAACAGGTTTGATTGAAAGTACCTTTGTTCTTCTTTATTCTGTCCATGAAATGCTGTCACTGTTCGAATATTTTGTAAAACTTCTTGTGCTACAGCTGATGCAGATGCAAACGCTTGAACTTCTTTTATTGTAAATTTCATAATCATCTAGAAATCTCAATGGATTTAATCGAAAATAAAATCTTTTTTCCTACCTTTATCGTTATATTCAATGCCAGAATAATCAATGGTGACATTGATAAGAAAACTAAAGTTAATTTCCATCCAACAATCAAAGAATAAATTAATGAACCTATGATTCGACCAATCATCGAGATAAAATCCGGTACTTTTTCCCTACGAAATCGATTTGATCAATATGTTTTTGTTATTGTTACAATAATAATGAGAATTATTTACCCGATTCCATCTTTTAGTTTTTCAAGATCATCACCCAATCGATTGGTCAATTCGCCAACATTTCGAACGTCAAACCAGCCGATATCTTGTCGAAGAATATTTTGAAAAAGTCGAAAACGAATACGACGAATTTGTCGTTCAGCTGCTACAGCCCAACATGTCCAACCGATCCAACTGAATACTAAACTCATAAAACCCAGAATAACATAATAATTGATCAAGAATTTAATTTCTTGCGATGGTGAAATCATTGTTGTTTGATTCGAAGATTGTAAACTGAATTGAAATATATTTTTGAATGAAATACAAAAAGAAAACAAAATATTTACCAAATTACTGTCGAATTAACTGAAGAATTCGCCAATTGATTATGATAATCTGAAAATGTGTTGAGAACTCGTTGATAAATTATGAACATGAGTGGATAACCAACTGAAAATAGAAAAAAAAAGATGTTTTTTTAAGAGGCAAAATCGAACTGTGATTATGATATTCTACCGCCAACGATGATCGCTAAAATGAATAAAAATAGATTTTTTTTAGGGGCTAAATTGTATTCATCTACCAGCAATAGTACCAATAATCATCAGTAAGTAATCATATCGATCAGCAAATCGGTACATTTCGTATAGTTTAAAACTACGATCAGATTTTTTCGATTTGAAAAATCGAGAAAAAGAGAGATATTTATTACTCAATGAGACTTGTGCAAAAAATCTCGAGCTTTTTCTTGATAATCCAACCGATGGAATATGTGGTTTGTCCGGTTTTGTTTCCATTGTCGGAATATCAATTCAAGTAAATTCAGTTTCAATTAGAACAGAATACAACCCTTATTTTTGTGTTTTTCTCTGGCGATGATTATACTTTATATATAGACAAAATAGTACTCGGTGTTTTGTTTTCGTTGGGTTAATAAATTCGGTACTTACCCTTTAACTGATTAAATCAACCACGAAACACAAAAAATAAACTTTCCGAACAAACTAATTTCTTATCTTAACCATTTACAGCGAGCTTTAATTGCATACAGAAAAAAACAATAAGTTGATTATCGAAATATAATATTTGTTTTGATCGATACATTCATTGTTGATTATTATCTCGTTATAACGAATGCTTATTTTTTTGTGCAAATATGCAGTTAGTATATTATACTAGGTAATCGAAAGAGAACAACCATGTAATTTTATATAATCCGATTGACATGCTCATTCATGTTTAGTACTATTCATACATTCTTTTCCCTTGATAATGAGTTGAGTAGTTATTCTATATAGAAGATATTTTTATTTGGATTATTATTTGTTTTCTGAGAAAGAAATATTAAAAATAAAAAGAAAAAAATATGTATATAATGTGTATGGCATATTAATGCATTAAGTAGTAAGCCGAAATACAGGTGAATAATAAATATCATAATCACTGGCAACATTACGATTTCCAAATGGTTTTAATGCTAAAAATCGAATTCGATAATTAGTGCCAGTCGCAAGCGTACTTCGAGTACAAGAAGTTATCGGTTGTCCAGTGTTACGTGAACAAACTCCACCACGCCAAGTGTACTGAGTATATGTTGTGTAGCCTTGCGTTTCCGTCTGTGCTACATTTCTCGGAGAAAATGTTTGATATATAAGATTATTACTGCTGCTGACCAAAGTACCGAGACTGAAAATAGATACCATACAATGTTTCTCCTATATTTTTTATCATCGCTGATGTGTTACCTTGCGGCAGAGTTCAATGAAGTAGCAGTACCGGATATTGCTTCTGCATAATAAAAAACTGTTGGCCATGCCAGTACAAAACGGATTCGAATATTACTCGATCTGCTTAAACTCGTTACTGAAGTATTGCTTACATAACTGCCAGCTGAACTTAGTATTCCAGTTACAATGTTTCCTGAAGTCCTTCGAACAAGAACTGTTGCGTTTGCATAATTACCTGCAACACCAATATCTATAAAATAATTTAAAAAATAGAGTTATGACATAAAAAAAACTGTTTCATATGGATATTTACAAGTCAGATGAGTTATTTCACCAGTCGCTGTATTTTTTGCATTGATAAAACCGGAATAATGTGGAAGAAGAGCTCGATTAGCTCCTGAAGGTTCTGTGAATGCTAGACCGATTTCACCTGATTTTCCAGGCTGAAGTGTGATTGTAGTTGGGTTAATAGTGACGATCTTTAATTTACCACAAAAACAAGAATATTTTTATACTGTCTTGTACAAGTATTTCGAGATGAACACTTACTGCATAATTATTTGAATAGATTACTGTACGTAACAATTGATCATCACTAGATGTTTTTCCTGTGGCTAATGCAGCTCCTTCGTGAGTGATTTCGTAGGTAGCGTCTGTTTTGCCAATATTTGTTAACATAACTGTATACAATGGAAATCTGTTTATTGAATCATTCAATGCAAGTTCACTCGGTGTGAATATTGCAGATGCAGTAAGAGCTTGATAAGCATTAACTAAGCCAGCACCTTGTCTCGCAGCAGTATCGTAAAGCTGAGAATTGTAAATTTTGACTTTTTTGGCAGATGATTGAAACAAATCTTTTAAAAGAGACAATGGTGGACGACAAATACCATTGGATGATGTACCATTAACTGTATATGGAGGAGGATTGCCAATACTCGCAAGAAAAAGAGCTAATGTCCTAGAAAACCGATATGATAAATTATTCTAGCGAATACGCTGTGTTTCGACGTACCCTGAAATATAAGGAGTCGCCATACTTGTACCAGAAAACACAGCATACGCTGTTGACAGTCTCTGGCTCGTAGCATAACTACTAGGTACTGAAGAATAAACTTGTCCACCAATACCAGAAAGTTGTGGTTTAAATGCGAGATAACCAGAAAGACCGTATGATGAGAAATAACTCATTGTTCCTCCGGTTTGCTATGCAATAGAAAAATAAAAACAGACCACACATTGATTTTTATATTTTCAAACAACTATATTTAAATTAGTTTACCACTGTCGCAGGTCGGCGTAAACTGTCTACCGAGGCAGCAGCTATAGCACCAGATGAAACAGCTGGAGAACCAAAAGTTGAAAGACCTCCTTCTCCAGAATTACCAGCGGCAACAACCACATATACTGAAGTATGAACAGTGTTATCCTATCTCAACAGTGAAAAGAAAATGTACCTCCAAGTGCAGATAATCTTTCAGCAAGTACTGATAAAGCATCTTGTGGATATGCTGCAATGCTTCCAAGTGACATATTAACTAAACATTACAATATCACGAGGGATATATAAATGGTCATTTGAGAAAAGAAATGTGAACACTCACTTATATCAGCACCATCTTGATAAGCACGATTCATTCCGGCAAGTACATCATCTTATCAATTTCAAAATTTTAATATTTTTGAAAAGAAATGATTAATTTGCTTATACATACCTGTTGTACCGGATCCAGAACAATCAAGTACTCGGTCTGAAAGAGAAAAATAGCAGGATGAAATTAATTAAATACAAAGAAAAATACACTTACACGATGAAATTGTCACTTGAGGAGCAACGCCAACAAAAGGTATAGCAGGAACAAAACCTGCTTGAGTAATTTTACTTGCATCAGCACCGACGATTCCAGCCACATGCGTACCTAAAGTTAAATGATTAATTAAATTATAAAATACACGATAGAAATAAATACCATGGGCTTCACTGGAACAACCATTCGCAGGATTCGAATCATTATCCACGAAATCTAGAAAGATAAATTGAAAATAAATATCCGACGAAAATATGCTCGAATTAATTACCGTAACCAGAAGTAACTCTACAACTTGATCCAAAACAACCACCAAGTGCTGGATGATTATAAGAAATGCCAGTGTCTACTATAGCCACCTAAATTCAAACGAAAATATTTCATTACTATCGGGATATTCTTACTTTAACACCCTTGCCAAAAATTGTCAAATTCTCATGAACTTGTTTAACACCTGTGAGATCATGTGACATCACTGAACTAACGTTGACTAAATCCAATGCACCAAGTTCCAATGATGTATTTTCTAATTCTGGTATCTGGATGGAATAAACTGGATAAATACCGATAATATCTGGCATTTGTGAAACTCTTTCCATGACTTCAATATCATTTCGTCCAGAGATAGTAAATGACACAAATGAACTAATACGTGAAGCTATTTGACGACGTTGTTTTATATTTGTCTGAGAAACATTACAATATGTAACTAGGCTGTTGAGATAGTCTGTTGACTTTGTATCGCTGGCAAATTCAACTATATAGGTACTATTCACCAGATTGTTTTGACCTATTTTCTGTGGAAATCCCGAGTATTGAATGTTGGTAGGTCGATTTGCCATTTGTCGTGATGCAGAAATAGTTTGTATACTTACAACTAATAGTTTTATATTTTAGACATATTTGAATATATGAATAGCTTTCATTTATATTAAATATGAACTTACTATTGGACCCCGAACTGGATGATTGTGATTGACATCTTGCTATGAAAGGTATTGATGTTGTTGTTGATGTTGATGTTGTTGATGATGTTGTTGTTGTTGTTGTGGTTGATGTTGTTGTTGATGTTGTTGTTGTGGTTGTTGATGTGCTTGTGGTTGTTGTTGTTGTTGTTGTTGTTGTTGTTGTTGTTGTTGTGGTTGTTGTTGATGTTGATGTTGTTGTTGTTGTTGTTGATGTTGATGTTGTTGATGATGTTGTTGTTGTTGTGGTTGTTGTTGATGTTGTTGTTGTGGTTGTTGATGTGCTTGTTGTTGTTGTTGTTGTTGTTGTTGTTGTGCTTGTTGTTGTTGTTGATGTTGTTGATGTTGATGTTGATGTTGATGTTGTTGTTGTGGTTGTTGTTGTTGTTGTGGTTGTTGTGGTTGTTGTTGTTGTGGTTGTTGTGGTTGTTGTGGTTGTTGTGGTTGTTGTGGTTGTTGTTGTTGTTGTGGTTGTTGTTGTTGTGGTTGTGGTTGATGTTGTTGTTGTTGTGGTTGTTGTTGTTGTTGTGGTTGTT
>Ga0209915_1003419_pt1 | contig 13502 bp, 10 predicted proteins | sample ThiBiot_750_plan_FD_183952 | JGI IMG/M metagenome (GOLD analysis project Ga0209915, IMG submission 183952) | Wastewater bioreactor microbial communities from Cape Town, South Africa - Thiocy_cont_750_plan (SPAdes) | ecosystem: Engineered > Bioreactor > Thiocyanate-remediating > Anaerobic-Aerobic... | reverse complement strand
ACTTGCCTGGTTTTAGTCGTTGAAATTACCATTGCTATATTCGTTTTGACACAGCGAATAGACAATCGATCGCTATCTATGCTAACATATAATTCATATACGCATGATTACGTTATCAAGGATCGGATGTTAGACTCTATCTAGCAAGGTTGAATCATATACGTATTCTCTTTTATTCTGAAATAAATTATAGGTAAGGTCCATTTTTTTTGTTACATTGTCTGTTAAATGAACAAGGATAAATGTGAATAGTAATTTTTATTTACAAAACATTTAATTGAGAAACAAAAAGACTAAACATCAATCTTCCACAACTAATTCATGTTCGATTTTTGTTGTAACTGTTTCAATCAGTAGATCATGCGCATCATTTTGTTCCAGCCTTTCTAATTGTCCAAGGACATCGAGAAAATATTTCACCAAATTAGCGTATCGTATCACAGCTTGTTTATAATCGTATAAATAAAGAAAATATTTCCATAATATTGTAACATAAATACTTTGAGTACGCATAAGATTAAGTGAAATTTCTTCAGATGAAATAATAGTTTCTTCTTTATTATACATAACTATCGAGAGATTACTTGAAAATATAATAGCAAATAGAAAGATTTTAAGTAAATTTCCATTTGAATCGCAACGTGATGAAACACGTATAGTGTCAACGAAAACTTTTTGTCCGTAATGAACAATACATGCATTGGAAAAAGATGGATTGCTATAGAAATCCAATTCGCGACAAGAAAATTGGCCATTTACGGTGCCTGTTAAATAAAGATTATGTTGTGCAACAACTCGACGAGCTTGTGTAGAGAGAGTATGAAAATCTGGTGTACGTTCAATTAATGTTTGAATACCGTAATAGAATTGACTGAATGCTTGATCTAGATCTGCCCGTCGTGAGCGTAATTTAGCAGGTAACGAACGTAAATAATTGAAATAATTATCAAATCGTTCACGTATATTTTGATTGTCGAATATTTGAATGCAATTGGATACAAGATTCCATTCTTGTGTTGATAAAGTCGATCGATCATTTTGCAGAAGATTGAGCGGTTTTGGCTAAACAAAAAAAAATAAACATGAAATTTTTATTTTATTCGAAGTTATACATGAGAATGTTTACCGTTGCTAGCGCTATTTGCTTCGTTGGTCTTTGAATTGATCTAGATTTTGGAATGACTCGAATTAAATGTGAATTCATACCAAGTTCCAAACATTTTTTTAAACGACACGCCGGACAACAGAAACGTGTGTGTTTTGTTATTGAACATTTATTGCCGAATACACAAACAAGATTCTTAAAAGCATTTCTACGAAAAAATGCCTTACAAGACATACATGACATCACATCAAAATTTAAACCACGAGCGACATCGCCACAAATGCGACACTCCAAATTCTCCTTTGACGATTTACTTTGTAGCATAAGCATAATCTTATGTATTTGTATAAGCAAACAAGGTGGTAGATACACAAATGTAACAACACATACTCATTGAAAGGAAAACTAAAAAATATATAAAAATCTATTGGCTCATTACAAATGTTCAATGAAATGCTTCAAGCAAAAAGCGTTGTTCTTAGTGGCGCTAGTATCCAGTATAGTGTCCTATATGAATAAACGTATGCAACAAAAGCAAAAGCTTATTAAAAAAAAAAGAAAAAATATATATAATTATGTCTCTGTGATATATTGATCGAAAAGCATTGATTCATTAATGCAATGACCTGTATTGAAAAAAATCTGCACATCATGTTCAGTAGAAACAGCTATATCTTCATAACCATCACCGTTTAAATCACCAGCAATCATACTAATAAATCCAATAGTATATTCAGTTGAAAACATAGTATACATTTCAAATTGACCATTTCCATAGCCCATATAAATATTTATAGTATACGGTATATATGTAATTGTGATAATGTCAAGATGAGTATCGTTATTAAAATCACTGACAATAATTGGTGTCGTTATGATATCATCTTTCAAATTGAGTTTAATTTTTCTACCAAAAGTTCCATTATCATATCCAAATAAAAGGCCGATTGCAGCGGTTCCTTGATATGAAACAACAACATCTTGTCTTGTGTCTTCATTGAAATCACCAACAGCAATATTTGCTGGATCCATACCTCCTCCAGTAAACGATGTTGTCTGAATTTGAAATGATCCATTACCATCTCCAATAAATACATCCACAGTTCTGTAACTAGAATTGACAGCTACCATATCCAACTTATTATCACTATTTAAATCAGTAATAGCAATTGAATAGAAATTACTAACTTTTAAAGTATCAAATATTATTTTTTCTTCAAATGTTTCATTATCATTTCCAAAAAATACAATACATTTCGTAGGATATTGACATAAAACGAAAATATCTGGATATTTGTCATTATTGAAATCAGCTGTCAATATATCAGATATGTATATACAGTCATTCACAAAGATTTCTATCCATTCTGTAAACTTGCCAGTACCATCTCCGTTTAATACATAGATCGATCCACTAAATCCATTAGCTAGAACGATCTCAGATAAATTATCATTATTAAAATCAGCAATAATTGAAACCATTGATCCATAAATATATGGTATGAGAGAAGTCGTTGGTATCCCCAATGTTCCATCTTCATTTGTGAGTAACACGGTTAATTGACTATTATTAATATCGAAAAAAAAAGAAATGCGTGAGCAATTGTATTATCGAGAAGTTAAAATACGCACCTGTTCAAGCTAGACGTATTAGAATCAAAGTAGGCACTTTCACTCACATAGCCAACATCCAATCTTTCATCGTTATTGAAATTACCAAAAAAAATCGATGGCGAACTATAAGTAGACTCAATTAGCGCAATTGGTTCCGATTCGAATCTTATTTGACAAATGGGTACTAAAAATAAAAAACCATATAGTTACTCGATCAACTCTAACAACAAATCAAATTACTAACCTCTCGTAGATGATGAATCTGCTGTTGTTATTATTTTAGTCGTATCGGTACTTTCGATTGTAGTCGACGACTTATACATACTTGCCGTTGTAATTGCAGTAGTTTGATTATTCTTTTGTCGAATTGTGTAAATTGAAAAGACGACAAGAACGGATATCAAAATTCCTACGAATATACACATGCATATGATCTTAACAGAATTTGAGCATGCAGAAATGTGCTGTATTCGATCAGATTTTGGTTCGAGTTGTGGATGAATTGCATTCGAACGTTTCTTTCGATATTTCTGTATGAATTCTTTGAATTGAATAAGTTTTGGACAAATCCATTGGAGGACAATTCTCAAACCACCTTGAAGACCCAGTAAATACGATATTATGTAAATTAAATTGAATTCTTGTATGTAACTATACGAACATGATAATGGTAAACATTGTTGATAATAAGCTGAATAGTTCTTTGTTGTTATCCATTCATAAGTAAATAGATTCTTAACTAATTCCTCAATTGTCATAGTAATTAGCGATTGATTTGTTATTATTGAAAGAGGTTCAAGAGAATACATATAGTTCGTATATTCTCTAATAGTGTTGACACATAAAGTATCATAAAAACATTCGAGAGTCGAAGAAAGAAATGATTCACTTGGTACACAACCAATTTTCAAACCTGTAAGTGGAATTTGTTTTGATGAATTTCTGTCAATGAAATAGGCTTGACTTGTACAATTCAAATAAACACCACATGAGCAATTATTATCGTATATTTCAGCTTTACTCTTAAAGTACGAATAAGAAACACCATTAACAATATTTAGATCAGCAATATATCTATAATTAGTTCCATATGTTGACACAATCGAATTACCAAAATTAATATTTCGAATTAAGAAAAAAATCGAATTTAATGTATCAGGAGCATTGAATTTTGTTTGTTTGACCAAGGGATTTATATATTCGTCGAAATCATATTGAGATAATAGTTGTTTTGATATAAATAATGTCGAAAGAGTTTGGTTAATTGAGTCATTAGTTGATTGAATTGAAATTCGACATAATCCTATTAAATATTGAAGATGAGATGATATCAAACGACGATAATCTCTGCTGTCATAGATGGATATATTCGACGATAAACTAATATCAAGATTATTAATAATTTCATTCGAAGTAAACGAACTCGAACAGATCTCATGAAATTTTGGTTTAATTTCAATAAATTTGCTATAAGGTGATGAAATTGACGAACAAAAACATATTAATTGATCACCATAGTCTTGCATGAGTTGATTATATGTGTTAAGAGATGGTTGATTGAAATTTTTTGTTAAAATTTGTTTTCGACTAACTATATAAACTGTAGAAGTAACAAAGCTGATGACAAGAAAAATAATATATATCCGAGTAGTTTGTTGGCCAAGTTGTTTAGCAATTGTTTGATCTGTATTACTGCCAAAATTATGACGAGAAAATATGTTTAAGGTAATTAAGGCATTATATAGAGATTTAATTGCTTTCTGAACGATAGATTTCGACTGTACGAACCGATTTTGAACTACTAAAAATATAGACAAACAATTCCATTTTTAGTTCTATCGATCGTATTAATTGTTGTTACCTTTTGGTTGAGGTTGATTCTGTTGTTGTTTTGTTTTTCGTTTTCGAGTTATCGTTGCGCTTAACCTGATAATAAATGCAATAATACAAGGTGTTATGAAACGTAGTGACGCGCTCAGACCACCAAGCACTGACAATAGGATAACTACGGCTCCTATTATATTATTTGCATAGATTCTCTTCTCATAAAGACAATAAGTTGGTGAACATAATTGATAAAAATGTTCGTATGAATAAGATGGATTCCATTGTTCAATCATGATATTTTTAACTATTACTGAAATAGAACTATTTGGATAGAAATGATCTGATGTTGAATTATAACTGAGAGTATGAATATCGAACCATGATGGCTCTTCAACATTCCATATATACGTTTGTTTTATGTAATTCATTAGAATTGGAAAACAAGTTGAATCAGAATAAAAACATTCCAATGTTGACAATAGTAATGAACTAATTTCGGAACATCCAACAATTGAACCAGACACAATATAAGATGCAGTAGTATTCTCAAATATTTCGTCTAAACCAGTCAAACTTGCATCGATAATGATAGATAATCGTTGACAGTTAGGATTCGTAGAACAAATGCATTCAGTTGATATTGAGTAAGGATTTTGAATTTGATTTTCGGGTAAAATAAACTAGAGTGACATTGTATATTTCAAGTAAAATCTAATGAGTATATATACTTTCTTACCTCTGTTGATTGTGAATCGTTCGTTAGATTTTGTTCAGTAGTTCCATCCGTATTGATAGTAATCATTGTTGGAATTGTAGCTCCATTTGTTCTCATATAAGGTTGATCGACTTGTATATGTAGATCGATCACATCAATGAGATGATAAAAATAAAAAATTGTTGATTGATAGAATCCAGTAAGAATATTGTCCATTTGTTTTTCGAAATCAACTTCAGTAAGCATATTTGAAACAATAAATGATCGTAACAAAAACATATCAATTGCATTTGTAACTGTTTCATTTGCTAATTGACAGAGTTTAGATAGCAAATGAAATTGTTGATAAGATCCAAAACGCCAATCTGTAAAAATATATGTAGTAGCGCTTTGATTCAGTATTGTTAACCATCGATCAGTAATCAAATCACTCGAACATACTTGATGCAAAATAGGTGAAAATGACAAGAACTTTTGATGAGGTATTTTCATCATAGAACAAGGACATCTCAATGTATTCGAATACGACGAAGTTTCTAGATCAATGTAAGTGTTGAATGATGGATTTGCAATGCTAATTGTAACCACTTGAGTTCTCAATGAATTAAACAGAAGAAGAATTGTAGTTGAAACTAGAAATACAAAATGACAATCTATATAGTTGATATAAAACATCTAATCATACTTATGAGTAAAATAAGATAAACGCGTTTAATGATTTTTCGTCGTTTAGTATCGTTTTCTGTACGGTTTTTCGGTGATTTGAATAAGATGAATAGTTTCATCGATTGAACACATTTTCTTAGATAATTTCGACAAGACATGGTTGCCAATTGATATTTCAAATTCAACAGATGTTTCATTAAAAATGATGAAATAAAACGAAGTATTAAAATTAAACCACCATACAAACTGATAAATAAATTAATCGCATAGGAATAGTTAATTGCATTTTTTGTCGTATATGTGCATACTGATGGATTACAATTTTGAAAGTATGCTGAATAATTCAGTGTTACTGTCCATTCTTCAATGAATAGATTTACTAAATGATTATATAGAGTAAGATTTGTTCCATTTAAAAATAAAACATCTTCAGTTAAATTTAAATTCATCTAAACGAAAAGAATGATATGAATTATATAGATTAAACAAATGTACTTGATTCAAAGTTGGAAAATGATCATTCAATAATTGAAGACAATCAGTTTCATATAAACAATCCAATGTACTTCTAAGAAGAGCTTCCAAAGAACTACATCCTATGTAAAATCCATTGATCAATGTTGCATATCCCGTTGTTTCATAGATGACAGCTGGAATGCTTGAAAGAGTATTTCTGCATGAAACACCTTGTTCACTTTCATTGTTTGTATCATCATTTGAAGAAGGTGAAATTAGTTCACTCGTGGTTGTGACAATAACAGACGATTTTACATCTGTTTGCAGAGCCGTGACAAAATTGTTTCCTTGAGTTATAAATCGGAAATAATTAATGAATGAAACAATTCGAGTTGATACGCTAGTTTTTAACAATTGCACCGTAGCAGTTACATCCGAATAAGCCTTCGATTCAGGAAGTAGAAACATTGTAACAAATTTATTGTTATTAACTGTGATTTCATTTTCTCTACCAATATCTTGAGATAATGAACAAAGACTAGATAATAATTGAAATTGAGAACTAGCGACTGTCCGAAAATCTGCCGTATTATATGAGCTTCTGTTTGATAGATATAAGCCATCTATCCATTCTTGACGAATAAATAAACTCGAACAAACTGGATGAAATCGAATTTTATTGGTAACAAAAGTTTCATATAGTGTTGTTATTGTTGAACATGGACATGAAAGTAGTTCACCATGTTCGGAATAAAGTTTTTCAAATTTTTCTGAATCAATATTGGTTACAACAATGGTATCCATTTGTTCATTCATTATAGTCGCGCAGAAAAGTACGTACATATATACTGAAATGAAAGGAATATTAATCTACTCTGTACTTACGGAAATCAAGGTATCATACTTAGAAGGAGTACTAGATACAATCGAGTTGTATATTTTTGATATTGAAGGGTTCTTGTTGGATTTTCTTCTCCATTTCCATCATGAATAAAAAGATTATAATCACATATTCGACAGTAGAGCGAATTAAGAAACAATTTAATGTTTACTATTAGCTTCATCTATAATGCTGTCGTACGTTTATCTTTATGAAATGAACTTTTTTAAATATATCTCGAATGTTTTTTTTTTTTGTTCTACATTCCATATGTCCTTTTCTTCATTTAAAAAATATCATGAAACATCGGTTGCAATTTCACAGATGGCATCTATTTTATTTGAATTTTTTTAAAAAAATTCTCCGAGCTTAGTTAAACGTAAAACTGCTTCAGTTAAATAATAATCACCACATATCGTTGCAACATCGTAAGCTTTGGATGGATAGGGGCCTAATGTACCATTAGCCATGACCGCACGTAATACATAATCTTTGTTACCTAAGATTAAGTAACATGGTGTCGTCAATTGATCGATGATTGCTTTAGCACTTGAAAGAAATTTATCTTTCAGAGTAGCATCACTGACATATTGTGATAATTCAACAAGACCACTAGTAAAAATAGCAGCAGCTGATGTATCTCGAGGTTGATAGGGGATAGTCGAATGCCTGGTGCATCAAAATCCCAATAGGGAACTAAATCAGTAGCACTTGTAAGACGTGAAAGAAAGTAATTAGCAGCACCAATAGCTTTATCTAAAAATGGTTGATACTTAGTGTATCGATAAGCAATAGTAAAACCGTGTACAGCCCAAGCTTGTCCACTAGACCATGTAGACCAATCTGCATAGCCTTGAGCAGTATACTTTCGAATGACACTTCCATCCGTTTCATTGTAGAGTACGACATGGTATGTACTATTATCAGCTCGAAAATGTTCGTACATCGTACTATAGGTGAATATCGTGTCGATAATGAGCCTGCACCTTCGATCATGATTTGTAAATAATCTGGTTTTTTCAACAGACGATAACCATGTCCAAAACTCAACATAATCACAAAGCCAATATCATGAGTTGTAGTTACTGTGACAGAACGTCAACAGTGCGCAGAATAATAATAAACGAGTCATGTGAAGTGACAAGAAATAAAATAAAACAAATGAAAGCTTGTAATCAAGTTTTTTTTTGTTATCTTGAAAGAACAAAAAGAAAATAGAAGATTTCATTCGTTAGTTTGTTTCATATTTTGCTTCATTGATCCATTGTTGCAATGTTTTCTTTGCACCTTGTTCATAAATTAAACCTACTAGTCGTTCTACTTTCGTTACAAATTCAATATTTTCACCAATTGTATCAAAAACTTGAGTGACACTTAATATTTGTTTAACATTGTTCTGTCCGTTCTTTGCTAATTGATCAAGTTGATATTGAATAGCTGTTGGATCTTGCAACACTATCGGTTGATTTCGTTCATCCGTGCCTCCTAAATATCTTATCCAAGCAGCAATTGTCAGTGCAAAAAAATGTGGATTTTGTCCTCGTTTAAATTGTTCAACAATTGTTGGAACAATCATTTTCGGAAATTTCGATGCACCATCCATCAAAATTCGTACAACTTTATCTTTTATATGTGGATTAGAAAATCGTTCGATTAGAATATTTTCATATTCATTAAAGTCGATGCCAGGCACAGATGGTAAAATCGGAGTAATTTCTTCTTTCATCAATCGTTTGATATAAGTTTGAATATCTAAATCTGATATAATCTCGTGAATATAAGTGTAACCAATTAGATAACCGAGTGAACTCATGGCTGTATGAGATGCATTGAGAAGACGCATTTTCATACATTCATACGATTCAACTTGATCAGTGAGAAGAACATTATACGATGATGAAAGTAATTCAAATGGTGGACGATCATTACAAAATTTATCTTCGATAACCCATTGAATGAAATGTTCAGTAATCACAGGCCATCCATCAGTAAGACCAGCATAAGATCGAACAAATTCTCGATCGGTATCGGTGGTTGCTGGTGTAATTCGATCGACCATCGTATTTGGAAATGTAACTTTTGTTTGAATGTATTCTATCAATTGAGAATTATTTAATTCTTGAGCAAATTGTAGAACACATTTTTTAATTACTTCACCATTTTGTTGAACATTATCACATGAAACAATAGTAAATGGTTGTTGATTAGCACGACGACGTGCATCTAAAGCATGAACAAGAAAGCCAAAGATTGTTTTTGGTTGTTTCGAATTGATTAAATCATGTTGAATATCTTTATTTGTTAGATCAACATTATATCCAGCAACAGTGATTGTCATTGAAACAATTTTCGTATCTGAATGAACGAGTACAGCTAGAGCTTTTTCGGGCTCATCCGGTGCAAATATGTAATTAATCAATGAACCAATTACTCTTACATCGATATCATTTTCCTTTGTACCTTTTGAAACTAATGTGTAGAGACCTTGTTGTTCTTTTAAAACTATACTCATCAATCGATCTTCAGATCGCACGCCAATACCAATAATACCCCAATCAGTTTGTTGATATTCATCAGCGAATATATCCATATAGTAAGCAAGATGCGAACGATGAAAATTTCCAACACTTAGATGAACAATTCCATGTTTTAATTGTTGTCGATTATAATTCGGAAAATGAACTTTAGCAAGATCGGATTTTGATTGATCGACTATCATGCTTTGTTACTCAGAATAGTTGTGTAGTTTCGAATTAAAAATAACAAAAGCTTTTTATTTGTTTTTCATTTGCACACGTGGGATGATAAGAAAAAAGAAACGTTATTAATCGATAAGACAAAAGCATTTTTGAAAATCAACAATGAAAATATTAATTGAGTATAATAAAAATTAGAACTGTTAGTAAGAAAAATTGTCGAAAGAGTGAAGTCTATTTGAATATTTGCTATTGCGCATTAACGTCCAAGCAATATTTACCCTTTTACGAAGGGCAAGCACCATAACCATAATCCGGAGCACCTGTATATTTAGCAACAGCATTATTATACAAGGCATTGATAATCTACATAAGAGAACAGTTGTGCCGCTTTATTATTATTATTGACATATTGCGAGAGTGTATCTTCGGATCGAATACACTATCAAACAATTTTATTCGTGTTCGAAAAAACAAGACGAAACTTCTCAAAGAGAAAAGCAGAAGCGTGCACATATAGTATATGAAGAGATAACAATGGAATGAGTATGAGCCATAAAAGAATGAATAAACGAAATGAGAAAAAGAGGAAGAGAAAGAATGTTGAGAGGGATGTATGGTAAGGACATCACACTGTAACACATATTATGAAGTGAATTAAAATGTCAAATGGGGTACAAAAAATTTTGAGGTATGAAACGCTCAACTGGGGAATTGTACCTCGTTTTGGGATACGGTTGACCGCCCTGTTGTAGTTACTGTTACTTCTCCGGTGCCGTCTCCAAAACAGTATAAATCTTTTAAAAATGGAAATGGTGTCTCTTTCTCGTAGATGGTATAATCAGTTTCTATTTCTTCAAAAGATGCTATACCAATTTCAGCAAAAACATTAAGTTCGAATTTGAGATAAGGCGAAAGGGATAATCCAGCGGGACACTCCTCGGATTCTGTATCATATCCGATTTTTCCACCAGCAATAAATTTAGTTGCCAAACCTATAGCTGCTCGTAATACATCATTAAGAACGGTTAATGAAAACTCTATTTGTGGTTGGATAAAAACACCTAGATCAACTTCAATTGCAGCTTGGAAGTGAACTTTCGGCTCGATGTCGTCTGGTAACAATCCATTGAATTCAGATTGGGACGGATTTTTAACATCAATTTTAATATGAACATTATTCCAAGTTAAATATGCACCGAAAGAGATTCCCATTGATCCTTCAACCTTAACAAACGCACCAACTTCAAGAGTAATTCTTGGCCCAACACTAAATACACCTGGAACGGAAAATGGAGAGATTGAATGTGAAGCAATAGCTTTGGATTTCTCGTTTTCCTGTGCAAGAGTTACAAAAAGACCTGCAACTGCTTTAACAATTACTTTCCCATCAACTTGAACAAAACCCGTATCCATAACAGTTAAAATGCCATCTTTTCTGAAGTAAAATTTTGCATAAACACTGAGTGACTCTTGAACTTGACATTCTTCACAAGTTAATTTAATACTAACTTCTTCGGCAATATTATGAGTGTAAATATCGACTGCTTCATTTGGTCCAACAGTAAAATCGATTGTTGTTGACTTCTCGTAATTACCTCCAAATACAGCAGTTGTAACTACCGTAGCAACTTCTGCAACAACTTCAACTGCTGTTGTAACAGCTTTTGCCACAGGTATAAAAACATTTGCAACCGATTCTACAACTGAATCGAACCAATCCGAAAATCCACGTCTACGCCGATGAGGACTATTCTTAATTGAAAAATATTCTACATATCTTTTGTTAACGATGCCACTAGTTTCATCATCCGGTGAGACGCTTTTTTTCAGTTCATTATAAGCATCTTCATCATTGTAGTATCTTGGGTCAATTATATCATAAAGCAGTGCTTGAGAAATAGAATTAAAAGAGCCCGGAGATACATCGTCCAACATTGCATCGTTAGTTTCATCTAAAGCTGAAAATGAACTTTCAGTTAAGTCTGAATTAGGAAAAAATGATCCATCGATCGTTTGAACATCGGATGGATAGTCCGGCAAATAATCTGTTTGGTATGTTTCAGTTGTAACACTAGAATCCGTGACAGTGGTAAGAATATCGGTTTGGGTTGTTTCAATTGTAACACTGGGATCCGTAACAATATTCGGAATACTTGTTTGTTCTGTTCCAACTGTACCACTAGAATCACTGACATAATCAGTGATGTCTGCCTGGCTACTTGAGGGTGTGATATTTGAATCCGTTACTATATTCGGCATAGTTGTTTCTTGTCTTCCAGTTGTAACATCAGAATCCGTGGCCAAATCAGGAATATTTGTTTGCTTTGTTTCAGTTGTATCAGTGGAATGACTAACAATCTCGTCAATATTAGGTTGACTAGTTTCAATTGTAACATCTGAACCAGTGGCAATATCAGGGAGAGTTGTTTTCTTTATTTCAACTGTATTACTGGATTGTGTGGCAATATCAGGGAGAGTTGTTTCTTTTGTTTCAACTGTAGTACTGAATTGTGTGGCAATATCAGGGAGAGTTGTTTCTTTTGTTTCAACTGTAGTACTGAATTGTGTTGTAATATCAGAGATAGTGGTTTGTATTGTTTCAGTTGGAGCACTAGAATCAGTAACAGCATTAGGGAGAGTTGTTTCCTTTGTTTCAACTATAGTACTGGATTGTGTGGCAATATTAGGGTTACTTGTTTTTTTTGTTCCAACTGTAGTGCTTGATTGTGAAGTAGAATCAGAGATAGTGGTTCGCATTGTTTCAATTGAAGCACTAGAATCAGTAACAGCATCAGAGAGCGTTGTTTCTTTTGTTTCAACTGTAGTACTGAAATCTGTCATCAGATCACGAATAGATGTTTCTTCTGTTCCAGTTCTAACACTTGAATCAGTAACACCATGTGGAAGAGTTGTTTGTTTACTTTCAGCTGTGGTACTAGATTCTGTGGAAATATCACGGATATTTGTTTGTGTTGATGCAATGCTAAAAGACGTGTCTATGTCTGTATTAATAATAGTTGTTTGTTTTGTTTCTATTGGAACACTTGAATCTGTCACTATATCAACAATAGATGTTTTTTCTGTTTCAATTGGAGCACTTGAGTCTGTACCAACATCAACGATAGTTGTGTCTTTTCCTTCCATCGTAGTATGAGCATCGGTAAAAGTATCAGGGACAGTTGTTTGTTGTGTTTTAATAGTAGCACTGGAATCTGTTATATGGTCACGAGCAGTGGTTTCATTTATTTCAATTGCAGTAGTAGATTCTGTAGCATGATCAGAGATAGTTGTTTGTTCTACTTGAATGGGAGCAGTAGAATCGATGACAAGATCAGGAATAGTCGTTTGTTTAGTTTGAATTGTAGTAGTGAAATCTGTCTTAAGCTCATGGATTGTTGTTTCTTCTGATTGAATAGTAACACTGGAATCCGTTGCAATATCAGAAATAGAAGTTTCTTTTGTTCTAATTGGAGTACTTGAATCTGTAGTAGCATCAATGATAGTTGTTGGATTTGTTTCAATTGTAGTACTGGATTTCGT
>Ga0209915_1003416_pt1 | contig 13520 bp, 15 predicted proteins | sample ThiBiot_750_plan_FD_183952 | JGI IMG/M metagenome (GOLD analysis project Ga0209915, IMG submission 183952) | Wastewater bioreactor microbial communities from Cape Town, South Africa - Thiocy_cont_750_plan (SPAdes) | ecosystem: Engineered > Bioreactor > Thiocyanate-remediating > Anaerobic-Aerobic... | reverse complement strand
TCAAGTAGAGTCAGGTGCACGTGGTGTATAAACTCGAGCAGCGATCGCGGTGGCTGTTGCCATTGTCCATCGGCAGACACGAGCAGGTCGGTGATGAATGCTCGAGCGTACACATACAGTCGAGGTCGATGCAGCGATGCCTCGCTCAACTCTCGAATGGCCTCGGTCGCTGAGAGGCTCGCTCGATCATTGGTGAAGCACTCGAGAGTCTCGCTCACCTGGACAGACACCGCTGAATGTCAGTGATGGCGAGTGCGACTGGCAGCGGCGCTGTCCCACGTACGTGGGCTCGAAAGGCTTCAGGAACGGCGATCCACAAGTCGGCCTTCGTGGAGATTGGAAGTGATATTCGTTGTGGCGGTTCGCTTGGATCGTGGCGTGGTGGGTGCTGGTGGAACGAGAGGCTCATACGCGACGAGATGCAGTGCGCAGCGAGGCTCGAGTGTCGCAGAGCGCTGATCGACTTGTGCTCGTTCGCGGTCGAGGTCGTGGTCGTGGATATGATCCGAGGAGGAGGGCATCGAGATTGAGAGTCGAGAATCGCTGCCACGAGGTCGACAGCCGGTTCAGCCGGTGATTGCTTCGTCGAGAGCAGCGCGGGCGACAGCTCCGGCGAGAACAACTGCTGCAGGCGCTCACATTGCTCGATTACGTCGAGAACCGACGAGCCATTCGATCCGGAATCCGATAGAAGAGCTCGATCTCGACCTTGACCAGTCCGGTCGATGGATGTGTCGATGTGCGGCGAGAGAGGCAGGTGGTACGCCAGAGCAGCAAGAGCCTCGCGCACGATCGCTGCGTCGAGCTCGTGACGGGAGCGCCAGCCTGCGAGTAGCTCGCAGTCAGCTTGGCTCGCTACTCGGCCTCCACCAAGACATGCCGCCAGTGTCTCGATCGTTTGCTTTCTGCGATTCGGTGAGCGATGCATCGTGTGAGTACAGGCGCCTCGAGCGCGCTATCGAATCGAATCGAGCGAACAAGCGTACGATGGCTGGCGCAGTAGCATCGCTTCTCGAATGAGCTGCTCGCCTTCGATCGATGCGAGCACTCCGATGTTAGCCGACCACTCACTACTCTCCCGCGAAGCCATCGCAGCGACCAACCAGAGCCCGTGTCTCCCAGCCAAGCCAAGCAAACAAACAAGGCGTTGCGTTTGATGGCGGCCGGAACAGCAACTCAACTCATAGAGCAATCTCCTATCTCCGACTGAGAACTTGTAGGCTTATGAGGTACGGCAAACACACAGAAACGAAGCTCGGTATTGGATTGATTGAACGAGCGATTACTGTTCTTGTCCTATTTGCTTGCTCGCCCGCTGCCGCACGCATCTCTCTCATTCGTCTGCCTCACGCCGCTCACATGGACGATAGCGTTGGCGGCACGGCCATGCCTCACTCACCTGCCGATGAATCACACTCTTCCTCGTCATCATCATCAAATCATTCGGTCGCTCGCGCGTTTGAGCTCGCGCGCGCCAACGACTTTGCTGAGCTCGCGTCGCTCCTCGAACACGAACCCACTGTCGCTCGTGCCATCGAGCCCGACAGCAAGTACTCGCTGCTACACATATTCTCTCGCTCGGGAAACTACCATGCGGTCGAGGAGCTGATCGTACAGTGGCACTGCGACGTGCATCATCGCGATAACATGTTCCGAGTGCCGCTGCACTACGCCGTGCAGGCCGACACCTTCTCGCCATCGGACGAGGCCGTCCTGCAGACCATCGGCATACTCGTCGGCGCTGGATCACGCGTCACGGCGCGCGACAACACTGGAATGGGCATCATTCACTACGCGGTGCAGGGTGGCCGAGAGGCCATCGTCTCGATGCTGCTATCGATGCGCGTCTTTGTGCATACGATCGCCGTGCCTCGATCGCGGCCCAAGACCCCTGACGATGCCGCCGCCGCCACGACTCACGGTCTGCCTGAACGAGGAGCTCGCACGCTGCGCTTCTTCCACACCTCACTGCTCGAACAATGGAAGCGCGACACACCCGACGCCGAGACACGCTATGCGCTCGTGCAGCAGAGCCTCTCCCTCCCACGCGCACCGATCGAGTGCGAGAACAACTTTGAGGAACGACCGCTGCATCTCGCCGCTCGAGCTGGATCGCTGTCGGTCGTTCGCGTGCTGCTCAATGCAGGCGCCAATGCTACGGCCACCGACTACCGCGGCCGTACGCCATTGATGCACGCAGTGCTTCGCGGTGAATCGCGCCAGAGCCTCGCCACGATCGCGCTCCTGTCGCCGCTCTCGTTCCACGTCAACGACGCGGACATTGACGGCAACACGGCCTTGATGCTGGCAGCCGAGAACGGCTTCACGGCTGTCGTGGCGCAACTGCTGCGCAATCGATGTGTGCAGCCGAATCTACGCAACAAGCAAGGGCTCACGGCGTTGCAGTTGGCACAGAAGCAAGGCTTCCAGGACATTGTAGAGTTGCTCTTGGCCTCGAGCCTCGATTCCTCGACCAAGATCTCGTAAGAGATCGACGCCCTCACACATCATCTTGATCGCTAGTAAAGAGTCAACAGTTGTATTAAAAACACAATGGGTGTGTGTGTGGGTGTAAATGAATGAGTGGAATGAGTGAGTACGGTAGGTCATCAGGCTGACCAGTCAGCCATCATCGAATCGATGACTAAAAGTCGGGCACGCCTTCAATGTCGCCAATGTTGATCTGTACGCCGCCGGCCTCCTCGACCACACGCGAGTAGATCGGGTTCATGTAGACACGCTCGTTCTCGCTGGCTCGCTTCTCGACCTTGATGCTCTTGCGTGGGATGCGAGGGTCACGAATCCATTCGCCACACCACTGCTCGATCGACAGGCCGCCGTCGGCACGAGTATCGAGCGCCACCAAGATGTCGCCGCTCGCGAGCTTGCATTCGTTCCTACGTAGGTTGCGCAACGTCGCCTCCTTGGCGGCTTCCTTCGCAGCCTCCTTGGCAGCTGCCTTGCTGTTGTCTCCTTTCTTGGCCTTCTTGGTCGCATCGGCTTCTTGCGTGGCGGCGGCGGCTGCTGCGCTACCACTGGGCACGCTGGAGCCCGCTCGAGTGATGCCGTCCTCTCGCAGTACCGCCCACTCTCGCTTGTGGTAAAAGTACTTGGCGATCGCAACGAACTCGGCCTCGACACCGATCGAGCGGCTCACTAGCTGCTTGAGCTCGCCCAGCGTGGCATTCGTCGTCTCGAACACGACCTGACCTCTCGCGACAAAGTCTCCTGCCGCAATCTGGTCGCTCGCCGTCGCGGTGCCATCCGACTTACTCATCTCGGCGCTGCCATCGCTCGAATCGGTGACCTCGCCACTCGAAGCGATCGCGCTGTCGGTAGGCGCGCCGGTAGCCGTTGGCTGCCATTGGTACAAGTACAACAACGAGGCGTTGGTCGAGAGTTGCTCGGGCGTCGGCAGGAACTCGATCGTCAAGATGGCGCCATTCAGCACGCCATACTTTTTGAGCGTGGTCTTGTCTCGTGACAGCAGGCGGCCATTGTCCCACACGCGAATGCGATCCGGTCGCTGCTCAATGTCCGAGATCAATTGACGAATTTCGAACAACGAGCCGTCGTCCGAGCTCGTGAGGTTCTGCGTCACGCGGTCCATGTACACTTGCTTCATGGCCGCCAGGCTCTCGGTGCGTGCAATGTACACCGGCACCAGGCTCTTGTACAACACGCTCTCGGGAATGTCCTCCCAGTGGCGCGCCGGCTTCGGCCGGAAGAGCGCTGGCGAGTACACCTGGAACGCCACCGGTGGCTCCTTGGGCGTTGTTGCAGGTGCATCAGGCGTCGTCGAACTTGCCTCACCTCCCTCGGTCGCGGTAGCGGGTGTGGTCGCGTCGCCACTCGGCGCTGCCTCGGCGGGAGTTGCAGCGCCACTCGTTGCCAACGCCTCCAAATCGACCGCCGCCGGAGTATCGGTAGTAGCGGCGGCCGCAGCATCGGCATTGGAGCTCGACGAGGTCGACAAGGCTTGCTCGTCAAACTCGTGGCACAAGACAGCAATCTGCTCGCTGGCAGCCGCAGGAGGGAGGTACTCGAAGCACTGGATGTAGAGCGTGAGCTCTCCAGGCACAGGCACGCGGCCCTCCTCGAGGCACACGAGGTCACGGTCGTAAATGTCGACCTCGTCGAGTGTGCGCGCCTCGTCCTGAATGATGGCCAGCAGCTCCTTCATAAAGTTGAGACGGCGCAGGCGGTACTGCTTGTCGGAGAATTCGCCAGCCGGCGAGTGCTTCTCGAGCACCTTGATCATGGCGGCCTTGGCCTGCGCCACGGTGGCGGTCGACGGAATCATGATCGAGTGCGGCTCGAGGTTGCGCTTGTGCGTGATGGCATCCTCGGTGTCGGTCTTGAGATGCACGACGAACTGCACCTCGATCGGTTTGACCGAGATGGCGGCGTTCTCGACAATCAGCCGGTTGCCGGTGCCGATGCTGTACGACATGAGGCTGCGCTCGCCGTCGCTAAAGGTTGCGCCATTGGGCCACGTGAGCAGAATCGACTCGAACGCCGTGTCGGGCGGCAGATGCGCCATGCACAGGAGCTTGAGCTCGTTGATCGTGTCCTCCTTGGAGCACTCGATCGTAAACTCGCCGTGCGGCTCCGAGAAGCGGTTGCTCATGTGCAGCTGCAGCTGGTTCTCCTGTTGCTCGTACGCTCGCATCGCCAGCGAGATCGGTCGGCTCTTCTTGCCCTCCGACATGACGCGCTGCTCGACCGTCAGCACCGAGCCGTCAAACACGTTGCACTCGTACATGGTCTTGTGGCCGTCTCGCAGCCACTTGACGCCATTGCTATCGCGCTTGCAGATCAGCTGCTCGCCAGGTGCGATACGGAACAAGTGATCGAGTACGTGAGCAAACTCGTCGAGCGTCGTCGAGTCTCGCGTGCGAACTGGTATGCACTGCGCCGGTACGACGGGCGTCGATTCATCGGCGTCGTCATCCTGAGGCGCGTAGTACTGAACCGTGACCATAATCTCGTTCGAGAGCGACACTTCCGTGCCGGTCCAAAGCAGCAAGCGATCGCCCGACAGAATACCGAGCTCGCCCAACTTCTTGGTCGAGGTTCGTTGAGAGTTGGTATCCAACTCTTCAAGCGATCCACTCAATCGAACGCGCCCTATCGATAACAACAGCAGCAGCAGCAGTGTAAATAGACAGACTAGGCTTACTTCCAATGCATCCTTCTCTCTCTACTCTCATTTTTTGTCGTACCTTCAGTGCCAACGAGAACAAACTTATCGAGTCGGAACGAGCCCTTGTCGGCAGTGGCAAGGGCTGGTGCCACTCGCAACGCATCTTGAACCATCTCGATAAAGATGTTGAGCTCGGTATCACGATCGACTCGCAAGTTCACGATGCCATCGTTGACTGTGCCTTGGAACGGTTCGAGCTCGTCGTACAAGCCCTGGCCGCCACTCACCATCTCCTCGAGCTCGGCCAAGGCTCCAAGAGCACCGGCGTCGTCGTCCTCGAGGAACGAATCGGCGGCGGCGGCTGTCGATGCACCCGAGTTCGAGTACGTGTGCGAGGCGTTGCGACCCTTGGTGACGAGGGCGTTGCCGCGCAGCTCGAACTGATCGAGCGTCACGATCTTGACCACGATGCGAGAGCTCTCAATCTCCCACTCGACGCGCTGTTGCTCGAGCTCTTCGTTGTGCTGGATCAAGTCCGGCACCAACGACTCGGGCACCGGTGGGACTGCCTTCACTGCGCTCTCGGGATCGCGGCGTCGATACACCAGCATGTACGCACAGTGCGCACCGCCACCTCCGTACTCACCAGCAAGATCGGTGATGCGACGCGGATGAATGTTCGAGTCGTTGAACTCGAACCACTTGCCATCGAGTCCATAGTCGAATGAGCCGTCGATCGGGAAATCGAACTGAGGCAAATCGGTGGGCTCTGCGACTTCGTGGTTGCCCTCACCGAGGCTACAAGAGCCACCGTGATGCCATTCAATGTTTGAGACAACGATATTGTGGATGGCGTCGCGTGCTTGCGCCGCCACCGCCGCTGCCGCATACGTACAAGTCACGAATGAAGGCGTAGTAGTGACCACCATAGGCACCACCCGAGTGGATTACGACCGACAACAAGTCGTAAATGGCCGATGAAGCGGCATTGACTTGCGGTTGCCACAGCTTGGCTGGTTCGAGTGGCTTCTTGTCGGAGTTGGACGACGAGTCGTCATCGCCATCGTCGTTCGAGGCTGCTTGCTGCTGTTGCTGCTTCTTCTTGTTGTTGTTGCGCTTACCTCGACCTCCTTGGCCACCTTGTTGCTGTTGTTGCTGCTGCTGCTTGCCTCCCTTGTTCTTGCCACGCTTTCCTGTGGTGGCGGGCTCCGAGGGAGCATCGGCAGTGGCAGCAGCGTCAGGAACTGCAGCCGCCTCAGTCGAATTCTCGGTGTGCGCATTCTCGCTGGCCTTGGTGGCAGAGCCGTCATCAACGAACAACGACTCCTGGTTGAGATCGACCTCGGGCTGCTCGGCATCGGCAACTTTGCTCTGCGTTTGGTCCTTGAGCGATCGGTAGTGGGCTGCGCGCAAGTCGCGCTCCTCCTCCTCGCGACGAATGCGCTCCTCGACCTGCTGCTCACAGTACGGCTCCATGTCGAGCACGAGCGGGAAATCGAAGCGTCCATTGAGCTTTGATCGTCGTTGCGTGGTCCAGTTGTAGTCAAAGCGACACAAGTTGAACGTGAGCATGGTCGGCAGATGTCGGAAGCTGTAGCCCATGTGCGCGTCCTGCTTGCCGAGTCCACGCTCGAGACACGTCTCGCATTCGTACTGGTTCCCGTCTGCTCCGAGAGGTTCTCGAGTCGTTAGTGCGCCGCTTGCCACACGGCATATAGTTCGACACAACGCATACCTCGCAAGTGAGTGGGAGCCACAAAGTTCAACAGACTCGCTTGCATATTGCGCAGACCTCGCACTTGCAGTACGGCATCTTGAAAGTGCTCCTCGACCGATCGAGTGGTGCGGCAATTGTGGCACACTACATATCGTGGCATGGCAGCACCCCCCGGGCAACAGTCAATCAGTACACTTGAACGAGGGCGTTTCATCCACATGGACGTGTCGCTCTTGGCGTACCAATGTTGCGCACCAATGTGCCGCGATACAACGAAGGAATGAGATCCTGTCCCGAGGTACCGACCAACGAGCGATGCAACGCATCGAACAGCACACGATTCAGCTCGGTGATGTCGTGCTGCACTCCGACGTCGTTGCCCTTCCAGCCGAAGCTCTTGGTGAGGGCCTGCGTGCTGACCGAGTACTCGTCGACCAACTGCAAGCTCGCAAAGAGCTGCCGCACTCGCAACGGGATGCGCCGGTACTTGATCTTCTTGGGAGGCGCGGTCGTGCTCGAGGCTGCAGTATCGGTCGCCGTGCCATCGGCAGCGGCCTTGGCTTGCTCGCGCTCTTGCTTGCGCTTCAAACGAGCTTCGCGAGCGGCAATCTCCTGAGCCTGCTGCTCCTGCCAATCGTCAGGCAACGGGGTGTCGATCAAGTAATTGAAGAGACTCTCGCGATCGTTGAGATACTTGGTGTCGGATCGCAACGCGAGGTCGATGTGGTACTGCTCGAAGCCGGCCGACTTCATCTCTTCGATCAAGGCCTCGTAGGTCGGGTCGTCCTTGAACTCGTCGGGGAACGGGTCGGGCTCGTCGGCGGCCTCGGCCTCCTGCTGGCGTCGTTGTGCGTCGGCAGCCGCTTCTTGCTGGAGCTTACGCTCGTCGGCCTCGGCTTCCTCGCGCTCCTTTTGTTGTTGCTGCTGCCAGTCGTCGGGAAGCGCATGGTCGATGAGCCAGTTGAAGAGGCCCTCGCGATCGTTGAGGTAGCGCTCGCTGGCTCGGAGCGCGAGGTCGATGTGGTACTGCTCGAAGCCGGCCGACTTCATCTCTTCGATCAAGGGCTCGTACGCGGGATCGTCCTTGAACTCATCCTTCTTCTTCTTGTTGTTGTTGTTGCTGTGCTCGGACGAGGCGCTCTCGAGCTTCTGGAGCCTGGCAGCGGCGGCCTCGGCCTTCTTGCGCGCTTCCTCCTCGGCCTCGGCCTTGTCGAGCTGGCGGAGCTCGTCGGCACCGAGCTCATCATCCGAGAGTGCGTAAAGCTTGGCGCGTAACTCATGGCTCATGTACATGGTCTGCAGCAGCGAATTGAGGTAGCAAGTGGTGCCTTGGTTCAAGAGGCCGACGAAGCCATGGTTGGTAGCGCGCGAGCTCGGAGGTGCAGAACGATATGAAGTGCTCGCTGCTCCTCCGTTGCCATCGTCGTCGCCGTACAAGTCGCCTAACATTGCTGTAGACGGCGACAGGAGGCGAGAGATCGAAGAGAGAGAGAGAGAGAGAGAGAGAGAGAGAGAGTGTGTGTGTGTGTGTGTGTGTGTGTGTGTGTGAGTGAGTGAGTGAGTACGTGAAGGTGGGAGGGCAGGAATGGAATGAGCGAGATGGATCAGAGATGTTGATCGATGACGTCGTTCTGCTCGATGAAGAGAACGACGGAGGAACAGCGAGCTCGCACTCACTTCATCTCAGCGCCTATCACTCAAGCCCTCCCCATTCCCTACCAGCAATGCCACCACAGGCCGTGTATCCCTACAGCCCATCGAGCAGCAGCTATCGAGAGCTCTCCATTGAGGTTGGGACCGATCAAGCGAAGGTCGCGAGAATCTTGTCATCCATGCAATCACGAGCTTATTAAAGCTTGCGATGTTCTACGACCTTCTCTCTCGTCAATCAATCTCTCGTATCCTTGTGCACTGTTCAATTGTCTGCTCCGCCGCGCGTCGAGGGAGGAGAACGAGACAAACAGTATATAGAGGAAGCTCTCCATCTCGAGAGGAGGACACGAGAGATATGGAACAAGAGGAATCAACGATACAACAAGAGCAGAAACGCAAGCGAGACGACGCGCGCAAGCTGTTGACGCAAGCAGCTCGCACGCAGGCGCAAGGAGATTCGCTGGGAGCTGCGACCTTATTCACACAGGGCCTGCGACTCGATCCGGCGAATCCTGATCTATTGTTTGGTCGATTCAATTCGTACGACATGTGGCTGGCGAACATGCGCTGCTATGGCATTTGTTGTGTTGATTGCTTGCAATCTGATCGCGCGGGCTCGTGGAATCTAGATATCGCAACTTGAATCTGCCATACCATGCGTTGATCGATCTCAACCTCGTTCTGCTGCATGATCCGTGTAACTTTGTCGCAGCTTGGTCGCGTGGACTAGAGTACTACATCTTCCACACGCTCCTTGATCCAATCACTCGTTCGTTCATTCATTCATTCACTGATATCACACGATCAGATATCGTGGCAATCTCGGTGATCATGAACGCGCGATCCTATGCTTCACCGAGGCATTACGTATCGATCCTACCAACTCAAATGCTGCTCATGTATACCTGGATCGAGGTTACTCGAAGGGTATTCTCGGCCGCCACGAACAAGGTACACGCACCCCCCGCTCACTCACTCCCGCTCACTCACAACGAACATTCGTTACTCACAACCACAATACAACACACACACTCTTTCTCTCTCGCTCACACGCAATACCTATCGTATCCACACTGGAACGTACCAGCCATACGTGAGGACTTTGATGAAGCGATCCGCTTGAAGCCCACGTATGCGCATTCATACATTATGCGAGGCTTCCAGTTTCGATGTCTCGAGCAATTCGAACGAGCATTACAAGACTACGCCAAGGCTCTCGAACTCGATCCCACCAACGCCGTAGCGTTCTTTGATACGGCCTTTGTACATGCACGACTGAATCATATCGAAGATGGTACGTTGGTGCGCTTGCTGGTGAGAGAGAGAGTGTGTTGGCGCTCACGCGAGAGGTTGTATCGCACAGCGCTCACCAACTATAGTGAGGCCATTCGACTCGACCCGACACAATGTATGGCGTACAACAATCGAGCACTGCAATACTGCAAGTTGAATCGACATGCAGAAGGTACGATACCGATACACGATGCAAGAGCTTGCTACGTTGTACTCACCTGTCGCTCTCGTGCTCTCGCTCGCTTTCTAGCAATTCGCGATTATACGGAAGCCATTCGGCTCAATCCAGCATATGCGAGTGCCTACAACAACCGAGGACTGAGCTACAGTCGAATCAACGAACATGACGCCGCTGGTTCGTTGAGTGGACTCGTTGAATGAGTGCATTGAATCACTCATTCACGCGTTGCAACACAGAGGCGGACTACACGGAGGCTATACGAATCGATGCATCGCCGACGGCCTACAACAACCGAGGGTTCCTGAAACGAGTGCTTGACAAGCACGCAGAAGGTATCGTATCGCTGTCATCAGCCACGCGTGATGCATCTACACACGTACTCAAATCACAACAGCGATCGCAGATTTTTCAGACTCGATTCGAGTGGCACCCCATGATCCAAATACCTACGTATGCGCAGTTGGCTTGTCGTGCTTGATTGATAGAGTAAGTAGCTACTCGTAACATTGCAACATTTGGCGATGGCGATGGCGATGGCGATGATACAGGTCAATCGTGGCTTCTCGTACTTGAGTCTCGAGATGTACGAGAATGCCTTGCAGGACTTTACGCAAGCGATCTCGATCGACTGTTCGTTCGGAGCGGCGTTCGTCGGGCGGGCATTGGTGCACGTATTCCACCATTGCGAGTCGGGAGGCGCGAACGACGGCGCGAACCGCGCAGCGGTGGTACACGACCTCACGGAGGCCGTCAAGCTGCTATCAGAGCTGATCGGCGTGGCGGCACACGATCCGTCGTGGTGGGTGTACCGCGCACAAGCGCACCGCTATCTCGCGGCATTCAACTGCCGGCCAGGCACGCAGTTGTTCTCGTTCCACCAGAAGCGAATGCTCAAGGACGTCGAGGAGGCGCTCAAGCTCAATCCACAACTGAGCGCGGCACTCATCGAGCAAGGATTGCAGCTACTCGAGCTCGGTCGCTTTCGTGAGGCACAAGCAGACTTTCAGCAGGCGCTCAAGCTGAGTCCAAGAAGTACGTCGCCGCAGGACCGCGCATGCAATCGCATCGATAGTTGCAGGCGCTTCGTTCGTGCTGCTTGCTTTGGTAGAGCAGTGGTTGTACTGTAAGCGCCAAGGTGTACTCGATGCTGGCGATACACGGCCATTTACGCGCTGGCTTGATGCGATACACAGAATGCCACGACATACTGAGAAGCCTCGGCGAGATGCAGCGGCGATACCCAGCAGCAACGTTCGCGGCCATCAACAACGCCATCGCGGAGGCTATTGGCTTGGTGCAGCAATGCAGTGGCGCAGTGGCGGCATCGAGCCGCGGTGGTGGCAGTAGCGATGCCGAAGTTTAATAATGTGTAACACCACGGCGATACTGCGCGCGTTTTCGAAGCTTGAAACCGCTTGTGGCCTGCGTGGTTGTGGTTACTGCGAGTCCGATGATGAAGTCTAGACCATTTGCGCGCAGGTGCATGGCAGCAGCCGCCGAGCGCGCGAGAGCGAGAGAGCGAGTCAAAGTACTGCCAAGCACAGAACTGGCCACAGCCCGATTGCCACATGCATCGGCATAGAAGCGTCATCGGCTGCGCAGCATTACGTTCACGAGCGTGAAGAAGAAGAATGGAGATCGATGCGTCGCTGACCCGAACGAGGCGATTCTTTCTCTTTGCCTCGGGCCGATGATGATATGAGCAGAAAAGCTGATGAACACTGCCGCGCGGCGGCGGCTGGGGGTGGAGGAGCGACATCACTCGCGATGGAACATGGCGATAGCGACGATCTGTGTTGCTTATTCAGGGAGAGCGACGCGTGGCGAGCACGTGGAGTACGAGCGCCGTACGCAGCAAGCAACGAGAGCGAACGAGAGCGAGAGCGAGTTGCGAGAGAGGTGCTGTGGAGAGAGAGAGCCGCTCGGGCACTGTGCGGGCGGCAAAACCGCTGAAAATTCGCCGCGCGCCGGCTGAGAGTGGGAAAGGGCCCGACACCGCGCTCCCTGCTCCTGCGGCTGGGCAAGCGCGCCCTCCTGTCCGACATCATCGAGTTTCGTCCACTGGGCGTGGCTCGAGCTCTGCCTCTGCCTCGTGCGTCATCATTGGGCCAAACGGAGAACTATAGCACGATTGGGTTCGTCTCGTGCCGGCGAGCCGTGGCGCCTAGGCGCTTTTCAGGGCTTGCGTTCGAGAACTCTCCCAGCTGCTTTCCTTTCGTGTCGCGTGCGCGAGGCCGCCGCGGTCCTCAGCGCTATTTCGCCGCCTCTCGTTGTTTCTCCGTCGCTCTGCCCCGCGTGCGTTATCGTAGTGCTCCACGCGCGCTGTGGTCTTGGTGCCTCTCTTGCGCACGCGCGCCCTGTTGCTCTCGCCCTCCACGCACGCACACACACATCTCTCTATCCCTGGGGCACAGCTTCGCGCTGCTACGGATGGCAGTACCTGCCTCATCGTCGAAGCCAGTCTCACTGTACGACGAGCCGCCGCCTCTCTCGTCCGTGTTGTCGTCCTCGTCGTCATCCTCGTCGTCTTCGTCGTTGCTGCTATCCCCTGCCGCGAGCTGCTCGCCAGCGTCTCCGCGCTCGGCTTCGTCGCCCACACTCCCCAACGACTTGTTGGTCTTCGAGCCCAAGTTGCACACGTGGCTCGGCATGGATAACGGTGCGCCTGGCGATGGTGAGCCTCAAGGACCCGCGCCATCGGCCGACTCGGTCCATCCCACCGGATCGGTGGCGGCACCGTGTGCGTCGTATGCGTTCCAACCCGTAGCGCCCGCTGCGCCGTTCCAGCACCTCTCGCCGACCCAAGCAGCGGCGTCTATCAAGGTACGCTCGAGCGTACGAACGCCCAACACCCACATCTCGCCATATCTCGCATCCTACCACCCCCACCACCGCTGCCGCTGTGCTTTGAAAACACACACACACGCACACCGACACCTACCGCTACTGCCGCCTATCTCGTACACACACACGAACGCACATCTATCTATCTACACGCATGCCTACGTGTACATGCCCGTTGTGGTGTCCGCCTCACTGTTACCACCCTTTTTGTTTCTATCAATGTGTGTGTGCGCGAGAGATCGTTGTGTTCTACTGCAGCATCATCTCTCTCTCTCTCTCGTGCTGTTGCTTGCTGATGCTTGCTACTACAACTACTGCTGCCACTGCTGCTGCTCTAAATATTGTCTCGCTGGTTTCCTTCTGCTCTCTCTCGTTCGACTACACAATATCCAACCAACCAACCATCCAGCTCGCTTCTATCTATCTTTCTTTCTCTTATGCTATTATTGCCACTCAATGCATCCATTACGTTACGTTATCTACGCAACTAACCAGAAGAATCACGTTGTCCTTGGCATCCGCTACATATTGCCTTCCTCGACCCGTTCGTTGCTTTTCGTGGCATCGGCGATATCCATAGGTTGAACCCACATCACCAACCTCTTCGTCAGCTATGGCTACTGAGCAACCTCAGCAACAGCAACACCAAGCCTATCCAACCGTCTTTCAGCAACCACAGCAACAAC
>Ga0209915_1003404_pt1 | contig 13564 bp, 18 predicted proteins | sample ThiBiot_750_plan_FD_183952 | JGI IMG/M metagenome (GOLD analysis project Ga0209915, IMG submission 183952) | Wastewater bioreactor microbial communities from Cape Town, South Africa - Thiocy_cont_750_plan (SPAdes) | ecosystem: Engineered > Bioreactor > Thiocyanate-remediating > Anaerobic-Aerobic... | reverse complement strand
TTCTACTACCTTTCGATAACTCCGTTCAAGCGGGGTATAAATATGCGAAAGGGGGCAAGGGTAAAACTCCAATTCTTCTCGGCCTTTTGGCTTAGATCGAATGTAGTATCTGTTCTTATCAGCTTAATATCTGGTAGTGTTCGCTTCATGCGTTCACAATCTCAATATTATCGCTATTTTTGCATCTGGGAATGGGTGGATACCCTCTTCTCCTTTCTTCTTCAGTTTACTGTTGAAGGAAGGAAGGATGAGAACATCCGCCCTTCAATCGGCCCTGTATTGCCTTTAACAGGGTTTCTTAAACGGTTGACCCATTTTCTCTATGAATTAATGAAAGCACAACACACCACACCACAACACACCTCACCTCACCACACAGGACACCCACTCACGACGCAATCTTTAGGTACAGTTCCTGTACACGGATGTAGCGGATGCCTCGCAGGACATGATAGGGCGATTACTCGCAGTCGCAAAACGATACGGAGAGGAACACCTCGAGCGCATCACGGAGTATCTCGTGCTGACGTGGCTTAGGACACCCTCCACTCTCAACGCCAACCTCGCATGGGCCTTCAACAACCCTCTCTTCAGCGACGTCAACTTCGTCTTCCCCTCAGAGACACCCTACCGCTACACTCACCCTCTCTCAACAACAACGACAACAACCGTGGCGGGGATGGAGGAGGTGCAGTGGGGTGAGGAGTCCGGTGATGTCGTGTACCCCTCGCAGAGACTCCATGCGCACAAGGTGATCCTCTGTGCGCGGAGTCCCTACTTCAAGGCCCTCCTGTTGGGGGGTCTGCGAGAGAGTCGCGATAAGAATATTTATGTCGACACCTCGACCGCATCATCGCCGTATCACTCTGGAGTTTCGCATCTCAATGGCGGAGTTTCGCTGATGACATTCCATGCGATGGTGAGGTACCTCTACACCAACGGGGTGGAGATGGAGGAAACCAGCGGGGAGGACTGGCTGAACCTGTTGGTGGCCGCCAACAGGTACTCCATCACCCCTTTGAAGCAGTTGTGTCAGGACGTGTTGGAACAGAGTGTGGATGTGGAGAACGTGGCGTGCCTGTTCGCTCTCGCAGACACTCAGCAGGCGTTGAGTCTGCGAGCGGCTTGCAGCAGCTTCATCATCAATCATGTTGAAGTCGTGCGACGCACCGATTCCTTTGTGAGTCTGTCGGAGGAACTCAAGTTTGAATTGAAGAAAAGGGAAGAGATGAAGCACAAGAGGAAAAGACTCATCAACAAGTAATTCTTCCTTTCACACTGTTTCTTTTCTTTTTGTGCTGCCATCAAATCTAGGCCTTCGCGGCAACCAAGAGGTAGAGAATTAACAACCCAGCTACCTAAACCCTTAACAATAACACAATCGTGCGCTACTTTTGAGGTTTACACCACCAAAACGCAAGCTCACGGAAAGAAGTTTCTCCGTGAGGCAACACCATCGACAAGAACAGTATACAGACATAATCAAGTTATTTAGGAAATTCACCCAACAAGAACATGAGAGGTTGTGGCTTTTGGGTAGTTGCGCCCAATAAATGTTCTATATAATCTCGCGGTTCTTGGAAAACGAGGATAGTGATTTTTTTTTTTCCCCTACGTTCGAGGAAGCAAAAACCGTTAAACTGTAAAAAGTAACAGCAAGTGTTTCGCAAACTAGTACAAACTCAGGCAGTCATCGAAGCAACCATTGCGCGGGCAAGCTACCAAGCAGCAGTGGAGTACGGGTGTCTCGATAACTTTTCATCTGTGCGCTTGCCATTCCTCTTGCGGTGATGAATCTGCAGAGTTTCTTTGACTGGGGGCGGTCTCTCTTTGGGGATGGCTTCGCTACATCCGTACAACGAACCATAGCTTCTATGTTTAACAATAACTCAAAGAAGCCCAGAATGGTAACATTTGTTTTATCTTTGCGTGTGAGCAACTCACAGCCAACAGAGGCGAGGAGTAAGGAGAAAACAACATTTTGCAAGGCTAAGGGGAAGAAATTTGGCTTTACCACAATCTCCAAGCGAGGAAGAAAACGAGGAAGATGATAAACCACAGGACTCTAGCGCCCCAACACAAACACAAACGGTCGTTGTCCCTGTACAAAAGAGATTCGTCATGACACAGCAGGACCTTAGCATCGTCGAGGGTCCCAGCGAGATGCTCTACACGGACAGCTCGCCCCAACTTGAACGGGACCAGGCCGCCAAGCTACAACTGTTCCTCGAGCCTGTCAGCCTCGATGTCCTCCCGCTGGCGCATTGGATCATGGAGAACTCGGCGTCCCCCTACGCAGTTTTCCTGGCGACCAACTGTATAACAAAAATTGTTGACAATCAGTGGACCTCCCTCAATTTACAAGCGCGGATGGAAATGCGTACGAACCCCGCAACTAATAATGTGTTTGCCTTTTCACAAACCCCCCCCTCCCCCGCAATCCCCTGGCCATTCTGAATGCATTCACTTTTAGGGAATTACTTGTTGGGGTATATAGCCAACAGAGGGCTTCAGAAATTAAACGAGTTTGTGCTCAAGGCGTTGATCAAGCTGGTTTGTCTCATCATAAAACTGGCCTGGTTCGACACAGATGACCACCAAGAGGTCATCCAACAACTCTGCAAATTTCTTCAGGTTGTGCCGATGCCCCCACATTATTGGTAATTCCACTATTGACCATGTTTTTTCTTTCATACAGGCATCAGTCGAACATTGTATTCTCGGGCTACGAATACTCGGCCAATTAGTATCCGACCTGAACCAGCGCAAAGTGGGCGGCTTTTCTCAATCGGGGCAGAGGCAGATAGCCATTTCCTTCAGAGACGCTTGCTTGCTAGACGTATTCCGATTCTCCTTGTCAACTCTCAGCCAACTTGCCCCAAACAGCGGCATGTTAAACAAAGGTGACTGCCATGATGTCATTGCTTTTGATAGACTATATTCAATTTAATCACCAACACTAATCCACGCCTCCACCCATTACCATTAGACGTCAAGGCTAAGCTAAAGGAGCATGCCTTAGCGCTCTCTCTGGAGTGTCTGTCTTTCGATTTCATTGGAACGGCGCCCGATGAATCGAAGAACAATACCGGCAGGGGGCAGGCGCCGGTCAATTGGTGCGCCGTGATTCGGGACCCTGCCACCACGAAACTCTTCCTCGATCTGTACACCACATCGAAAGGGGCCCGTGCGCAACAGGCAATGGACTGTATGGCGCAGATGGCGTCGGTGCGGAGGTCGCTGTTTCCCAGCGAAGAGGAAACGGGCATCTATTTGCTCTTCAAGGAACAACACAGTCAGTCAGATATTGAATGGTTATTGTGTGATGTGCGGTGGCGAAGGTGGTGTTATTCGGGTGTATGCCTGGACAATTGATCACGGTGCTCAAGGAAATGAATAGAGAGCTACGGAGCCTTTTCGTTTCTAAGGATAAATCGGCAGTGGCGGAGGATGCATGAAAAGGAAATCAGCGCGGTGTCGTTTCAAAATGAAAAAATTGAAAGGATTTTTCTTTTTCCAAGAGTGTGAGTAACTTCTCACAACAAATATTTTCACTTTCACCACTCATCCTTCAACTTGTAGTTCACCTGCACTCATCACTATTTGCCATAGCACCACTTTTGAATAGCCCACCTATCTTCCAATGCACTTGGCCCAATCAGTTTTACACTGCTGCAATGAGACACCACCATCACTTGATGCTACACCTCCATTGTTCAGGCGATTAGAAGAAACACAACAACCAATATGATGTGAAGAATGCAATGAACAAGCAGTTTTTTGTGGTATTTTACCTGCACCAGTCCTTATTTTTGGGGCTGGATGGTGGTTGGAAACGCGGGTTTTTGTGCGTCCCTCTTCGGCCTGCTATTTCTGTCTGTGGGCGATGATTTTGATCGTGCTGGTACAGCTTGATGAAACAACACCGTCCTCTTCCAAGTTATCATTATATCGGCATGGCCGACGGAGTGGCGATACTTGCCCTCTGTGGTAACGGGTCCCCCCGTACCACTGTGATGGTGTGTTGACCGAGTTGGTTGGTTACCAATAAAGGGGTATGTGCTCTAGAGACTATCTTTCAAATCCAAACTTTTACACTAAAGTTTTGGCGGGAGGCAACCAGAAGTTTCGCGCAGAAAGAAGAAAAGTCGAACTTGATCACGACATGAACATCGGCGACACTTCTACCTCTCGCCAATGGCCTCTTGTTCTACAGCTCCTTAGGCTGTACGAGGGGCCTGTGAATTTCCCACGCGAATCAGTGCTACTTCGAGGCACCATTCCAACGGACGAATGCGTAGCGGATGTTGGCCTGTATTTTCCGTTTCAGAACTTGGACAGGGACCTCGCCGAACTGGTTTATTGCATAAACTATCTCCTTAAAGAAATGGCCGAAGGTTCAGGGTTTGATCGCCACCACCGAGTTTACTTCACCAATTGTGCCGGTATTGCTGGGATAGGGAAAACCTGCGTCTTAACCGAGGGCATTCCACAGTACCTGGCTCGAGTTGCCCAGAAGCAAGTTAAAGTCAATAAGGTAACAGTGAAACAACAGTACACCTATTTTTTAACGTTACTGGTCGTTAGCCTATCGATCCTATGATTGCCGCACTCGAAAAGACCCGGCTGGTGTTTCGGATCAGTTTTCGAGACCAGGAGCTTGCCCCCAGTTCAAGAAACCGGGGCAAACTTTTACCTCGCTATGCGTCTTCTCCATGCTTTTCTCGTTCCCGACCAACAAACAGGTTATGCAGAGTTTCTTTCCACGTAAGTAGCTGCCTTAGAAAAACAATACTCTGACTGCCTTCACACTGAAGACACCATCCCGCCTTCAAAAGTCTAGGCTTGAGTGAAGTTGGCAAATTCATTCACGATAAGATGGGAATTCAACAAGGCCACCCATTGCTGATTGTCTTGGTTATTGATGATACAGAGTATCTAATCAGACAAGGCGAACAGTTTTTCATGGAGTTTACCGATGCCTTATATTCAGGCATGACCTCGGGCAGTCCTCGCATGAGATCAGAATGGTAAACAAAGAACCCAACCCCTTCCAGTTCAGTTCTCTTATCTCTTGGTTTTTAGGCAGGCAAACGCGATCATTTTCCCAATTCTATCTGGGAACAATCCCTTAGGAATCCAGGGCATATTTCCTTTGGAGCGCCCTTTCGACTTCCTTACAGTCCCTCCGCTAATCCCCCAAGAGTTTGCTACAATCATGAAATCCTTGGGTGCGATGAATCCCTATCCTGACTTTGTGAAATTCATTCACACCGCGCTATGTGGACATCCCCGACTTCTCCGCATCTTCTTCTCTGTGCTCTCGCACTGTAGCGTTCCTCCCCTAAGAGGGATCATGGATAGAGATACTTCGCCAACACAAGTAAGTGAATGGCCAACAGAGGCCAAATCACCAGATGGCCCGCCTTTTTACATCGCGGGGTACAAAGCATTTTTTGAAGAGGCTTTGGATCACCAGCGTGAGCATTGGTGGCGCCTCCTTTCAGCGACTCTGACAACTGCCCGAAGCAAAGCATATCCGGAAATAGCCTCAAGATTTTTAGCCGAAGATGGTGAGTGCAGATTCAAAAGTGCTACCCCTAACGCTCTCATCCCGAAAGGGGACGACTTTATACGAGCAAGGACTTTGTTGTATTCTCGATTGTTGAATGGAGGTCTCACCAAGTCAGTAGAACGTTATGAGTGTATAGACAACGATGGGTGTATTTCTGTCCTTCGGTGGGGAGATTTAGAAATGCTGTGCTTTTGAATTCTTCGAAGAGAGGGGGGTAAGAAGAATTGGTTTGATGTCTTTCTCAATCCTCGGCTATAGTTATTCCCTCAAGTCGCATTAATTGTTGCGGTTCAACTATGGGATGAAAGGCTGAAGCTCCCTTATGAACCAATCTTGTCCTTTGAAAGCGTTCTCTCCTGCGAGCAGAACATCGAACAGAACTTGAGCCTCTTGTTTCATCGCATATTAATTGAGAAGCAGCGTGGCGAGGGGAACTATTTAACCGATGCTATTCTGCCTGAATATTTCAACCTCACCAAAAACTACGAGGACGGTATCACCTATCACCGTCCGACCGATTTTCATGTGACAAAGCTCTCCCAACCGATTTCAAGTGCTGCCCAACTACGGAAACTTTGTGAAGAGACAGGAGGCGCGGCCAGGATCAATCGAACGAGTTCTCCCTGGGGAGAAGCACTCAGCGTGTTGAAAATTTGGCCACACGAGGGATGTGACATGGTCTTGATGATAGTGCAATCAAAGAGGAAGGAAGCACCTGAAGACAGAGAGGAAGTTGATACCGAGCTTATTCCGGACTATGAAAACACAATTTGGAACAACCTTGAGGAATTCAGAACCCAGAAGATCCTCCCCATCTTCCTTTATTTGGCTGATTCCACAAGCGTGCAAGGTTTGTTATTGCTTCAATTTGACATTTCGTAAAATACCACAAATTCAAACTACTTACAGTAAGCACCGAATCGCCCGATGGTGGAAGCAAGAAAAAGAAAAGGAAGGCAAGCGGGGAAGAGGAAGAAAAAGAGAAAGGAAAGGAGGAGAAAGAACAATCCGGGCCTCCATTCATGCTTCATCAGGTGGCGAATATAAAAGGCTGCAAAATGTACCATCCATTCCCTGAGGGAACAGGTATGTAACCTCCTTTCCTTTCTTTGCCTTTTCAAAATTAACTTTCTCGCATCAAAAGGAACCGAGAGTCTCCCCACACCAAAGGGGAATTTTGTCCCCGGTGTTGCAATTGTTGTGGCTGCGCCAGGTCACAAACACTTTTATGGAGAATATCGAATGTGGTTGAGGAACGTACGCAACATTCCTGACCCTCCGGCTGAACCCAAGCCAGTCAGAGAACTGATCGAGCAGGAATCTTTGCCGGATGTTGGCGGTGAAAGGAAGCAACAGGAAGAAGCAGAAGAGCCGCCAAAACAGCCAAAGGGGAAGAAGAGAGTCTAAGAAAGCGCTTTGGGTGTGCCATTTGAACGGCAATATTAAGATTGGGCAACCAACTGACAACGCAATTGGCAGTTACTGATCTTTGATGTCGTCGGGAATAACAAATAACCAAAGTTTACATCCTTGTTCTGCCTACATCTACTCTCGCGATTTCTTGGAAAGCTTGTCCCGCCACTTTTTTTGATGCTTGGAAGGCTTTCGTTCTTTCCCTTGCGACCATGAACTGCACCTGTGCTAGCCCGGGAGATGACCTTGATCTTGCGGGGTCCCACCATGACCAGGCGTGTCCACTCTACATGTCTGAGGAAGAAGAGATGAACGAGCAAGATGTGGCATTTATTGAAGATGACGATACTACTGGTATTCCTCATCGCATTTTAATGTTCTAATTCGGCCCTCAGTCTCAGTGCTCTCTATGTCTATGCAGGATTTCTTGGGTAGCCTTGAAATTGAGACAGACTATCGGCAGAACAGAAAACTAAAAAATTTGGAAGTGACTGATCTCCTGGATTGCTCCAAGTCCGAGCTCAAAGAACTTGGGTTTGAGCTCTCAGATGCACTGCTGATTCTACGCAAATTACAAGAAGAAGGTAGATTGGATGATTAATTCTTTTTCCTTACTAATAATTCTTAGGATCACCACGGTAACGATTATCTTTATATCTTGGCTGGCGATAATAGTATTTCTAGTTGTTTCGCTGCTGGTGAGCGGCTTCCCGCCCATAGGTCAGAAGCAAACCTCACACAGTGATCCCTCCATATCACTTGATCACAGCCCGGCCAACTTAGCCGTGTCCCGGCCATTCAATGTTTTGACAAGATCGGATCTTCTTCGAGATCATCCCCTGGCAGTTTCTACCATTGCCCTACAAAACAGCAAGCGCATGAACTGGGGAAGCGAGGCTGATATTGTGCACTTCGTCGTCAACGCTTTGACAGACGTTCTCTTCCTTACGCGCTTGCAAGACAAAGTGCAGCTTTATCAAGAGCTATCTTTTTTCAAGCTCCAACCATGTGTGAGTTTGGTGCGCTTTGTGTTCAACCTACTAACCTAACCTTTCTAGATATTTACGCCATCACCCTTCTTGGAAAGCCCGTTGGTGTAGTAGAAGTAAAGAAGCCTCAGCAAGGTGTTCTTGATCACCCCAATGTTCTCGGGCAGCTGTTAGATTACCTTCTGCAACTTCGATATTTCCATGGGCTACTATGGTCGTTTGGGATACTTACCACCTACGAAGAATGGCGCATATGTTGGCTTCCCAACCAACAATCTGATGAAGCCACCCAACAGACCATCATCGAAGCGCCTCGAGTCAAGACCATCGCTGTTGAGCTCCCGAGACTTCCTTGCGACGTTGATGTAGACGAGGAAGAAAGTCCGAACCTTCTTCGACAGTCCCCTTACACGCGTAACAGGCAGATCCGCGCCTCACCAATCATCAAATGCGAGGAAAAGAAGCTGCTACCCATCCTGGCATCGGTGTTTTAGGACCGCATCATTCACATTGCTGAGGAATGCACGCAACTTTCCAGACCCTCAGGCTGGATCCTGTCAGAGGACGGAGAAGGAATGTTGGCCCGATGTTGTAGGTGAAAGGAAGCAACAGGAAGACGTATTAAGCGACCAAAACAGCCAGGGTAAGAAGAGAAGGCGAGAACAGTCTGAAATATGCTCTTGGCATTTAATAGCAATAATGCGCGCAACCGACAACGCTATTGGCAGTTGCTGATACTGGATGTTATTCGTAGGGGGAATAACAAACAAGAACTCTCGAGCTTGGGTTCTGAATTCATCCTTTCTCCGTAAGGAGAATTACCTAAAAACTGATCGAAGTCTCGGAAACGACTACACTAATTTCGTGTCTCTTGCTAAGCCCGCCGTGTTCGTTGCTCGCGTCCCTCAGGAACGCATGCGTATCCTGGGGAAGGTGAGGAAGCCACTTGCGGGACCCAGAAATTTCCTCACCTCGCGATAAGTAGTAATACTGTGTTCGTTTTGTTCTTTTCTTCTTCAGATGTAGCCGACATGGAGAAACAGACGCTCAAGCAAACAGGGAGCCTTGAGGCGATGTTTGCTCGCACCGCCCTTGTCCTCCCTTTCAGCCTCGGAGACGCTCACACTGCTCCCCACAACTGGGCTCACGCCCTGCTTAGACGACGCGTGCCATCTGGTCGACATGGGGTATGGTCGAATACTTGAATCCCGCACCAACCGCCCACTGATTGTGTTCTTACTCGGCTGGTAGCATACGCGCTTGTGGGTGGAGTGTGATTCTCTTCCTGTGGAGGTTGGGGAACTCGCGCCGGGGTTCAGGACAGCAGTTGGATGGCAGGATCCTTGGCTAATTCCTCCATCCTCTGAGGGTAAGTACTTCAAGATACCTCAAAAAAGAGCTTTGTTTTCGAACATTATCTTAGTTTCCGGTGGCGGTCAGTATGATCAGAATCTACAACCACAGAGCTTGCGAGTGACAAATGCAGCCAAGGATCTGCTGTTTAGCAATACTCACATCCTGTGCCTTGATACAACCCTCGTTCCGCCAGGAAATCAAGCACAGGAACGCAACGGTGGACTTACTCTTCGCGTAGGGATTCTAGATATCAAGGTATTTTTGTGCTAAGTTTAATTTGATTTTGAATCAGCTTACAATTATTTCTTCAAGGCGATTATTTATCCCCTGGGACTTGGTCTCCTGGTAGTAGAACTCGACTGGTTGCCCGAAGAATCCAAAGACACGATCCAGTTAGATACATTGTGCAGTTGGATTCACCTTTCTCGCTTAAGTCACGAGTCAGAGAGGCAGATGGGTGGGTGGAGCTTTGGACTTCCTCGCGGAGACGACGAAGAGACGACAGTCGAAGAAGGAGAGGAGCATCAAGAGAAGGAAGCCTTCGGGGTGCCCTCTTCCTCGACTGAAAAGGATTTCCTCGAAAATGGCGGGTTTAGCGTGTTGGGACCCCTCGGGGTGGCCTTGCGAGAAGGGAGGCAGCTCCCGCTAGCCATGTTGGGGGACTGGTTGCTGCACCTGCCGGATGAACTCCCTTCCGCTCCTCCTGCGAGAATCCACCGCAAGCGCTGTCACCACCACACAGCCATCGTCACCAACACACAACCCGACTCTCAGGCTCTCAAGGCCCACCTCTTCAGACTCAGACGGGGACTCCCCGCAACCCATCGGCCTCCTACGCGCGATGTAGAGGAAGGATGGGACGAGGTCCTTTCGGGTTACAAGGAGAACCTATCCATAGGATTGTCTCGGGAGGGCACTTGCTTCATCTTGTGGCCAACCGAAGAGGATCCCCTACCGAGTTTGGCCTCAGGCGATTGGCCGAGACTAGCTCATGGGGTTTATTTGCTTCTCGCCCAACAAGTGTGCGTACATACATACATTCACTTTTTTAAAATTCCCAGAAATAGTTAATTCTAAGATATCTCCTTTCAGTCATGCCGAGAGATGGGCGCTGGCGGTTCTTGATGCCCTCGCCTTGCAACAAGGCAGCACCATTCTATCGCACAGCAGTGGCTCTTTGGAAGAACTTGAACGACACCGCATTCAACTTAAAGATTTGGTGCGTTTTCATTTTATAATACCTCTCTCTATCTCTATCTCTATCTCTCTCTCTCTCTCTGACTCCTTACAAAAAACAGGCAAGTATGATGATGCTGTATACCCTGAGCATGAGTCATGACGACTGCGGCGGCTGTTTCGAGCATGCGCACTTTTTCCACAAACTGCGGATGGTGCTTGGGGTGCCCTCGGCCAAGGAGGAAGTCAGGAAAAGCATAGGAGACATTCTGAGCTTTGTTGAGTCGGAGTATCAGGAGGAAGAGAAGAAGTTGCGCCGGCGAGAGCTTGCCGAGAGACGGCGTGACAGGGAGACCAAGAGGGAGCAGGAGAGGCTGAAGGACCTGAAGAAGAAAGGGTGGGAGGTAGCCATGGTGATGATCTCGGTGGCGGTGCTGCCTGTCCTTATGATCTCCGGCTATTTCGGGATGAACCTCGAGGGCATCCCGGCCTTCTCGTGGTGGGAGGTTGTGTTTTTCACCACGGGTCTCTCTGTACTCCTATTGGGCACGCTGGCCTCGATTCTATTGGTCGCCTTCCGTTCGAGTCACAGACCAATCAGGATTGGAGGAGGAGATGACCAGGAGGACCAATCCTCATCTTCCTCCTCAAGGACTTCTTGGTTGACCCAAGGGATGGACTTCGCCAAGAGGAGCCTTGACTTTGGGGCGAGACGCAGCTATGAGAACGAAGGAGGACGAGCCCAGAACATGGCGGCCAACCAACAACCGCCGCACCCCGCGCCAGTGGGACCCCTTGTGCGCAAGAACGGCTCCGAGCAGAGTGCCTTGTTGCGATGGCAAGAAACGTAAGGCTCTCTTTGACGTTGAGATCGTGGCGAGCTGACCCCCTCCTCCGATCATCTGCAGGTATCCCAATTACTTTACTGCTTCTAATAATAAACGGGGAAGTTACCGGTAGCTTACTCTCTTGTCTTTTCGTTGGTGGGTTAAAGAAACTCGCTTGGGTAGTGATGCCCATCATTGCCCTGCCATGGCCTCACCCCTTTAGCTACCCCACACAAATGTAGAAGTGAGACAAATTATTTGAACAAGCTATCTTGTTCAACTATCAAATAAATACAATACAATACATACAACCAATCGCTTAGTAACACTATCTCAACCATTCATTCACAGTGCATAACCTAACAGACTGGAGGCCACACAAAGGGATGAGCCATAGCTTCCTCCAAGGTGAGACGATCCTCTGGCTCCCATTCCAGCAGTTGCTTGGCGAACTCCAGGGCCTGTTCAGTGCACAACGTAGAAGGTTCCCAAAACGAAGCTTCGGGAGGCCCATGAAGGGACACGCTTGTTACATCTTCGTCGAGCAGCCTGAAAAGAGAGAGCGAGAGAGAGAGAGAGAGAGAGAGAGAGAGAGAGAGAGAGAGAGAGAGAGAGAGAGAGAGGCAGGTATTAGAGGGGAAATGTACAAGTTTGACTACTTACATGACCCATTGTTCCATGTGCTCCTTGACAGCACCAGCAGGGGCGTAGTGCAGCTCTTGCACAAACTCCCATGCCATGTCGTCGGTATGAAAATTTACATAAAATAACTGAAGAGAGAGAGAAAATGCATGTTAGTCTCTAAGCACAGAGAGAAGGGGACCTTTGTACCATCATAACAAGAATGATGCCCACGCCCCACACATCTACCTGGTTAGTTGGAGGGCGGCCTTGCATGAGTTCAGGTGGCGTGAATCCACTGGTACAGCCAGGATAGGAGAAGGGGCAGTAGCCTTCAAACACAGCATGGTCAAAGTCTATTAACACTATGCCCTGTGCGTTGTGTCAGAGACCTCAGAGTCAGGGAACTAAAATTAGGTTTACACGCACATCCTGTGTATGGACGATATTCGAAGGCTTGACGTCATGGTGTATGATGCGTTTCTTCTCACATTCGTGCAGTGCCTTTTTGACAAACGACATGGTGTTAGCGATAATAATAATAATAATAAACTCGAGAAAAAGGGATTGGTACCACACACTACCTGAAGAAGCTGATACATATAGCGGCGCAGATAGCCCATCGATGGAAGAGATGGGAAGGTCTCGGCTTTTCCATGCACATACTCAACAATCAGCATAAGATAGTTATCATGAAGTCCCGTGCCCATAAGCCGAACAATCCGTGGACGGCCATACAAGGCATCAAGGATCCCTTGCTCATGGTACACAAAGTGAGAGTTGCCATCCAAGCGTACTTTCAAAACAACAATCTCGCCAGTTTGCACGTTCTGCCCCAGCCGAGTCAAGACTGTTGGAGACTTTTTGTTGAAGCGTTAATTCACACAAACTTGTTGGAGGATGCAAGGGTAGTTGTTACCTCCCGAAGTATTGTGGGCAAGAGTCGGTACCTCTCACTACCCAGAGTGCGCACCAAATTCTCAGCATCTTCTGCAACCACTGGCGCACCCAATACTGCAGTCGTATCAAGAGCGTCGGCAGTTCCTCCAGATTGTCCCCGCTTCATATCTCCCCCTTCGGTGGCTCCTCTCCCGCCACTGTCTCTTCCCCCTTCAGTGGCTCCTCCCCCTTCGGTGGCTCCTCCCCCTCCACTGGCTCCTCCCCCTCCACTGGCTCTTCCCCCTCCATGTGGTCCAGAACCACGTCTCTGTCCTCTGCCAGTACCCCCCACGGTGGATTTTGCTTTCCTTGCATATACATTTGCCTTTGTGAGGAAGTCCTGAGGTTGTTCCAATGCCAACTTTGCAAGATTCAAGGCATGCAAGCGAAGATACCATAGTATTCGGAAAACTAGTATGGTTTCCGACACTAATGGGTTATGTTAGTATCGATCCATACATTTTATGTCGGCAGGTCAGAAAAAAAACCTGATCTGAGGTTGTATTGTTGAATGTGGCGAGGGATGTATTTCCCGTTGTGAACCTCCATAGCGAACATTAGGAAACGCGGACCCGCGAAGTAAAGGCCAAATGCCAGTGGGCACTCCACACCAAGCTCCTGTTGCTTTCGGCACAGCAGATACATCTCGTATGCCATGGTATTGCTAA
>Ga0209915_1003399_pt1 | contig 13595 bp, 10 predicted proteins | sample ThiBiot_750_plan_FD_183952 | JGI IMG/M metagenome (GOLD analysis project Ga0209915, IMG submission 183952) | Wastewater bioreactor microbial communities from Cape Town, South Africa - Thiocy_cont_750_plan (SPAdes) | ecosystem: Engineered > Bioreactor > Thiocyanate-remediating > Anaerobic-Aerobic... | reverse complement strand
AGTACTTCCCGAAGGGCACCGACCTGTCGCGGCACACCCCGGCCGACCTGAGGGCCGTCGCCGACGAACTCAACGCACGCCCCAGAGCAGTCCTCGGACACCAACCACCGGCCGCTCTCTTCGCCATGCTGCTAGCGTCGGCAGACCACCCACCGTTGCGATGACCACTGGAAACCACCCAGTGGTGGCGTGAGCACCGCGGGACAACCGGCAGCCGGATCGCAGAGGCAGTCTCCGCGATGCTGGACGACGGCTTCGTGTCCGCCCATCGCCGCGAGACGTTGCTCGCGGTGGCGGCGCGTCTTCCTCGCGGCTACCGCGGCGGGCACCGCGAACGTCTGCAGGCAGTCGTCGCGCAGTTCGACGCCGTGTCCTCGTCCCTGCGGGCGGCCGACCTGAACCCGTCTGGCTGGCTGGACACTGCTCGGTTGGCCGAGGTGCTCACCAGTGCTTGCGACCCAGCCACGGCCGCACGGCGCGAGGGCCTTCCCGCCTGGCCGATGCCGCCAGCAGACGGCGTCAAGGAGCGTTGGGCGTCCATGGTCGTCGGGACGGGGTTCCATGCGACGTACTGGGTCAGCGAGTGGCCCCGCTCAGCGACGCACCCGGGGTTCCTGCAGCCGTTGCTGCTCGGGGACACCGGCACCCGGGTCCTGAGCGTGATTGCCGAGCCGCTGCCGACGGCCCGTGCCTTGCGGGAGATCCGCAAGGCGAAGGTCGAGCACGCCGCTGACGCCGCGCAGCGGCGGCGGATCGGGCAGATGGAGGACGAGGCGACCCGCGCTGAGGTCGCCGACCTGCAACGCCGCGAGGCCGACCTCGTTGCCGGCAACGGTGACCTGCGGTTCACCGGCCTCGTGAGCGTCTGCGCGGGAACCGAGGCGCAGCTGGAGGACCGGTGCGTGGCGCTGGAGACCGCTGCTGCGCAGGCGATGTGCGAGGTACGGCGTCTGGTCGGCCAGCAAGGTGTCGCTTTCCTGGCCGGTGCCCTTCCGCTGGCGCGAGGTGTGCTGTGAGTGCCCGGTTCCGCACCCGGACCGGTCACTACTCGGCCGGGACGCCGCTGCGGCTGCCCGCGCACCGCGCATCCTCGGCGGTCCTGGCGGGGGCGTACCCGTTCCTTGCGCCACCCACCGTGGATCAGGGCGTGCCGGTGGGGGTGGACCTGTTCAGCGGGGGCGCGTTCTGCTTCGACCCCTGGACCCAGTACGCCGACGGGACCCTCACCAACCCCAACGTGCTGCTTGCCGGGGTGATCGGGCAGGGCAAGTCCGCGCTGGTCAAGTCCCTGGCTCTCCGTTCGATCGCCGCCGGCCGGACCGTCTATGTGCCGGGGGATCCGAAGGGGGAGTGGGCTGTGGTTGCCGACGCGGTCGGCGGCACGGTCCTTCGCCTCGGGCCCGGGTCACCGACCCGGCTGAACCCGCTGGACGTCGTGGGCGAGGACCGGCAAGCGCTGCGGTCGCAGCTGCTGGCCGGGGTGGCCTCGGCGACCTTGCGCCGGGACCTGACGGCTGCCGAGCACAGCGCCCTGGACGCCGCCCTCGCTCACCTGTCGGGGGGAGGCCCGATCACCGTCCGAGAGGTCATCGAGGCCCTGGTGACCCCGGATACCCGCCTAGCGCGAGCGGACGGGCTGCGGGTGCAGGACCGGGCGGCCGACGGCCGCGACTTGGTGCACGGGCTGCGCCGACTGTTCTCCGGGGACCTGGGCGGCCTGTTCGACGCCCCGACCACCGACGCCCTCGATCCGATGGCGCCGATGGTGGTGCTCGACCTGTCGGCGTTGGGGTCCGACGACGACGCCCTGGCGATCGCCTCCACGTGCGCTGCCGCCTGGGTCGAGGGTGCCCTGGCCTCGTCGTCGAACCCGCGGTGGGTGATCTACGACGAGGCGTGGCGGCTGCTGCGCCACCCCGGGCTGATCCGGCGCATGCAGGCCCAGTGGAAGCTGTCCCGGGCCTACGGGATCGCCAACCTCCTCGTGCTGCACCGCCTGTCCGACCTGGACGCGGTCGGCCACCGCGGATCCGAGACCCGGGCGCTGGCCGACGGGTTGCTGGCCGACTGCTCGACTCGCGTGATCTACCGGCAGGAGGCTGACCAGCTGTCGGCCGCGACGGCATCCCTCGGGCTGACCGAGCCGGAGCGGGACCTGCTGCCGCTGCTGTCCCGCGGCACCGGGCTGTGGAAGCTGCCCGGGCGCAGCCACGTCGTGCAGCACGTCCTGCTGCCGTTCGAAGAGCCGCTGGTGGACACCGACGCCGCGATGCGTGCCGGGAGCTGGTCCTGATGGACCGCGCACACGTGGAACGGCTCGCTGAGCAGTCACTCCTGCGCGGCTTGATGAACGAGCCTCGTGCGATTGCGGCCGTCCGCGGCTGGCTGCGACCGGCCGACTTCGCCGACACGTGGCACCGGGCCGTCTACACGACCGCAGTCGAGCGGCACATCGCCGGCCAACCCGTCGACCCAGAGCACATGGCCGACGCCCTGACCGAGCGTCTCGGCGCCCGGCTGGCCGACGGTGCCCGGCTCGCGCAGCTCATCACCGCCACCCCCTACACGCCGAACACGCTCGCCTACGCCCGGATGGTGCTCGACGCGGGGCTGCGCCGCGAAGTCGTCGGACTCGGCGTCCTCCTGCAGGCAGCCGCGGTCCAGTCCGCACTCGACCACACCAGCGTTCCCCTGACCACGACCTGCCGACTCGTCGACGCCGGCCTCGACGCGGCCGCCAGTCGGTGGACGGACGCCACCGGGGCGCCCCAGCAGACCAACGTCGTCCCCATCGCCCTGCGCGCCGCCTTCCGCAACGGCGAAGCCCAGGAAGGCGCTGCCCGCTACCTGGCCGCGCTCCCCGCGCGGGATGCTGTCGGCGAACGGCAGCACGTCGTCGAGCTCGTCGCCGCCCTGATCGCCCATCCCGACGCGATCGGGGACGTCAGCTCGTGGTTGCCCATCACCGCGATCGCCGACCCCGGATGGCGGCTGATCTACGGCACCACCATCGAGCTCGCCGAGCTCGGGCAGCCGGTGGACCTGGTCACTGTCGCCTGGACGGCCCGCCAGCACGCCCAGCACGGCCCGGAACTCCCGTCGATGGACGAACTCCGGCAGGCCGTCGACAGCGGCTGGTACTCGTTCCCCGCCGTGGCGGCGGGCGTCGTCGCCGCGGACCAGGCGCGGCACCTGGCAGACACCGGCACGCACCAGCTCCACCAGGCGGCCGCCAACCCGGGCGTCCTGATCGGGGACCTCGTCGACACCGGACACACGATCACCGACGCGCTCCGCCGCACCGCCGCCGTACTCCCTATCGCCCACGAGCCGGCGCGGCGCCTGGTCGCCCTCCCGGCCCTGCACCGCTCACCGGCGGTGACCCGATGACGCCCCGTGTCTCCGCAGCACGCCCGGCCGCCGCCGCGCCCGGCCCCGACCTGACCGGATGGCTGCTCGGTGCCCTTGGCGCGCTGCTCGGCCTCGCCGTGCTCATCCGCGCGGGAGCGTGGGTCTCCTGCGTGCTGACCGGGCGCCCCGGACCAGACGGCGGCCTGCTGCCTGCCCTGGCGTCTCTGGGCCATCCGGTCGATCCGGCCGCCGGGTGGCCGGCGCCGTGGCAGCTTCCTGGCCCGGTCGCGTACTGGGCAGGAGTAGGTCTGGTGCTGCTCGTCGCGATCGGGCTCGGCATGCTCGGCTGGCGTACCCACCGGCAGATGGTCGGCCGCTGGGCCGAGACGAACCGCCTCCGTCACCTGCCCGGGACCGCCCACCCGACCGAGGTGCGGCGGGTCGCCGGCAGCCGGGCGGTGCGCGCCCGTGCGGCGGTCGTGCGTCCGTCGATGGACGCGAAGGCGAAGCCGCGCCAGGTCGGCTACCGCCTCGGCTCCATGCGAGGCCACGACCTGTGGTGCACGGTCGAGGACTCCGTCCTGCTGGTCGGCCCGCCACGCATGGGCAAGGGCCTGCACTTGGTCGTCCCGTGGGTGCTCGACGCCCCCGGCCCGGTCGTGACCACCTCGACGCGCCCCGACACGCTCGCTGTCACCCTTCGTGCCCGACGTCGCACCGGCCCGGTCGCGATCTTCGACCCCCAACGCCTGGCCGGGCTGACCGGCGGGCTCGCCTGGTCCCCAATCCGGGGCTGCGAGTCACCGCACACCGCGATGGTCCGCGCCCGTGGCCTGGCCGCCGGCGCCGGGCTGGGCAAGTCGGTGACCGATGCCGACTTCTGGGGCGGCCAGACCGAGACGACCCTGCGCTGCCTGCTGCACGCCGCCGCACTGGACGGACGCCGCACAATCGACCTGTACCGGTGGTCACTGAACCCCGTCCTCGCCGAGGACGCGATCAGCATCCTGAACCGGTCCTCCCCGGTCGAGGGGTGGGCCGACGCCCTCGACATGGCCGTGCACACCGACCCCCGCACCCGCGACTCCATCTGGCTGGCCGTCCGCCAGGCCCTCGCCGCCCTGGCCGACCCCGACGTCCTGGCCGCCCTCGATCCCAAGCCTGGGACCGAGTTCGACCCGGCCGAGTTCCTCGCCGACTCCGGCACCCTCTACCTGCTGGCCTCATCCGTGGCCGCCGGCTCCTGCGCGCCTCTGATCGCCGCGTTCGTCGAAGACATCACCGAGACCGCCCGCACCGTCGCCGCCCGAGCACCCAGCGCACGCCTGGACCCGCCCCTGCTGCTCGCGCTCGATGAGATCGCCAACCTCACACCCCTGCCGTCGCTGCCGTCCCTGATGTCGGAGGGCGGCGGGTCCGGCATCACCACCCTGGCCGTCCTGCAGTCCCTCGCCCAAGCGCGCAACCGATGGGGCGAGCACGCCGCCGACACCATCTGGGACGCCGCCACCGTCAAAGTCGTCCTCGGTGGGCTTGGCAAGTACCGAGATCTGGACGACGTCGCCCGCCTCCTGGGCGAGATCGACGAACTCGTCGAGACCCGCACAAGTGGACGCAGCGGCGAGCGGTCGTCGTCCACCTCGGTGCGGTCCATGCCCGTCATGCCGCCGGCCGTGCTGCGCACCCTGCCGTTCGGCACCGGAGTCCTGCTGCTGCGCCAGACCAAACCCGCCGTGATCGACCTGCACCCGTGGACCACCCGACGGGACACCACCGTCCTGCGCGCGGACCAGGCCGTCGTCGAGCACGCCACCGCCACCGGAACGCAGGTGCCCGCATGATCGGCAAGCTCCTCACCGGCACCCTGCTCATCCTGACCGTCCCTGCCCTGGCGACCCTGACCGCCCTGACGGTCGGCAGCAGCGCAGACCATTGCCTCGACTCCAGCCAACCATCCGCCGTACCGACGCCGACGTTCACCGCCGAGGCCACCGTCCCCGACTCCGGTCCGACGAGCCCGACCGGTGCACCAACAGCAGGCTGCATCCCCGATCTCGGTGCCCACGCCGCAGTCGCCACCGTCCCAGCCGGCACCCCCACTGACGTCGCGGCCGCCGTCCGCAACGGCCTGGCCTACGTCGGGGTCACTGGCGGGTGGTACCAGCGCTGCGACCAACTGGCCTGCCGCGCATACGGCTACGCGAACTCCGGCTACGTCTCCGCCCACACCCACTGGCTCGCCATGCTCGCCACCGGCCACGCCCACCCCGGCGACCCCTGCCCACCGCTGGGATCGTTCGTCTTCTTCAACACCGGCCGACCCGACGGGCATGTGTCCCTCGTCGTGCAAGCCGATCCCGGCAGCTGCGACCACACCGTCATCCAGGTCACCGCCAACGAGATCTTCGACCACGCCACCGGCAACCACGGTGGCGTCTACCAGCTCTCCCTCGCCCGGCTCGAGGGCATGTACCTCGGGGGCCACGGCTACCTCGGCTGGTCCGACCCCGTCTGCGCCGGCGCCCTAGTGCCCCCTGGCGCGCCATCCGCCAACGCGGGGAGCTGACCTTGCGACCGCCTGGGACAGCGTCCACCGAGGAGAAGCTCGCTGCCCTGCACACACAGCTGGTCGACGCGGTCGCCGACCTCGTCCACTCGGACAAGTGGGCGCAGATGCTCGCCGTCGCGGCACGCTTCACCGAGTACTCCCCGTCGAACGTGCTACTCATCGCCGCACAGCGACCCGACGCCACCCGAGTCGCCGGCATCCGCACTTGGAACGGCCTCGGCCGACGGGTGACCAAGGGCGAGCACGGCATCGCGATCCTCGCGCCCTGCGTCTACCGGACCGACGACCAGACTGCCAAAGACCGACATCAGGCCAGGCCCGAGCCTGCTGCCAGTCCTGGTGACGAGATGCCGCCGCAGCGCGAGCTGCACGGCTTCCGCGTGGTGCACGTCTTCGACGTCACCCAGACCGAAGGCCGGCCACTCCCAGACGTACAGCCCGAACTGCTGAAGGGCGCCGCGCCGGCGGGGATCTGGGACCAGCTCGTTGCCCTCACGGCTAACGCCGGGTACCAGCTCGAACGCCGACCGTGCCCCGAGGGCGTCAACGGGTGGACAGCGCCGCAGGACAAGATCGTCGTCGTCGACGAGACCCTCGAGCCCGCCCAAGCAGCCAAGACGCTCGCCCACGAGCTCGGACACGTCCGGGCGAACCACGCGGGACGATTCCCCGACTACGCCGTCGCCCACGCCTGCCGCGGAGCCGCCGAAGTCGAAGCCGAGTCCATCGCGTACGTCATCACCAGCCACCTCGGGATGAAGCCCGACGCATACTCGGTCCCCTACGTCGCCGGCTGGGCCGACGACCTCGACATGCTGCGGCACCACATGAGCACCGTCGTCACCGTCGCTCAAGGGCTCCTGAGTGATCTGGATGCGCTGTCCAAGGCCGCTCGAGCGACGCGCGTCCTCCAGATCGCGCCGCAATGGGCGGTTCCAGGACGAAGTCCCGTTCGTGAGACCGACCTCGTAGCGAACCAGGAAGGCCTCCGACGCGCCTGACCCGGCCCTGGCTGGGCACGCGCACGGGTCGAGCGGTCAGCGGGTTGGCGCGTCTACGGCTCCGCCCGGCACGTTGCCTCGGACACGGCGTGCGTTCTCTGTGTACGGAGCTAGTGCCCGGACGAACGCATCCCGCTCCGTGCGGGTCAGATCGATCTGCCAGCGAGTGTTCTCAACAGCGAAGGTCACCGTGACCGCGTCGGGCTCACCCGACAGGTCCGAGACCAGCGTGACAACGGTGCGGTTCGCCATGGAAGAGATTCTGGCATATCGCGACACGCCTAGTGTGGCAGGCCGAAAGAATGCGGGCACCACAGTTGGCGCGGAATCTAGTAGTCACGACGCGATGGCGCCGAGCTCCGCCACCCTCTTCTGCCAGATGTCGGCTCTGTCCATATCGCCTAGTTCGGTCGCAAGAGAGGCAGCGATTATGCCAAGGTCTGCGCGGACGTCGAGGGTCTCCGCGGTCTGGAAGTCGTAGGGCGCATTCGCGGGACGTCGCCAGATGAACGCTGGTACCGGTACGGACTCGAGATCCTCTAGCCAGTGCCGGTTAGCATCGAAGAGTACCTCGCGTTTCTGGGTCTCTGTGCCGGCGCAGCAGGCGCGGTTATAGAGGAGCAGAGAGATCGGCTTGTAACTGAGCCGCTGTGCATCTCGCAGGAAGACGTATGCATCGCCCGGCCGAGTCGTGATGAGACAGAACGCGAAGTTGTTTCGAAGCCATGAGTCCGCCGGGGCTTGGCCCAGCAAGAATTCGAAGAGTGCCGCTGCTTCTGCGCAGCGCCCCTGCCGCAGGAGCATTTTCGCCTGCTTGACGACCGCCTCTCGAACGTCATTCCAGCCGGCCTGGACCCGAACTTCGTCCTCGGTCAACGATTTCCGGGCCACTGCGTGGGCCAGTTCGTCCTTGTCCAGCGAAGCCTCGGCGATCAGGGAAGCGGGGAGTTCAGCGTCCACCGCCATGACGGTGTGGCGATACTCCTTGCGTAGCGACGTGGAGTCCCAGTTCTCGAGGTTCGGCTCGACTAGGCGCAGGACTGCCCATCGGTATGTAGCGGCCGCCGCACGGCTTGACTCGTCCACCGATCGGGCCCACTGATCGAGCTCCTCGCTCGCAACCGGCTGCATCCGGACGAGGGTCTCCAGTGGAGCGAAGGTGACCCAGCCCTGCGTCAGGTAGAGAGCGTGGCTCATCGCCTCACTGAAGTTGACCCGAGGCCCTTGGAGCTTCATTGCGTCTCGCCAACCCTGGACGTTGAGGTCCGGGTCGACCTCGAGCCGGTCCAGGCCCGGCACTTGAGCCTCGCTCAGCAGTGAGACAGCGACGCTGCCCAGGATGGGGGCCTGGAAGAGGTCGGCAAGCCCGTGTCGGATCAGGCTGTCGCCGTCCAAGCCGCGCCTGTCCAGAGCGAGGCCAATCGTTCGGACGAATGCTGTCCGGGCGTCCCAGGCTGCGACCCCGTCGTCGGGCGGCACTTCGAGTACCGACTTCACCATGCGCAGCAGGTCCGCGATTGTCGCAGTCGCCAGATCCATGACAGTCCATCCTTCGCCGGCATCCGTGGTGCGCATCACAGGATCATGGCTAGGATCCTAGCAAGATCCTGGGTACGATCTCAACCGTGAGGGCCACCGTGGACATGATCTACCAAGCATCCGACCTTGCGACCCGCAGGCGGGAGTTCATCAACGCGGCGCGTGACGGTCGAGCCCACCTACGCGACACCGACGGGACGGAACTGGTCGCTCTCCGAGCGGGTGAACTTGAGGTGCTCGACGGCCTAGCGTTCTGGTCCGGTCAGCACCGCCGTCTCGAGCGTCTTCTCCGCGACGTCGAGGCTCCGAACGTTGAACAACTGGGCGACCTTGCGTGGCTTCGTGTGTTCGACCGTGACGATCTCGTGGCGTTCGTTGAGGAGCTCTATGAGTGCTTGATTGCTGCGACTGCCGATCGCAATCTTGCAGTGCTGCTCGAAGCGGTGGACGCTTGGCGTGCTACTGCGCAGCAGTTGGAGGATCCGCTTCGGCGAAGCGTGCTACTCGCGCGGCATGACCCATCGGACTTTGTCGATGCCGGACGGCCATGAGTAGCCTTCAGCGGTGAGTCCTCCGACAAGCGCGTATCAGCCTCTTGGGCCCGCGCGCAGGCCTGGTGTCAAACCTGACGTACCACCGAGCTACCGGGTGCTCGTTCACCGCAAGTTTGCTGACAAGTACTCTCAAATCGTTGAACGCGTCGGACTGGAAGCGGCTCAAGCACTTTGGGACCATCTAGCATCTTCGCCCGGTGCGCCGCCTGCGCTCGGGTCCACATGCATCTTGCGCGGCAAGGCGGGGCTGCCGCATGGTCCCGGTTGGTCTCGAACCGTCCACTACGAACTGTCGAGCATGGCGCGAGTAAACTACCAATTCCATGATTCCTTCAGAACGTCGGAATCGTCTGACGCGCATCGCGTCGTGGCAATCCTGACGATCGACTACTCTAGCCACTAGTCGCCGAATTTGCTCTGTGAGCCCTCGCAACCTGTGCGACAGATCTATTCGCCACGCACCTTTTAGTTGCCCCGGTGGTTTCCGGGGCGGCACCCCGTGCGCGCGACCCAGTCATTGAGTCGTTCGCGGGCGGCGGCGAAGCGTTCATGCCATTGCAGCGGGGCGTCGGCGGACGAGGTGGTGGCGAAAGAGCCCTGCCACGCGAGGTGGAGTGCAGAGAGTTCTTCGATGAGCTCGGGGTGGCGGGTCCAGCAGTCGGGTACGACGCGGTGGTCGAGCCGGTAGCGGTCGACAAGCCAAATGACCCAGAGGTCGAGCTCTTCGATGAGGAGCTCGGTGTCGTCTGGAGTCTGGGCGCCCCAGGCGAAGACGATGGGTGGCTCGCCCGGCTGGTCCAGCTGCGGGGGCGGGTAGAAGGGGTCGTGTCTGGTCATGGCGGTGTGTCCTATCGGGCGATGACGTGGTCCGGCAGCGTGGCTGGGCGTGTGGCCGCGGCGGGGAGCCGGTCGTGGTGGGCGAGGGTGGTGGCGATCTCGGCGAGCCAGGCGGCGTGGGCGGCGGGGGCGGCCGGTTCGGGTCCGATGCGGTCCAGCCATCCAGGCCGGTCTTTGAGTGCGCCCGCGGTGAGCGCGGCGGTCCGGTCGTCAATGAGCTGGTTGATCTGTGCGAGGAGTACCTCGCCGTCGGGGTCTAGGCCCGCGGGGTCGTGAATGACGGGCGGTTCGTCGTCGGCGGTGTGTTCGCGCAAGTAGGTATGTGCCCGTTCGAGCAGGGTCCGCGCGAGACTTGCCCCTCGGTCCGCTTCGCCTATCAGCGATCGGAGCAACGCGTCGGCGTCTGGCGCGTTGACGCGGCTGACCTGATCAAGGGCGGCGACGAGGCGCCCTGCGTCTGAGTCGCGGCTGACTGCGGCGATAGTTGTCTCGTCGACCCCGACATTGGAGAGGCGCTGGACCCACCTGGCTTTGGCGGCGTCGGCGTAGAGGGTGCGAGCGATGGGTTCGAGCCGGCGCAGTGAAGCAGCGTCGTCTTGTCGCGCCGCGATCGTGGCGGTGGCGGACTGCTCCGCACCGGTGGTCGTCAGGACGGTGCGGAGGATGTCGTGGGCGTCGAGGGCCGCGTGCGGGTCCGGCAGGTGATCGCAGTCCGTGTCGAGCGTGTCGACAGCGACGTAGAGGTGGTTGGCGTCTCGGCCACGGCTCATGGCGACGTAAAGGTTCTCCCGGGTCATGCCGGAGTGCGCTAGGACGTGAGCGCGGTCGACGGTCATGCCCTGGGCGCGGTGGGTCGTGGTGGCGTAGGCGAGGTCGGCGTGGTCGGCGACGTAGTCCGCCGGCAGCCGCACCTGGACCTGACTGGCGGAGCCGGTGGTGCCTACGACACCCCGGCGGGCCAGTCGTGTCGCCGCCGCGATCACCGAGATCGATCCGTTGGGGTGCACCTCGGTGACGTCCCACAGGTCTCCGTTGCGGACGAATCCGCCGGGTCGGGTCAGGTGCCGGTTGTTGCGCCGGGTGACGATCCGGTCGCCGACGGCGATGGTGGCGCCGGCATGGGTGGTGATGCCGCTGGGCTGGACTAGGCCGTCTTGGACGCGGTCGTTGTGGGCGCGGGTGTTCAGGGCGGTGACGGTGGCGGTGTCGGGTGCGATCAGGACGGTGGTGTAACCGGCGGTCTGGTCCGCGCACCAGGCGACGTACGCCTCTTCGAGCATGGATTCGCCGGGGCCAGCGTGGATGCGACCCGCCTCGTCATACAGCTCAAGGACGCGGGGGTTCCCGTCGCGCAGGGCGGTGGTGGCGGTCGCTTCCCAGGGGCGGGTGAACCGCCACAGGGTCCGCAGTCTGGCGCCGCCGGTGCGGTCGGCGAGCAGCCCGAACGCGCCCCCGGCGGCGACCGCGGACAGCTGGGAGTGGTCTCCGACGAGAAGGACCTTGGCTCCGCTGCTGGCTGCTTGCCGGGTCAGCTCGTCCAGGGCGAGGGTGCCGGCCAGGGACGCTTCGTCCACGACGAGGAGCTGTCCCGGGCGCAGGGTCCAGTGCTGTTGCTGGCGTCGATAGGCGGTCAGGGCGCTGTCGATGGTGCGCAGCCGGCCCAGGTCGCCGGGTCCCGTGTGGGCACGCAGCGCGGAGAGCTGGTCGATGACGTCGGCGCGGCGGGCGGCCCCGGGACCCGTGGATTCGTGCAGCCACTTGGCGGTGTTCTCGCAGCTGATCCCCAGGGCCCCGGCGAGGTTGGCGGCCGCGGTGGCCGACGGAGCCAGGCCGATGACGGTGCCCCGGCCGTGGTGGCGTTCCCAGGCGGTGCGCAGCGCCGCCAGGGTGGTGGTCTTGCCCGAGCCGGCCGGCCCGACGAGCAGGTCGACAAGCCGCGCGGACCCGGCGATCGCCCGCACCGCGTCGGCCTGGTCGGCGGCGAGCCGACCACCGGCCGCGACGGGAGCGCGCAGCGCCTCATCCAGGACGGGCGCGGTCGGGGCAGTGATGTCGCGTGCGGCGTCGAGGAGTCGGGTTTCGGCGTCGAGGATGACGGTGTCGGTGAAGAGGTGTTCGTCGGGCCGGTCGAACACCGATGCCCCGCCGCGTCCGGCATACCGGCCCGCGGCGGTGAACAGGGCAGGAGCCTCGAGGCTGAGGCACCGGGTCAGTGCCGCGTCGGTGACGGCGTCCAGGAGCGCGATCCGGTCGGCCGGGGTGGCGGTGATGATGCCGCGGGTGAGCCGGGCGGTCTCGGACCACACGTTCCACCGGGTCCAGGTCGCCCGCCGTTCCCGCACCCCGTCCAGCACTCGATCCGCAAGGTTGTCGAGCACCGCGGGAGGGACCTGCTCGACGCGGATGGGCCGGGTCTTCGAACCGTGCAGGACCTGGATTGTCAGGTCGTGCGGTGACATCCCGGTGACATCTGCTGCGCGGCGCCGCCACCGGGCGACCAGATCCCGCAGGGGCGTGACGGTCTTGGTGGGTCGGGTGGCGCGGGTGACCTGCTGACGCAGTCGGGTGATCTCGATGCGGTTCGGTGCGCGTCCGTGGCCGGCGGCGAAGTCGGCGACGGCGCTGGTCATCGCTTCGTCGATCTGACTGGTCCGCTGGGAGAACGCGGCCAGCAGGTCATCGTCGACCCCGTCGAGCTCGAACCCCAACGACCGCTGCGCACCCCGGGTCCGCCATCCCCAGGTGACAGGTAGGCGGCGGGCGACCTCGTCGACGAGGAAGACGTTGTACGCCTCGGACACCGCGACCACGGCATGGTGCAGCGCCCGAGAGTCCACGGAGCGCCAGCCACCGTCGGGGCCTTGGACCTTGTTGGCCAGCACGACGTGGGTGTGCAGGTTCGGGTCCCCGGCACGGGAGTCCCAGTGGTCGAACGCCGCCGCGATCGCCCCACCGGTGGTCTCCTGGCGACATCCGCCGTGGCCCGTCCGCGTGTAGAGGGCACGGTCCTGCAGGAAGTCCATCGCCTGATCCACCGCCGCGGTGTGTGCGTCGAACACTGCCTGGCGGGTGCGGTCGTCGGCGACCGCCCACAACGTGGAGACCGACTTCATCACCGTGAACGTCAGGTCGAACCCCGCCACGACAGGGGAGCTGTCGCGGGCCAGCTCGACCCGGGTGATCGCGTCGACCGCGGCCTGGTGCGCTTGCGGTGACATGTCCTTCGGGAGCGCCTTGACCAGCGCGGCGACGCGGTCGGCAGGGGAGCGCACGGCCGGGTAGGGGCGGCCGAGTGGTTCGCCGGTGACCGGGTTCGTGCCGTGGGCGAAGAGCCGCGCCATACCGGTCTCGTCCACGCGAGCGCCGCCGGTCAGCTGCTGCCCGCCACCTGGCCCCAGGAGGCCGCGCAGACCTCGGCCGATCCAGCGGCCCGGTGGATTCCCGGACTCGAGGTAGTACGCCGTCACCGGCGCCGGACCGGTGCGCTGACAGTCCCCGGTTGCCACTTGTCGCAGTAGGTAGCGGTAGCCGGCACCGGCCGTCAGCCGATGCATCGTCATCACCACCGCCGACCACCACCCGCCGGCAGGCCATGAGTGCAAAGCCCCATGCGAGCGGGTGTGCGGAACCACCGAACGACGCGACGGCCGGAGCGCCAAGCCCGGGTGCCAGAGGTGTCTAGCAGGTTGGTGGGAGGGGTGGACGGGGTGGGGCGGGGAGTTGGTGGGAGGGGTGGACGGGGTG
>Ga0209915_1003392_pt1 | contig 13619 bp, 13 predicted proteins | sample ThiBiot_750_plan_FD_183952 | JGI IMG/M metagenome (GOLD analysis project Ga0209915, IMG submission 183952) | Wastewater bioreactor microbial communities from Cape Town, South Africa - Thiocy_cont_750_plan (SPAdes) | ecosystem: Engineered > Bioreactor > Thiocyanate-remediating > Anaerobic-Aerobic... | reverse complement strand
AACGGCCGGCCTTTGAGAATAATGGAGGATTTTTACAGGCTGAAACGGCCCAAAAGAAAGCCCTCCTAAATTATGTCCGGCAAGGAGAAGCAAAACACCTGGAAAGCATGGAAATAAAAAATCTAACAAACAAATATGAAGAAGAAACACAAACAAGCGCAAGAAGATCAAAAAACTTCTTTTTTTTAAAAAATGTAATGGATCAGCACTTGACCCACTTGGATGGACTGATTACCTTTAAGCAACCTTTTAATAATCAAGAGTAAATTCATGAGTATGCGAGAAACTAGTTTCCAAAATATTATTCTCAAATTGCAAGATTTCTGGTCGAAACAAGGGTGTGTTATTTTACAACCCTATGATGTGGAAATGGGAGCAGGAACATTTCATCCTGCAACAACCTTAAGACCTTTAGGGCCACAACCTTGGCGCGCTGCTTTTGTTCAGCCTTCACGCCGCCCAACAGATGGACGCTATGGAGAAAACCCGAATCGCTTGCAACAACATCACCAATTCCAAGTTATTCTCAAGCCATCTCCTTTAAATTCTCAGGAACTTTATCTTGAAAGTCTGAAAGTCTTAGGGATTGATCCTTTAATGCATGATATTCGTTTTGTTGAAGATGATTGGGAGAGTCCCACGCTCGGAGCCTGGGGGCTTGGATGGGAAGTGTGGTGTGATGGGATGGAAATCACCCAATTCACGTATTTCCAACAAATTGGCGGCATTGAATGCAATCCGGTCTCGACAGAGATCACCTATGGGTTAGAGCGACTTGCCATGCAAGCTGTTCAAGAAATTGATAATGTGTATGATCTTGATTGGAATGGGGCAGAAGGGCCTCTTAAAATGACCTATGGCGATGTCTTTTTGCGGAATGAGAAAGAGATTTCAGCCTACAATTTTGAACATGCTCATACTGATATCCTCTTTCAACATTTCAAAGATGCTGAAGAAGAATGTCACAATCTCCTTGAAAAGAATCTTGCGCTACCTGCCTATGAACATTGCATTAAAGCAAGCCATATCTTTAATCTTTTGAATGCGCGTGGGGTTATTAGTGTGCTTGAGCGTGCCAGTTACATCGGGCGCGTCCGTGTCTTGGCAAAAGGCTGTTGCGAGGTTTATGTAAAAAATCTTCCTACTTATAAAGGAGCGGCAGCATGAGTGAACTTCTCTTTGAAATTTTATGTGAAGAAATTCCTGCCCGTATGCAAAGACGTGCAGCAGAAGACTTAAAGGCTCTGTTTATAGAGCGCCTAGAAGCACAACAGCTCAAGGTAGGAACTGTTGAAACTTACGTGACACCACGACGACTTGCCCTTCATGCAACCGGCCTTGAAATACAGCAACAAGATGTGGCTGAAGAACGACGTGGGCCCCGAGTGGATGCACCCCAAGCAGCAATTGAAGGTTTTTTGGCTTCTACAGGATTATCCTTTGAAGAGTGTCTTCACCGAGAAACCCCCAAAGGGACCTTCTTATTTGCGAACATTCACCGAAAAGGGCGCCCAACAAAAGAGATCCTTCCTGAGATTTTCAGCAATATTATCGCGGCATTCCCTTGGCCAAAATCGCAACGCTGGGCTTTGGGTCAGAAGACATGGGTAAGACCGGCTCATTCTGGTATTTGTCTTTTTAATAGCGAAGTTTTACCTTTTTCTTTTCATTTCAATGAGACCGGCGATGGGCCCGTGATAAACTTTGGTAACCAAACACAAGGGCATCGTTTTATGGGAGAGGCGACTTTTCCCGTAAAAGATTTTGCAGATTACCAAACCCAATTAAAGAAAAATTATGTGATCCTTTCTGCTGAGGAGCGGCGAACCCTTATCACGCAACAAATTATGAAACTTGCTGAAGACAAAGGACTTTCCATTTATCCAGACCCAGGTTTATTGGAAGAAGTCACAGGACTTGTCGAATGGCCAGAGGCGCATTTGGGGCAAATTGATCCAGAATTTATGATGCTTCCAAAAGAAGTATTGATCACGAGTATGCGCGTTCATCAACGTTATTTTGCCCTTGTTGATGCGCAAGGTCAGTTGGCTCCCTATTTTATTCTGATTTCCAATATTAAGGCGAAAGATGGCGGAAAAACGCTTGTTCAAGGTAACGAACGTGTCTTACGTGCTCGCCTTGCTGATGCCAAATTCTTCTATCAACAAGATCAAAAAGTTTCTCTTCAAGAGCATGCGAAAAAATTACAACATATTGTTTTCCATGATCGTCTTGGGGGAATGGCGGAAAAGGTTGAGCGTGTCCAACTTTTAGCCCAAGAAATAGCGCCTTATTTAGGGGCAGATTCTCACTTGAGTGGGGAAACGGCGAAATTAATTAAAGCTGATTTAGTGACAGGAATGGTTGGCGAATTCCCTGAATTACAAGGGGTTATGGGCAGTTATTATGCGCAGCTTGAAGGCTATCCTAAGGCGGCGGCCGAAGCCATTGCGGCACATTATCTTCCGAAAGGGGCTGGAGATCTTCTTCCAGATTCAGCCTTAGGGGGCACTTTAGCGTTGGCAGACCGGATTGATACACTGGTGGGATTCTTTGCCGTAGGTATTCGTCCAACAGGCTCAAAAGATCCTTTTGCTTTACGGCGGATAGCCCTTGCGATTATTCGCATTCTAGAGCAAGGCGGAGAGCTTAAACTTGCCACTTTCTTTGAAAAGACACTTGCGCTTTATCAGTCTCATCTCGCCCTTCAAAAAGAAATCCCTTCTCAACTTGAAGTTTTGGATCAACTTAAGGCCTTTATCCTTGATCGTCTGAAAGTATATTGGAGAGAGCAAGGCATTCGCCATGATACAATCACGGCAGCTTTTGCTGTGGGTCATCACGATGCTCTCTATGTTTTAAAGGCACGCGTGAAAGCATTGGAAAATTTTATTGGATCATCCGAAGGCATTAACTTATTGGCGGGTTATCGTCGGGCTGTGAACATTGTGCAAATTGAAGAACGCAAAGAGGGCAAGAAATATTCAGAACCTGTCCAAGAAAGCCTCTTAGAAGTTGAGGCTGAGAAAGAGCTTTATCAGGCTCTCGAAAGTCGTCGTTCTTTCTTAGAAACGAGCCTTCAAAAACATGATTTCAGGAGTGTCATGAATGAATTATCAACTTTACGCCCCCTCATTGATCATTACTTTGAAACCGTGACAGTTAACACAGAAGATCAAAGCTTAAGGGCTAATCGTTTGAACACGTTGGCCATGATGCGCCAAACGCTTGAGAAGGTTGCTGATTTTAGTCAAGTTGAAGAAAGAGGGTAGATTTTTCTTCTAATTTTTGAGGCCACTTGATGGAGAATAGACGATAGATTTCTATTGGAATTTTATAGCCATCATGGAAAGATAGTGCGTGAGTCTTTTTATTACTCTCTTGGAAAGGAGAACAAAGATGCGCACTCATTTATTTTCAAAGATTTTATTAAGTGTGGGGTTAATGGTAGGGAATTCCTCTATAGGGATAGCCTCTGCAACTATATTTGATGACTTTTTAGGGGACAAAAAAATAACCCCAAAAGATATATTTGTCTGCCCCGAAACGATTGAGCGAGAAAAATTACTAGACATATTGAGAGCTGAACGTAGAGAAGTCAAGCCTACAGGGCATAGCACAATTCCTGATCTGGTGGCTGAGCCTATAGAAATAGAACCAGGATTGTGGGCCGCTCATAAAATGGCTGACACCCAAAATTTAGTAAATCTTATTACGGCAGATAAAGAGAGGCTTATTTATGTAGAGCATGAAGTCGAAGAAGCTCGTCCGCACGGAACGATGGGCGAAGGATATATTTCTTTTGTTGGAACGTACCATTTTTATAAGAAGAAAAAGCCTGAAGATGAAAAAGGCCCTTGTCTTAAAGGCTATAGTCTCCAGGCTACTTTTTATAGGAAAAAATAAAATTTCTGCCTGAAGAAAGCGATGGTAAGCAGAGAACAGAGATAATTCCTTGAGAAGTTATGAAAGAAGAAGGCATTCTTCACAGAATGCCTTCTTGGTTTTCATCAGAAGAGATTTATCATCCTTATCTGACAGTGAGGTTATTAATAACCTCATGCGCTCCATTGACACTTAAAGCAAGATTTTCTGCTTTTTGCTTTTCTCTTACGCTGCGAACTGTGCCAGTTAATTCAACACTATTTTTAACCGTCGTCACTTTAATGTCGCTGGCATCAAAATAAGATTCTGCTTTAAGTTTTGCCTTAACTTTTGCTGTCACAGCCGCGTCACTAACATACTCACCCACCGTTTCATTTTTTTCTGAAGCGTTTCTGGGCGTGCGAAGCTCAAGATTATTGATGACTTTTATAATTCCTTTAACTTTAGAGGCGGCTTCTTCCGCGCGACGTTTTTCTTCAGAACTATTGACGATGCCATTCAATTCGACGACGTTTTGCGTCGTAATGACATGAATATCCGCTGCACTCAGATGACGTTCACCGACCAAAGCAGCTTTTACTTTTGTGGTGAGGGCCGCATCATCAAGGTATTCGCCCATTGTTTCATTTTTTTCTGCAATTTCTCGCTCTGTCTTTTGTTTCGCAATCACAGAGGGAGCTATTAAGAATGTTGCTCCTAGAGCTGTTGATAAAATGAGTTTAAAAGTAAGTTTAGACATGTATAAGTCTCCTTAAATTAAAAATGAATGACGTGTTTTTGGGATAGATTGGTCTGATTTTAATGAGTTTTATCAAGCCATTCATTGATCTTATGCTCGACTTCTTCTTTAGCAGAGCCATATTTTTCTTGAATGAGGCCAATTAATTGGTCTTTTTTACCTTTAACTTTTTCAAGATCGTGATCTGTCAGATCTCCCCAAGTTTCTTTGATAGATCCAACAATTTGATTCCATTTTCCAGTAAGTTTGTCTGTTGTATATGTCATTTTCCATTCCTTTCTAAAAAAAGGGTTAACACTTTAACCGTAACGAATGAGAAAAAGACTTAACAGCTGAATAAATAGCGAAATTTCTACTTATAAGGGAATAAGCAACAATAATAGATGTAAAAGGACTATGTGCGAAAAAAGATGGCTGGGGAGGAAGGATTCGAACCCTCGAATGTCGGTACCAAAAACCGATGCCTTACCACTTGGCGACTCCCCAAATATGAGCAATGGCCATAACATACGCAGAAATTTATTCGAATGCAACTGCTGAGTGAGGAATTTTTAAGAACGTTCTTTTAAAAGACGTTGTTTGTCTCTTTTCCAGTCTCGTTCTTGCTCACTATGTCGCTTATCTGCACCTGTTTTTCCTTTGGCAAGGCCTAAAGAAACTTTTACGCGACCTCGTTCATTAAAATAAATAGTTAAAGGGACAAGCGTCATCCCTTTACGGGTGATGGAACCAATAAGTTTATTAACTTCCTTTTGTTTTAAAAGAAGTTTTCGGGGACGTTTCGCTTCATGACCAAAGATAGCGGCTGCGGCATACTCTTGAATTGTGGCATTCAGAAGAAGAATCACGCCTGCTTTTTCTGCGGCATGGGATTCAACAATGCTGGCTTTTCCAACTCTCAAAGATTTTACCTCAGATCCAGTCAAAACAATACCGGCTTCAAGGGTCTCAAGAATTTGATAATCGTGACGGGCACGACGATTTTCTGCAATAATTTTATAACCTGAGCTCTTAGCCATGAGATTCTTTTCCTATGGTTGCCTCTTTTGGGATGAGCTCTGCATATTCTAAGGCAGCTCTCACGAGCGTGCGAGCATGTTCACTGGCAGGAAGAAGAGGAAGACGAACTTCATTGTGGCATAGGCCTAAAAGAGAAGCGGCATATTTGATGGGAACAGGGTTTCCTTCACTGAAAAGAGCCTTATTCAAGAGAGCTAAGCGATCTCGAATAAAACTGACTCGTTCAAGATCATTTTCTTTCCAGGCCAAATGAAGATCAGCGCAAAGACGAGGGGCAACGTTTGCTGTCACAGAGATGCATCCTTCGCCTCCATGAGCCAAAAAAGCAACAGTCATAGGATCTTCCCCACAAAGCTGGATAAAATCTTTTTGAGCAAGTCGCCGCACTTCTAAAGGAGACAACAAGTCACCACTTGAATCTTTCACGCCAACAATCCGGGCACAGTTAGAAAGCCTAGCAAGGGTTTGAGGCGTAATAAGGGTCCCGGTGCGGCCAGGATTATTATAAATAATAATCGGTAAGTTTGTTTGATCGTGAATCTCTTTGAAAAACTCATAGAGTCCTTCTTGAGTAGGCTTTATGTAAGGAGGGTTCACAACCATGACTCCGTGCGCGCCAACTTTTTCCGCTTGAAAAATAAGCTCCACGGCGTTCTTTACATCAAAAGCATTAATGCCTGCGATAATGGGAAGTCTTCCGTGAGCCGCCTGAATACAAGTTGCTAAAATTTCACGTTGGTCGGTGGATGTAAGGCTTGAGAATTCTCCCGTTGTTCCGCAGGCAACAATTCCCTGCGTTCCTTCTTGCACATGCCATTCGACAAGGCGAGTCAATGCCTCAAAATCTATTTGAGCCTTCTGAAAGGGAGTGATCAACGCAACAAGAGAACCTTTAAACATAGAAATCCTTTAAATTTTAGCTATAATACTAAGACAATACCGTGGGGTATGCGTAAAGTCAAAGGGGCAAGCAGGCGATGAAGATCAAAAAAACCCTTTTAATAAGGTCTAAAATTTTATTATGGGGTGTTTTGAGCAGCCTCCCTGGAATAGCTTTGCCTTCTATTGAATATGAATACCAAATTTGTGGTGACGCTCTAAAGGCGGCTGGTCAAGAAAATTGGTCCAAAGCAACTTTAAGTCTCAGTGGAAAACAATGCCCAACAGTTAAGAAGTTAGTGACTTACTTACGTCTAAAAAGTGATAACTCCATGGGAACTTTTGAAGAATACACTAAGTTTATTGGAAAAAATTCAAAGTGGCCTTGGATCCATGTGTTTAAGAAGCGAGCGGAATTAGTTGTAAAAAAAAACGACAATCCTACCCAAACTCTTGCCTGGTTTAAAAAGTATCCTCCAAAGATGGCTAAAGGAGTGGTGGCTTACATTCAAGCCTTAAAACAGCAAGGTTTTCCTAAAGAAGCTAAGATCATTCTTGAAAAAGCATGGCTTCATCAGGACTTTTCACAAGACGAGGAAAAAATTCTTCTCACCAATTATAAGAATTTGATTTCACCTGCTCTTCATCTGGGGCGTGCTCAAAGACTCTTGCGAGAGAATAAAGTTGAAGCCGCCAATAGATTAGCCTCGTATCTTCCCAAAAATGTTCGGCAATTCATTAAGGTAAGAATCGCCTTACGGGATAGAAAACATGATGCCCTCAAGCTTTTGCTAACTCTTTCTGAGAAACAGCGTATGGATGTGGGGCTTATCCATGATGAGCTAAAATATCGTTTACGCAATGATGATCTTCAAGCTTATGCTTTTTTTAAGAAAAATAAGGCCCTCATTGAGCAGTATCCGGAAGTGTTTTGGTCGTCCCGCCATACCCTTGGGCGTGATTTAATGACCGCAGGGCGGTATCGTGAAGCCTATCAAGTCATTCATCGTCATGGCCTGATCCAAGGGGAGAAATTTGTAGAGGCAGAATGGCTTTTAGGATGGATTTCCTTGAGATTTCTTAATCAGCCCAGACAAGCTTTCCATCACTTCGATCACCTTTATCAGAAAGTGAATACACCCTATTCTCGTTCTAAAGCGGCTTATTGGGCAGGCAGAGCCGCGGATGCTCAAAAATTCCCTCAAGAAGCGCATCTCTGGTATCAAAAGTCCGCTTATTATCCCGCGACATATTATGGGCAGCTTGCGTTAAAAGCTCTTGATAAACCACAAAATTTTCATTTGAAATCCTTGTCTTTTCCGCTTTCAGAAATGCGACAGTTTGAAAGTCATGAATTTGTAAGAGCCATTAAACTATTGCATAAAGCGGGACTTGCTGAAGAACTTTTGCCTTTTGGCTATATGTTTGTCCAATCCTCGTCTCCCCATGAGGCCTTAATGATGCTTTCTTTAGCATCCTCTTTATCTCCTCAATTTGCGGTGGGAATGGCAGATAGTATGTCAATCTTTCATAACACCCATTATAAAGAAGCCTATCCCCAAGTTGATTCCAAAAAGGAAACGTCTTTGCAATGTTTAGAAGACGCGATGATTCATGCTTTAATCCGAAAAGAGAGTAAATTTAATCCCATGGCCTTAAGTCAGGCAGGGGCTTGTGGAATGATGCAAGTGATGCCGTCAACAGCGAAAATGGTGGCTCAAAAACTTGGTATTGATTTCAGCGAAACCCGCTTAAAGACGGATCCTCATTATAATATGCTGATTGGAACAGCTTATCTAAAAGAGCGTCTTGAAGATTACCAAGGATCCATTATTTTAACCCTAGCAGCCTATAATGCGGGTCCAGGTAGTGTTAGAAAATGGATAGAGCGATATGGCGATCCTCGAAATCCAGAAGTTGATCCCATTGATTGGGTCGAGAAGATACCGTATAGCGAGACGCGCAACTATATTCAGCGTGTGATGGAAAATAACGTGGTTTATCAAGCCATTTTTAAGGTAAAAGAAGAAGAATAGAAGAAACTCCCCAAAAATGGATAATTCTTGGGGAGTTAAAGAAATTATTTATTTAGTTGTCGTTAATATATCTAACAAGGTTAGATTACTTTTTAGTCTTCGTTTAAAAAGAGTTGGAGAAAGAATACCCTGAACGTCAAAGGAAATTAACGTCGTATTCTCCTTTAAAGCCTGCACTAAGGTTGGGTATTTTGAGAGTGGCTCTTCTGTTCTCATAATAGATGCTGGATCAAAAGTTATCAAAGAAAGATTTCTTAAGTGTGAATGATTCTCAATAAATGAGGCTATTCCGTCCATTGTTTTGCTCTTATATCCGTGAGGGATATTAGCACCGCGCGTGGATATGGCGAAATCTTTGAGATAGTTTAATTCTAAAAATTTAAAGAACTCAAGCCAGTTATATAATGGTTTTTCTTCAGAAGTTTTTAGTGATGTTATATCAAGTTGGGTCAGAGTTGTAAGGTTGTTAAAATTTTCTTTTACTTCAGAGTTTCCTATAAGAGACTCAGGATCTAAGTGTGCTACCGTAAGTTTCAATTTTTGAAGGCTATTTGGAAGTGTCCCTGTGAGTGAAATGAAATTTTGTTGATGTTCATCATCTTCTTGATTAGATTTTTCATATTCAAGAGAGATTTGAGTAAGTGAAGTGGCATTCTTTAAATGTTGAAAAATCCCCCCGTCATTTATTCTTGATAAAAGATGTAAATTTGTAATTCGGGTATGATGAGCAATCACCCCCATCAGATCACCTGTGCTTTCTAGAGGGAGACTATGAACATCTAATCTAAGAGAAGTAAGACCCGTATTTATGATGATAAGATCTCTTAAGAGCGTAGTGTCAGATGGCGATTCTGAAGTTTTAAATCTTAAGTAAGTAAGATTAGTTAACTGTGTGAGAGAATTTAGGGGCATGTTTATATCATCAGGGGGCAGAAGCAAAGAAAAAGAAGACAAGGAAGGGAGAAGAGTTAATTTTTCCATAATTTCTTTAAAAATAACCGTGCCTTTGCTAATCTCATCAGATGTTTCAGATGGATACACCTCGTCTATGATCACAGTAACATCTGTGAGATTAGGAGAAGATAAAATATCTTTTATTTCTTTTTCCGATTCCCAGTCTTGAAGTCTGAAATTTGCACTGCGAGGAGGAGATTTAACTAATTCATCAGATTGTGAAGATGCATACGCACCCGTAATACAAGTTGAGATAAAAAGTGTTAAAGATAAAAGTTTCATTTTAAGCATAAGACCCGCTTTTTTCTATTTGTCAAAATATATATATGAAAATGTAATTTTATGCAACTTTTTCTAATGTGCGAGAGATGCATCACTTATTTTTGTGATTAGCAAAGATACAATATTGAGTAGGACATAAAAAAAAATCCCCCGAAAACGAGGGATTTTTAAAACATTAAAAGACTTTACGATAAAACTTAAGCTGCTTCTGCGAGTTTCTGTTCTTCTGTCCAGACTTTCATTCTTCTTGCAAATACACGCTTTTTGGGCTTATCAGAAGTAACCTTTCTGACACCAGAGGTATTTACTGGCTTTGCAGTCATTTTTTTTGCTTTTGGTTGAGCAAAAACTTTTTTAACATGAAGATGGGTAGGTCTTACAGGTTCACGTAAACCTTCACGATTAAGTTGATAAAATTTTGCATTTCTTCCAACGTCGCGATACATACGATCGAGGCCATAAACATATTTATAGGCTTCCCCTTTTGTTTTAAGTTCATTGAACTTATCGTCGATTTTTTTCAAAAATTTGTCATGCTTAACTTCTGGATATAAGAACACCATTTCCAATGCAGGTAACACATTATCATCGTTGATGATTTCTGGAGAAAAGGCCTCAATTGCATTAATTTTTGCTCGATTTTTAAGTTGCTTTGCTTGAGCTTTTTCGAGCTTTTTCTGCTGTTTTTGTTGGGCATTTTCCAGCTTCTCATAGCAGCTTTTAAGAATCTTTTTCGTTTTGATCACATTTTTTGCCGTTTCCACACTGGGGAGATGTCGAAGATCATTTTCGGCAGGGCGTGACCGAAGAAAACGCAGTTCAGTGTCTTCTGAAGTTTTTGAATTTTCTGCATAAACAGATGTTATTGAGAGGGCAAGTACCGTGAAGGCAAGAGATTTAAAAAGTTTCATACTTAAACTCCATAATCCAAATATTATTTCATTGGTAAAATAAGGACGACAGAATGTCAATAAAAAATTTGTTTTGCTTCTTTGGGAATTTATTTATAGAGTGAAAGAACTCGCAGCGAGATATATCTTTTTGGGAAGGGAGACTCTCGATGAAATTAAGTGCCGTTGTTCTGATGTTTTTTACTTTTTTCAGTACTGTTTTTGCAAGCCAGGGAGACATTGTAGACGGAAATATGCCTATTTCTAGAAAAATTGGAGTGACGTCTCCTGAAAAAAAGAGTCCGAAACCCTCCAGACTAAAAGCACATACGGTGCCGAAGGCCCGAAAGAAATCGACGACAGAAGAAGATGATCCTCTCTTTGCTTTTTTAAAAGCATCTAGTAAATCAAGTAAAGAAAATACGCCCCACGAGACTGAATCTCTTCCAGAGAAGAAAACAGAAAGCTTGTGGAAGACACCTTCAACAATAGATTCATTAGTTTTGTTAGAAATTATAGAAGGTAAAAAGCCGATTCTTTCTAGAAGAGAGGCTCGGTTAAAAGAGATTAAATTTGAGGGTGTTGAAGCGACAGAAAGCAAAGCGAAAAGTATCAAAGAAGGCATTAAGAAAACGCCAGAAATCAAGGCTAAAGTAGAGAAAACAAATCTGTCAGATGGGACTAAAAGAATCAAAGCAACGGATATTCCTCCAAAAGTAATTGAGGCTGACTATTCTCTTACGCACATGTCAGATGTTCTTCTGACAATAAGATTTACAAAACCTAAAAAACACAAAGAGCCTAAAACGATTGTTTAGGAAAAAATTTACTCCATAAGTTTATCTGTCAGTTTATAAACTTAAAGCATCATTTGCTGTCTAACCTTCCGATTTGTGAGTATTTCCCTGAAGCAAAAACAAGAGTGGCCTGCACATTTTTAATTTTAAAAATTCCATTTTGACAATTTTCTTGAGTTTTTATTAAAGTCTGATATAAGAAGAAGACTTATGAGTATAAAAAAGGACGACAGATGAAAATTGTTTCAAAGAATATTGTGTTAGGCGTGTCAATGTGGATGCTTAGCATGGGGCCTTCTCTTTGGGCTTCTAGCACAGAATTTCCAGAAGAATTACCAGAAAGGTCAGAAAGCTCTTTACCTGCTTTTCCCCCTCAAAAAGAAGCGCTAAATTTTTCATTTCAAATTAGAGTTCCTTTTATGGCGGAAGAGAGGGAGATTATACTAGATGAACCTGCACCTATCCTGCCATCAGGAAATCCTCCTACTGAAGAAGAACTTGCTTGGAGAGAAGCGCTGATAGCAAAAGCATCTTCCTCAAAAAGTGCTGATGCTGAAAAATCACCTAAAAGCCGGAAAAAACCTATAAATAAAACACATTCTATTAAAGAATCAAAAGGAAGTAGTGACGAAAGATCGCCAAAAAATGGTCGCCGAAGAGCCGGTTCTGGCGTAAAAAAAGATGAACCAGTTGCGGCATTTTTATCTGCTTCAAGTAGTGTTACTCATGATGAGATTACTTTTCAACCTCCTGCCAAGGTTACTTACTTAAAAGAAGATGAAAACAAAGACCCTGTAATAGGCGTCACATTTGCAGTGCCTCTTAAAGGGGCACCAGAAAAGTTGACTCAAGAACAAATCAGAGAATTGTTAGGTATCCCTTTAAAAAGAAAAATCATAGAGATAGGATTTAATTCAACCGTTGCTGGAGACGTAGCTACCAAGAAAGTAGAACTTGAAGGGGGGCTTGCATCCCATAAGCTGACAGCACTAGGTGTTCAAAGAATTTCTCATATTCTTGACACTCATCCGGATGCTATCGCGAAACTTGATAGTGATGAAAAAAGAAATGATCATACTGTAAAAGATCAAGGATATGAGTATGGTTTTCTAGGATATTATGACCTTCATCTTCCTTCTGGCAAAAAAATAAGTGAGTCTAGATTTAGAATTGCTATTGCACTAAAGTAATAATTTAAGAATTCCCTTATTAAAAATATAAGAGGCCTTGGGAGGCCTCTTTTTTAATTCTGATCTAATTTTTGGTTTGAAATCTATAAGATCTTTCCAACGAGCACTTCCGTTTCCCACTTGCGTCATTCTCGGGCATGTCCCGAGAATCTCAAGCAACAGATAGATCAAGTCTGTCACCTTTTGGTCTATTACATTTTCTTTATTGCCTCTCAACAATCACTCATGACCTTTTGCAGCGCTCTATCGATGCATTTTGAGGTCTCTGGATGGGGTTTTAATAGGAAAAATCTTCTCTAAAATCAAAATAGAGAAGAGGGTGTGAAATAATCTCTTAGGAATTTTTAAGATCTTTTTCTAAAATTTCGGATTCTAAGAAAATTAAAATACATTAAGAAGATGAAGTGTATTTTTATGAAAATAATTATAAGGAAGAATTGGTGGGGGTGATATTAAATCTTTAAGCCTTCCCTGCTTTTTATCTAAAGTTCCCTCCCCTAACTTGCTGGATCTTTAGTGAACGCTTTGGCAGCCCCCGACTGCCTATCTAAAAATATCATAGCGGGCTCCAATTTGAAATGCAAGCATAAAAGTAATTGATTTTATTAGTTTTTATCTTTTTTGTTGCGATAAAATTTCTATATCGCATTTTTTGCATCTCAGATAATTGTAAAAAATTAAAAAGGATTAAAAAGAAGAAAGTTGGAAATTATTGAAGGAAAAAATTGTGAAATTAAACTTCTTTATGAGAAGAGAATTCCGGAATTTATCCCCTTTCTTTTTAAAAGAAAAAAGAGGTGAAAAATAACACTCAAAATAATTTTAACATATTGATATTAAATGATTATAAGAGTGGTTTGTGTTTGATAATTGTTTCGAATTTTCTTGAAAAATGTATCATTGTATGATAGTCTAATAGTAGATGGTCAGAGATGATGTTTTCTTCC
>Ga0209915_1003384_pt1 | contig 13641 bp, 11 predicted proteins | sample ThiBiot_750_plan_FD_183952 | JGI IMG/M metagenome (GOLD analysis project Ga0209915, IMG submission 183952) | Wastewater bioreactor microbial communities from Cape Town, South Africa - Thiocy_cont_750_plan (SPAdes) | ecosystem: Engineered > Bioreactor > Thiocyanate-remediating > Anaerobic-Aerobic... | reverse complement strand
AAGGCGGTCGACAACATATTGGAGCACACCAGGTTTGAACATGAATTCGGCATGGTGGAGGTGTGGGAGCCAGACGACTTGGACGCAAGCCCTGTTGGCCTGCGAAGCGAGGTAGTCGCGCACGGTCGCAGTATCGACAATGCGGTCGGCTTCGCTCAGCACGACCGTCGCGCGCATGCACAGGTCCTCGGCCCAGAGCACGTTGTCGGACCATTGAAAGTGTCGGCTGAGCGTCTTCGCGATGTGCATCTCTCTGCCCGCAAAGTAGTGTAGGACAAGCTCGACCCACGTCGTGGGCTTGCGGTAGACAAAGTTGTAGCAGACGTCCTTCTTACAAAGCAAAAACACGATCGGATCGACCAGGAAGGCAGACGCAATGATGCGCGGGCAGCATTTGATGACCCACGCGACATAGATTGTGCCGTACGAGTGGCCAAAGAAGATGCCACGCGAGAAGCCGTTCGTGGTGAGCATCTCCTGCAGCGCTTCAACGACGTGGTTCCTCTCCGGCACGTTCCCGTGCAGCTGCGAGGAGATGTGCAAGACCTCAACAAGGAGCAGCGGTTGGTGTAGCTTCATCAACTGAAATATCACGTGGACGTACTGGGCCAGCCCGATACCAAGCCCATGAACGAAGACTATCGGAGGGGTGCCCTCTTGTTTGCATCGATGGTTGATGATATCACCGGGGGGAGGGGTGTAGCTCCAGTACATGAACGCGGAATTCTTCACCGGGTGGCGACGGAAGCCCATCGAATAGAGAAAGATGCTATTGCCGAGATTGATGGTCATGAGAACGATGTAGTAGATGAGCGGGCGATGGGCCACGACAACAGGGTCCAGCGTCAAGCGCATCGACTTGATCGCGGGGTTGAAGCCGTCCGGGAAGGTATGCCCCAGACGCCGCTCGATGGCGATCAGGTAGCCCTCGACTTCAGCCTGCTCGGACCTGGTCAGGTCTCGCCATCTGGAGTCGAAGAGCGCCCAGGCGAGCCATTGTTCAACGTTGCCTCGATGCAGGTCCGTGAAGTGAGCGTTCGGAAACCATCCGCTCAAAAACCCCTCCATGTGTTGGTCATCCGGCTGCACCAAACCGACACAGCGTTGAAAAAGCTGCCGGCGCTCGGAAGGGCTGGACGACCGAGGTCGGTTGATGACCATCCGCTTTTGATATCCAATGATTTGGCATCGCGCATACACCCAAAAAGCAAGCTCAGAGGTTGCCCAAGATGTGAGTACAAATGTCAAGGCCGGACTCGGGTAGATCCACGACAGGCCTGCATCAAAAAACAGCTGCGCGATGTGAAGGAGGGCCAACAGCAGGAGGATGGGCACGACGCCATACCGCAAGGCCACGATGACTCCATGCATGCCCGCGCGCATACATAGTTCCCTGTATGGCATCAGCAGAGGAGATGCTGCTGACGACGACGATAACTTTGCAGTATCCTCACACAACACACCGTCGCGCATTTGGTTCAATGTGGTCGTTCTTGTAGAGGCGGCGATCCTTGGCGGAGCATCATCGGTGCCAGCGAAGTGAGTGAGATGACCCTGTGAGCACCAACTCTGCGTCGTAGATGTCTCCATCAATGCCACCACAGCAAAAGATGTTTTTCCTGCCGAAGGGAGAGGGGAGGAAAAGGGCTTTTAAACCTCTTTCCTCCTTCCTTTGTCCTGGTGCACAAATCCAGTTGCTGCCTGCGCAACCAGCTTTCAGCGCCACCCAAATCTGCGATCTGTTTCTCGGAATTGCTGAGGAAGATCGATCAACGATTTTTCAGAGTCAGACCCCCCGGAGCTTGCTGTGATGTCATAAAAGAGGGGGGGGGGCAGAGGCAACAACCCCAAAAGTGTCTTTTGTTAAGCGGTGAGAGCGTGATTTGGTTGTACAAACCTCCAAGAGTATTCCCGGCTTTCACGCGAGTGTTAAAAGAAGAGAGATTGACTTTGCTCTTCAGCAATGATACCATCACCCTCCCTCTCTCAGAGAGTGGGGCCAAGAAATTTCTAAGCCTGCAAGAAAAAAAATTTTTTCTCCTGGCTTGCAAAAACCGCCTGTCCGTCCACCCTGTCCACACGTGCTTTATGAATTTCCAAGAAAGAAGCGGATGGCTCTACAAACGGCCTTTTGGCGGGAACCTGCTTTGAGGGAAACTTCGAACCAAACGGCCACTTTCCCTGCGTTCTTTTTCACTTTGCCTGAGCCAGCAACAGCGCCGCAGCCTGGCCATAACATGTATTCGAAGCGCGCTACTTCGGATGAAAATGTTAAAAACGGTTCCACCGGCGTGCACCAGACGAGCCAAGGCAACAAGGTCTTCCTCCTCCAATATTTTCTTGCTAAACAACTAACCTCTCCCTCATTCTTGTTTGATCTTGCGGTTTTTGTTGATTAAGGGTGCCCAACCCATTTCGCACAAGGTTCGTCCCTCCCATGTCTTAAAGCAAGAGGAGATCCGTAAACGCGAAGAAGAAATCCGCTCTCGCGAACAGGAGATAGCCGAACACGAAGAAGAGATGCGCAGAAAAAATAGGAACCTACAGCGCAGAGGTACCTCTTGTTGTTGTCTGAATTTTCCTCTTTTGAATGAATCCTTCTAGAATCTCGGGTGCTCGAAGCGAAAGGATGTACACCAAGCGGCTCACAGCACAACGCGCCGACTGCTCTGAGAATGGTACGCCGTTGTTGGAAGATTCTGGCCCAGATCCAACAACGATTTGGTAAACGATGTTGTGTGGTTCCAGCAGCTGAAGAAGCTTCCAACAACAATAAAAGGGGTCTTTTTCGAATCTCACATGTGTCATGCTGTGGGAGGGGGTTTAGTTTTTCTGTTTTTCCCCATTCTTGCTTGAAAACGAGCGTGACACACGCGCATGTCGTCACGCTATGTTCAAACGATTCTTAGTTTTGTTTTAACGAGGCAGATCGCGCAACAGCAGCCCACAACCCGAAATCGGGAACGGATTTCTTTAGGGCATCGGTAACACCTCCGAGCAGGCATTCACGCAATCTTGCTACTTGTACGTGTAGCTGGGCGTTAGCGGAGGAGGAGTGCGTGAAAGAAGAAGCGGCAACGCAGAAACGCTGTACACACCTACAACAACAATAAACAAGTTAGGGAAAATATTCCCTACTGCTACCCAGACGTTTGGGCAACTTTTTCTCTCTCTCTCTCTCTCTCTCTCTCTCTCTCTCTCTCTCTCTCTCTCTCTCTCTCTCTCTCTCTCTCTCTCTCTCTCTCTCTCTCTCTTTTGTTGTCTTTACTTGGAGGCACCCACTTTTTATTCCCTTGTCGTGGCATCATTCTCAACTGGGCCATTTCAATGTCCCGAACGGGTTGTTGGCTTCCATTGCGCAACAACTGAGTGTTGCCATGCGGGCGGCGGTTGTCTCTCGAGACCGGAGACAAGAAAGGGCTGGAGGGAAAGAATGAACGATTTTTTATTTTTCAGCACGGGCTGGGCCATGCAGGGCCCGCATTTTAAATTCCATTCAAGCACGCACATGATGCTCCTCCTTCTATTCTGAAACCTTGTTCATGTCAGGCATTGAAAAAAAGGGTTCACCTGTACTTTGGAAGTATGATGTTTTTTATTTTCCCCCCCCCCGTCCTCGGCCTTCCTCTGCCTCTTCTCAATGCGTGATTTCACTCTGGGTGTACCGTTACTGGTTTTCTTCTCCAAGGCATTTCTCTTAGCGAGGACCGTTGGCTCGAAAGGGACCTGATTTAGCAGGTGCCGTACCATCGCTTGGGGTGGGTCACGGGGTCCCTGCCTTCTTGAGGGTGGCCCAACGCAACAACAGCTCCGCGAGCGTGGGGTTGAGACGATTGTGGGGACGCGCCGGCGACCCCAACACCCCGAACACAGGACTGGAGGTATCGCTGCAGTTTCATTGCCACAGCTCGGCGGTAAGATCGGTTTCTTCTCCTCGCGTCTGCTTCAACGCCATTCCTGGTAAGGTGCTCAGAAACCTCCTCGCACATATATTTTGAATCAACAACTTACGGAGGGCGGGCACTGAACCTACGAACAGCCTCCATCGCGTCACAACAATTTCTGAGCTAAATGGCTTTGTCGTTAACGACACTTCGTCGAAGAAACGGTGATTCCCTAATCAAAAAAGTTTTGACTTTCCGACCATTCAGACTGATTTGGCTTGCTGTTTAGGCGGAAGATTTTTCTTATAGGTCGTTTGCTGAGTGGAAGAGGGACCCAAGGAGTGCAACAACCGAGGAGGGTCTCAACCAGTTTGGAGAACGTAATTGTCGCAAACTACGTTGCGCTAACCCCAGCTGCACGAAATGGCGCCACTCCTCGGCCGCCAAGTTGCCTTGTCCCTAGCCTCCGCGAGGCGGGCAGAGACCCTTCATGTACTTGTCGTCCTCTTTCCGCGCCTTGGGCAAATTTCTTGTTGATCCCTTGTTTCTTCATTATTTTCATCGAGTACCTCCATATTTGGCTCAGCCTCATCGAAAATATCGTTCAAATTGCCTTGCTTCCTCTTCTACTTATTGGTCATCATCACGCACGTTGTCATGTTTTCTCGATTCGTCTCTGCCACTTGCTGCTTCTTGTTTCCCCCCCCCCGCGTTGTTGACTAACCGACAAACATGTTTGGATTTGAAGAAAGAGCGGGGTACTCCGCGCTCGAGACTAGCTACTGTTACGCAAGCATTTCACTTGGTCGCTCACAACAAAAATTTTTGATGGGTATATTGCTGGTTTCACTCAAGCGAACCCAAACATCACACTTTTACGGTGCCGAATCAGCCAAACGAGCCAGTTCTACGATAAACAAGCAGAGGAATTTTTGGCTGATTTGGCTCCGATAATACGGAACGAGATGTTTGAGTTCACTTGAGTGAAACCAGCAATATACCCATCAAAAAGGTTGAAAAAAAAAATTAGGTGAAGGTATGCAACATGGAGATGAACGACGGGGCAAAAAAAGGAAAGAAGATAGTTGATATCTTATCTCGGCGGAAGTCGGAGAGGAAAAAGTCATGCGCTCAACGTCACGATCCAAAGACCCGAGCACCTCATTGGCAGACAGAGACAACAAGCGGTACAGGGACCAACGAACAGGGATTCCTTGGGGTGCAAGTGAGAGCATGATTGGCTAAGTAGGATGGGGAGGGGGATACAAGGGCCATGGTCTCCATGTGGAAGGATGCTGTGATTCTACATGGGGAGCTATCCAAAGAGCAAGGAATAGGGAACCGTCTCACTTTTGAAGAAGTGTGGTGTGTATTGTGGAAGTAAGGAGAAGTGTTGTTGCTTGAGTTGAGTGAAGGGGTCTCAGACCTTCTACAACATTCTCCTTCGAATCCTTCATGGGTTTGAGGATGTGATGGAATGCCAGGGAGAGCACCGGCTAGAATGAAAGGTGCTCGAAATGTCATTCTCTGGAATTAAAGCCAAAGTAAGAGGAAGAAGAAGGCCGCAACACATATTGAAACAGATAAGAGCAAACATTTTCATCCCCAGAACAATTTTCCCCTTCAAAGAGCACCTGTCTCAGTTGGGGATTCAGCCCACTTTCTTTTGTTCCGTGTGTTGTATCGCACTCCACCATGCAGGAGGTTCCCGAGCACATCCGTGTGCTTGGACTGACACAGCGAGCAGATCCCGCAGCGATGCGCATGTTCAGGTTGGTTTATAAGCCACCAGACCATCGCAATCGGCGGGGCGTGGCTGAACAGAATAGCATCAAAAAAATTCGATCATGTTAAATCACTGCCAGCTATCTTGTCTCTCTACCGCCAGGACATCTTCATCCTGGATTGTGCCCATGCGCCATAAACCTAACCTCGTCATTCCCTGTCCCTCTGAATTCCAAAATGTCTCCCGTACCCTTCGCAACATTGAATTCAGATGTTCCGCAGCAGCCGCAAGGAGGCAGAAGCCGAGAGGGAGCAATGTCAGAGCGACATTAAGGCACTGAATTGCAACCACCGTAGTCCCTTCTTCGAAAATGAGACCCAGGTAAGCGCGGTCGGCAGGAAGGATGTTAAGGGCAGCCATGGCAGTCAGAGAGCAAAGGAAAGCAGTTTCCGCTCTTCCATAAGGGGGGAAGAAAAGGGTTTGACGTAGAGATGCAACAGCAGCACAATGAAGCAGCCGAAGAAGAGGCCGATGGCCCTCCACACCGAATGTAGAACGAAAACAGAAATGGCGGCCAACACGAATCTTCGAAGCGGGCCAACACCCTCCCACCACTTGCTGTGTTGGGCATAAGGGTGTTCCAATACATCCCTCTATTAAACACATCATCTCGACGTAGCGACGTTTCAGTGGATTAGACACTTTCTTTATATGGAAAACACAGAACCGGGAAAACCCAATTTCAGCTGAACCCGGGAAAACAAGTATAAATAAGTTTATTTCAAAAACAATAAAACTATTCTCCTTTCACATCTACACTCGTGTGCTGCTCTGTTTCCCTCGCGTACCTCTCACTAATACCCTCACGGCGCGCACGTAGACGTTCCTGGCATAGTTGCCCTTCCTTAGAAAAAGGAAATGAAGAAGGACCAGGATGAGGGGAAAAGGTGAGAGCACGCCGAGTAGGAGAGCAAAGAGTCCGTACTGCCAGGAGGTGAAGCATGGTACTTCCCCTGCTTCAAAGATTCGGAGTTTTCCGTCAACAGGCACGCAGTTGAGGAGCGCCATTGTGGCGGTAGTGACTCCTTCATACATAAGTAGCAGCAGCCCTGTTAGGGCTGACGCATATCTAGCGTACTCAGAATGGTGAAGATGCTCTCCACTCTCTTCCTCTTTCTTCTCTTGGTCATTTTCTACTCTTAGGATTTCATCCTCTTCAAGGAGTAGAGACCCCTCCTCGCTCACCAGGGAATCGGCCGTTGCTTCCTTGTTGTCGTTCAGGGAAGCCCAACAGCTTCGATACAGAAAGTGAAGCAGAAGCACCAAGGTGAGGGCGGCCAACAGAAGGACAGGTAGCACATAGGCAGTCGCCATCTTTTGCACAGCATCCAGATTGGGCCAGGGGCACACACTCAAGCGCACACCCAGACCAGCGAGATTCAGCGAGAACACAGCCAGGACTGTTTGCATCACTTGGCTGTCTTCCACGCTTGCGAGTAGAGGAACAATTTGTAGAAAGTAGATGCCAAATTTCCACAGAGGGTGATGGTTGAAAGGAAACCACACCAGCAGGACGACGTAGAATAGTCCTATCAAGAAGGCAACAGGCAGCAACCAAGTTGCGGCGTCACATTTATCGTTCCCGGGACACATTCCTCAGACCCAAATACCTCGCTGTGCTCCACAACGCACTCTCCACAAAGGACGCCCTGCCTCGAATCGAGACAGGGGGATTTCCATGGGCATAACGTCTTCTCGCAACGTAGCCGTTGGGGCAAGGGAAGCATTTCAACTCCGAATCTTGTGCGTGGTTGCCTGGTTCTCCTTCGAAGGACTGTTCAACTCCAACGCCGTGGGGGATGGTACACCACCACCCGGCCAGTGAAAACACAGCAGCCCCTCCTTGAGAACAGTCAGCCGCCTCAGGACACCCCAGACATGCTATGTGCGTGGTAACGTTGTCAGATAGGCTACCGCGGCCAAATGAATAACTGCCAGCCGGACAAGGGCGACACAAGAAACTCGACGTCGTCACGGTGACGAGACCCCAGGGGGGGATATCGACAGTATGAGGAGGGAGGCCGGTGTCTTCCAAGTCGCTGCCTGAAGAGCAAAGGATTCTGTTGTGGCTGTCTTGCAATAGAAAGAAACATCCTCCTCTCCCTGTGGCGCGTTGAAAAAGGTGGATCCAGATGGCGTCTCCTCCTCCGCCTCTACGAAAGTGCAGGAGGAGACACCTAAACTGCCTCCAGCGAAAGAGTAGATGTCCTTGCCCTCCAGGGCGGAGTTGTAGGAGAATTCGCAACCGGAGGCCGAGATGGAGGTGGAAGTTCCGGCCACAAGCAGGGCGCCCCCAAAGAACCCTGCCTCGTTTTCGAAAAAGGTTGAGTTGACGAGCCGCGTTTGTCCTGAGTCGAGATAGAAGGCACCTCCCATGCAGGAAGAGCAATTGGCCTGGTTGTCTCCGAAATATACTCCGCTCAATATGTTCCAGTTTCCAGTGTAGTTCCATTTGCGGCTCACGATCTCTGTCGGGTCCACAATGTCAGGCAGGATGGGTTTGTCCGAAGGAAACACAACATAGACACCACCCCCACTGCCAGCGGTGACGGTGTTGTAGCTGAAGTTGCCTCCCACAAAATCGTTGACAAGGTTGGCACCAGCTAATCCTCCCAGATCCGCATATAAAATAGCTACAGCACCTCCTCCCAAGGCAGCCACGTTGTTCACCATTGGATAAATATACAAAGAGATCAGGCCGAGAATGCAAGCAAGTGAGATCGCTTGTACAGGAGATACTCTCACATTCTGAGGAGAAACCAAACCCTCATGCCGCGATATTGGAGGCCATTCTTGGTTGATATCCTTTCTGCTTTCTTGAATTTGTCTAACTCGTCCCGAAGCCAAATAAGCGAAGATAAATGAATGTTTGGGGGTGAGTTCACGCAGGCGGGATGGAAACAGGAGCGACACAAGAGGCACACTTCCACACAACTTGTAGATACATTCTACCGCACACAATGCCTCAATTGTCGCAATACGTCCTCGAGCTTTTTTTTTTTTTTTTTTTTTTAAAAACAAAATACATATCGTACAAAGGGTTCTGCTCAATTGTTGGGGAAATTGGGAGATGTCATGGAGGACATCATGACGCTATCTTTCTGCTAATTGAGAACTTGGCGAATAGTTGTTCCTCGTAGGTTAATGGGCCTTTCTTCTTCAAGTTGAGAGCGCTCCTACACCACCGCAAGCCACACGCGTTACACAACCTGGAGAGACCGTCCAATCACAGTTAACGTACTGCGGAGAAGGCAAGGGAAGGATTCAGGGAAGAGAGGTGCGTACGTATGCGGACCTCCTGGACCTTTGCGCCACTCGGGGGTGTCGGTAGCATTGCATTCTAGACACCTCCGCTCTTCAAACTCGCCACTTCCTTGCCGCAAAGGATTGCTTAGGCCAGGATCGTCTTGTCGCACCAGAAAGTGAGGACGTGGGGGGGTGTTGTCCTTGTTATAGGTTGAGGCGTGTTGATGATCCTTGCCAAAGAAAGCGCCGCCGTTGTCTGGGGCTTCATCATCATCATCATCATGATTGAGCAGATCATAGATATTAGACTTGCCCACTACAGAGAGAAGAGTAAAAAGAGAGCAGCTAGCACAGTGAGGAAAGAGTATACTGGACAGTTTACCTCTCGATGGTGGCCTCGCTGTGTTCGCAGGGTCAATTATCTTGCTATTGTGACCGCAGACGTCGGGATTCTCCCAAGTTGGGGGAGGGGTATGTTTGTCAGCGGCGGCTGCTGCTGCTTTGTTCTGCTGTTCAATCTGTTGGTGCAGATGTTGCAGCTGTGCGAGAATGTTGGGAGAGGGACATAGTGAGGAGGAGTGAAGAGCTGGGGAGTTGTTGTTGTGGTGCGGAGGATTGGAATTTTTCGCTCCCTCGATTGTGTGATCATCCTCAACCTCATAAGAGGAGGAGTGCTTGAGAGACTCCTGTTGTGTGGTTGTTGTTGTTGGGGGTGTTGAGGGTGTTGAGGGTTGAGTAGTGGAGTCCGGGGAAGCAGGGGGAGAGGGGGATGGATATGTAGGGACGAGTTTTGAGTAGGGGTGGAGAGGGACCTCCTGAGGCCATGGGTAGCCGCCGTAGCGTCCCAGGATGGGTGAAGGCCATCCGTAAGGGCGATCTGGGTACGGTTGTGGTAGTCGGAAGGGTGATGGCTGGGAACCGGCGAGATAGTCGTCCGGAGTGAGGGGCGCCAGTTGTTCCGAGCTCTTGAGATGACACGCGAATGAGGAGGGATCCCTTCGGGTGAAATCGAGCGCATCAGCTAGCATGAACGAATTGGAGCGCAGCGATTGTAACCCCTCACGGAGTCTATCGCATCGCCTTTTGAGGAAGATCACAGATGGGATCGATCTGGCCAAGGCCACTAATGTTCCGGAGATATCGTCCAATAGATTGTCGCATCTCATCGTCTCGCAGAGTCGAAAGATCACATCCATTTCCGCGAAAAGGAGATACCCGGATCGCGTGAATACCGTTTGCCGCAGATCCCTCACAAACCTGGCAGCAATAACGGCGGGAATAAGAAGCTTGTGTGTGGAATTGGAAGAGTGGGGAGGGGGAGGACAATAAATACGCACTTGACAGCCCACTGCAGAGCGGCGTCATTCATATCAACGGCCATATAACAAGCCGCATAAAGCGCACACAGATTGAGCCGAAGATCTGTTATGATCACTTCAGGAAGCTACATATTTAAAAATTTATAGGACAAAAAAAAAACAAAGGAAAATTGTAGTGCACCAGTACCTCATCACCGGGTGGTTGGGTTTCATTGACTCGATCCATAACTCGGTCGAGCCATTGAAGCCAGTGTACATGTTGCGCCAAAATGGCTTCTCTGATCTGAGCATCAGAAAAGTCCCGTCCGAAAGTGGGATTAGATTGGAGTTTCTTCCAATGCTTCCATCCCCACCCCACCGCGACTATACCAGAAACTATTCTGACCATCACACTACATTTTCCCATATTTAGGGTTTTTGTTTTAAAACAAAATTATTTTTTTTTTTTGGGGTACCTGGTGCAGTTATCCAGGGTGCACATTGCGGTCGGACTGACGGGATATGTGGCATCTTTGATTCGGGAGACAGTGTAAGGGGTGGCTTCTTTCGGGCGCTCGTATTCCTCCTTGAACCAGAGCCATGCCCTCTCCCTCAACTCTATCCGCGTGATTTCGGTTGATTCGACCATCTCATCGATTCGCGCAAGCATAAGGATGTATTTCCCATGTAAGCACCGTGTGATTACAGGCCTAAAAAAGGCAGATTATCTAAATAAGTAATAATTCCACCAAAAGAAAAAAAAAAAAAAGAAATAAAAAAACACACCCATTTACTGCCCCATTGTGGGCGCATATGTCCAAGGCACGATTGAGATACGTGAGCACTTCGGCGCTACTCTCCACGCCCATCGCATACATGGCCATACAATTCAGCCCTTCGGCCAAACGGTGCTCGTTTTTTTCTCCTACACACGAAAACACATGGGGTTATGGGGGGGGGAGAGGATTGGTTGAATTTTTTTTTTGTTGCCGTTGGTGGAGGGATCTTTAATGAATCTTGATCAACGCAAATATGAATATATTCACCTTCAGGCATATGCTCGAGCTGCTCCTTTGCTGAGAGGAAAAATTCTCTCGCACGCTCAACATGCATCGCGTACCTCGCCCCTGTTTTCAAAAAAAAAAAAAAAAAAAAAAGCGGGGGGCAAGAAATACACCTGAGAGGGAGCTTTTGAGTGCAAAAAGGGGCCAAGCACTCACCTAACGCCAACATACCGTACACGCAAAGAACCGTCGATTGGGATTGTTCGGCGTTGCTGCTTGTATTACGCAGCGTGATGAATATCAAATCCTCAACCGAATCGTTGCAGATCTCGAGGGGACACAGAGGGTAGACGTAGTTGAGGTAGGATCGAAGGTACTGCCGCACATCCACAACGTTGTAAGTAGATCCCAACCCGCTCTCTCCTGCCGTCAAGAGATGACGGTTGCCTTCGCCACCGCGCTCTCGGTGGGATTCGATATCGGATCCAGGACGCGTGATCCCCGGCGCAGAGAACTCTTCACTCGAGGCAGCGCGAAGCAGTCCTTGTTGTTGTAGTGATGGTGGTTGCTCTTGCTTGTGATCGCTGGATACCTTTTGCCATTTCGAAGCTGCTTGTCGCACGGATCCGACGTCCGAGCCATCTTTGTAATTATCGGTTTCATCTGCGTCCTGAAGGTCGTCAGCTCTCTTATAGATGCGTTGTTGTTGTTGTTGGGGACGATCATCCTTCGATTTCCAGTTAGCATGTTGACCACCGTAAATGTTCTCATCCACTTCGAAGATTTTCTCGACACACTGAACTCTTCTCTCAATTGGTGGATTCGTAGTCGATTTCCTCTTCTTATGGGCCTCGGGGGTCTTGATTTTCCTAGAACTCGAGGACGGGATCGTGTTTACCCTGTCCCGCCCAGCTCTTGGTCGCGGCAGGGCGTCAGAATCATCATCGATTAATCCTCGCGCTGCCTGGATATCCCCCGAAGTCCCACCGTGATTGTTGTTGGGGAGGCCGATGTCATCGATGCGTTTGGGCTCGGTATCTACGGTAATCCGCTCAGCCCAGTCGGTAGTTTTCTGGTGTGCGAAAAGAAGGATTTGAGTTTGTTGGGCTTTTTGTGCTCGTATTTCCTAAAGAGGTAGATCAATAGAAAATAAACAGAACGATAAAAGGGCCGGCGTATTTTACGAAAAGTAGGATATAAGATCAAAAGAGAGAGAAAAAAAAAATAAAAGGCAGCAGATAAGTAGACGTTATTGCGAGAAAAGTGCCTTGATGATCGCTTTTTAGTTGTTGCAGCTCTCCCATCTTTGAATGTACCTCCCCCCCCCCCAAAAAGAACCTAAATAACAAAGGTTGTGATGGGGAACCTCCGAAGGTAAACGGCCTCTATTGAGAGGGAGGCTCAAGTCATCATCCACCAGCACGCGATCGGATGTTGTCGTACGCATCCCTCGGATGAAGTTGGATGGAGTTGGATTCCGCTGTGTCTTTTCGTCTTTAAATCCAAAAAAGAAGACATGGGAAAGAAAGGGGCACGTACATACACACACCCAAGCGAAGGAATATAAAAGCCGAGAGGAATATGTTCGACACGCGGCCGAGAGGAAACCTCCTCCTCAATGGGAGGAAACAAGGAAGCCATATGGCCCTTCTTCCTCTTCTGTTTTTCTTTCTTGCAGTGAGAAACATTGCATACACATTTTAATGACTGGAAAGGAAATCACGCTTAGTTTTCGCCCACAACGCGTCTGGATAGCTGCTGCAAAATACAAATTTTGTTCCAGATCTGAGATCTCTATTTTCGAAAGAACAGGAATACAGATGCTCCCTTACCACCTTTCTGCAAAGTTGATTGATCCATCAACCCAGGTGTTTAGGTTTAGATTGCGGAGTTGTATCAAAAAAAAAACCTCAAACGTTGCAGTGGCCTTTTTGCCTCACCCAGGCAACCCAAGAAGCGTCATAAGCAGTGGTTTTTTTTTTTTTTTTTTTTTGCGTGTGTTGGCGGGTAAATTGTGCGCGACGCAGTAAAATCGATTTGATTTCGTTACAACAAAAAAAGGGCCATTGAATGTGTTCTCTACGAGGGTAGAGGAGGTGAAATGTTTACAATAAAGTTTTTTTTTTTTTGTTTTTATAACACTGGAATGAGAACACTATCACCCATCCCGTTTCTAATTCAATTGTGTTTTCAGCCCCAGGGCATGACACGTTTGGAGGAATTGACCAAGGGTGTTGTGATCTATTTGAGGGAGCACCATGGGGTGTCGGGCTCTACGTACATCAAAAAGTCTGTCACTTCGTGTAGGTGACCACCCTCGACCACCTCGTCGCGAAGATTGGCCACCTGAACACTCCCACCATCCCGTACCACCGCAAAGCGCTGCGGAGACAAAGAGCACCCAATGAGGCCTCCTCGAATCC
>Ga0209915_1003376_pt1 | contig 13659 bp, 6 predicted proteins | sample ThiBiot_750_plan_FD_183952 | JGI IMG/M metagenome (GOLD analysis project Ga0209915, IMG submission 183952) | Wastewater bioreactor microbial communities from Cape Town, South Africa - Thiocy_cont_750_plan (SPAdes) | ecosystem: Engineered > Bioreactor > Thiocyanate-remediating > Anaerobic-Aerobic ... | reverse complement strand
GAAATAATCTTGATAAAACATGTTCGCACAGAAACACCTAATTTCTTTGCACTTCCACAAGTATAAAAACGTGCATTATTACGATATGATTTTGCAATATCTTCTCGATCTTCCCAAAGTAAATCTTGTACATATTGCTTTTCTCGATTTTCTTTACGAGAAAAAGCCATTTTAATTTCGACAGCACCTAATTTTGCCCATTTATCAAGTTCATTAGCATAGAGATAATCTTGATCGGATCGACAACCGAAGTAAAGAGTTGCAGGACCAACCTCTCGGCCACAAACTAATTGTGCTGCTCGTTCTTGAATAAAACCACGAAACGGAGCGATTCCTGTTCCAGCAGCAATCATTACAATCGGGATTTTCGTATCTTCAGGTGGATGAAATGTAATATTACTTGGACGAACACTACATGTGATACGATCACCTTCTTTTAATTTAGCAAGATAATTTGAAGCAACACCAAAATATTGACCATGTCCACTCAAAGCTGGACTATTGAGAACATCGATGGTTAATGTAACAACATCTGTATTCCATAGAGGTGAAGATGAAATACTATATTGACGAATTCGAAGTGATGGTAACATTCGAAGATATTGAGAGAACGATAATTGACACGATGGATTTAATTCTAAAATATCCAAGAGACTAATTCGTTTATCGAGAATTTCTGTTTCATAGATATCTCCCAATAGATCGAGTAATTTCTTTTGTTCGTTTTCATCTTCACAAAGATGACTAACAGTTTCCAGTTGTTTCTTGGTAATCGGTTGAGTTAATTCGACATAACCACTAAGAATATCAAAAGCACTAACAGGATGATTTGTTGGAAAGAATGTTTCAGTTGTTGAAACGATTTTAATATGTGTATCAGTTGTTAATTTAAAATGTTTGAGAACTCGAGTGACAATTTCAATTGGATTTGTTGGTAAAACAGCGAGATAATCACCGCTTCGATATGTTTGTCCTTCAGGAAGTTTGATTTCTAAATGTCGTTTTTCTGGTCCGGTAGAACTTGCTTGGACTAAAACTTCATTTCGCTGAACAATTCCAACTTGATTAATTTGTCCGAGATTTCTTGTTGATTGAACGATTTCGATGGATAGTTTTTCTTCACTGGTTACATTTTGACCGTTGGTTTCTTTTCGAAGAACACGAAAGAGTTTCTCTTTCCATGAATCAAATGAACCAAAGAAATCTCCAGCAGCATCGCCTTCACCCCGTTCAATAATTCGGTGGCCACCACATTGCCCGATAGTTTCATCAATAAATTTTGGTATCTTCTGATAAGTATTCACCCAATCATGATGTCCAGCACCAAAAACAGCATAATTAACATTTTTTAATGTTGGTTTCGTTTGAAGATAAGCAACAAATTGTTTAGCATTGTCACATGGTTGACCTTCATAAGAAGCTGTAATAATAATCACTGGTTGATCTGTTGGAATTAATCCAACGGCAGAATCAAGCGTAGCAACTGTTGCATTATAACCAATAAGTGGTGCTTCTGTTGCAATATTTCGTGCAAATGATTCACATGAACCTGAATTACTACCATAAAAAATTGATAATGGTTGAATAGTCTTCGTTGTTTCAGCATTCAGTGTAGTTGGTTTGTCTGTTGATTTTACTGATTTAGTTGTATTGAATGATAATCCAACAGGTTGTCTTGATCGAACACGTATTTTAAGACCTTCCGGTTTAATAGTTAATGTTTGTTTAATGCGAAGATCATACGAAGGATCAACAAATTCGATATTAAAATGTTTGAGAACCAAAGCCAGAGCTAAGAGACTTTCTTGCCAAGCAAATGGTCGACCAATACAAGCTCGTTGTCCATTTCCAAATGGTTTCCATGCGTTCGGTGGAAGATTTTCAAAACCACCATTCAACATTCGTTCAGGAAGAAATTCTTCTGGTCGATCCCAAACCTTAGGATCTCGATGTAATCCAGGTAGAAGAACTGAAATACCTTCATCCTTATGAACTTCATAACCACCAGGAAGAATGATACTATCTGCTTTGCATTGTAATGAAAATGATGGTGCGGTCGCTTGTAGTCGAAGTGTTTCTTTTAAAACTGCATCAATATATTTTAGTTTAGTTAATGTTTCAATTGTAATTTCATCGAATTGATCAACTTCAGCTTGTGCTTTTTGTAAAGTTTCTGGATTTTTTAAAAGAAAATAGGTTGCGAACGAAAGTAAACCTGATGTTGTTTCATGTCCAGCAACTAGAAATGTAACCATTTGATATCGAATATTTTCATCCGAAAGTTGATAACCAGTTTCAGGATCTTTTCCATGAATCATTCGATTCAATAGATCATTAACATCATTCGGATTCTGACGTCGTTCTTTAACAATTTCATCACAAAGATTATGTATGAATGATACATCTTCATTGTACTTTCGTGTTGTTGCCATCATCAATGCATTTTGTAGAGCTAATCGTTTTGTTCGTCGACCACTTTCGACAAGAACATCGACCATAGCATCAACAAAATGATGCATTTTTTTCTCATAAAAACTATTAAATCGATAATTAAAACTGCATAGCGCAATTGTATCCAAAGTCAATCGAGTAAAACTATCGCAAACATCGATAGTTTCACCTTGAAATCGTTGCCAACGAAGAATTAATTGTGAAGCAATATCCATCATAGCTGGAAACATATCTCGAATAGCTTGCGGACCGAAAGCAGGCACGAGAATTTTATGTGCTAATTTCCAATTTGGTTCAGATGTATTTGCTGTGAAAAGACCATCGCCAGCAAGTGCTCGAAATTGGTTTAAAGCTCCGCCAATTCTTTTATCGAACTTGGATTCATCACAAACGAAATTAACTAATTCTTGACTTGAAATAATAACGACACTTCGTCGAAAAATTGTCAATCGAAAAATCGGCCCATAAAGTCTTTGCAATCGTTGAAACGATTCAGAAGCTTTATCCGGATCAATTTCATTCAAATTGCCCACTAGAAATGATCCGGCTGGTTGAGGTATTGGATTTGTCATTATTCAAATTTGTGTATTTATTGTGGTTGTTCGTATATTTATATATACCTTGTGTTCTTCGTTCGAAGTGTAACTTACGTTCTCACATGATTCACAATACGAAATGAAGTACGAATGATATCTCTATAGACATGTTGACCTTTATTTCGACAGAAAAAGATATATGCACATTGAATTTATTGAATTATCTCGAATAAAAAAATTGAATCGTAGAAAATTAAAGAAGAAAAAAAAATCTTGAATCATCGTCAAATTTAGCCGAAGAAGGATTCTTCTGTATAAGCCATGTACAAAAATTTATCTTCATCAGCCTAAAAAAGTCGAAAACTGTGATATTCCTATCTGGAAATATTGCGTGTACGAACATTTTCTTTGTACAAAGTGCTCATTGTCATTGAATTCAGTGGAATAGTCTATTGAAAACAAAAGCAAGCAGATTTAATTGACTTTCTCAATGAACGATTTACATTATTAACAAAGAAGAAAATTGTGTCTGCAGGCAGAACATTAAGTCGTTTACGAACAAGACAATGAAATTGTCCAACCTGAACAAAAGCTTTCAATGAAATATTAATTTCAATTGAATCTTACGCTAAGATCTGTTGGTACTAAGAATTTCTTATGAGCAAGATCGGGTAATTTGGAATTCGGTGCTCGTTCTACAATAACTGCACATCGATCGGGATATTGACGATGAAGTTTTTCGCCTTCATTTCGACGAGCTTCATACGTATTCGTCTCTTTGAATTCCCATTTCATTTTATGCATTTTTGTGTTTTCTATCTGAAAATAGATTGACAAGAAAAACAAACAACAACAATTCTCTCATAGGGAAATATTTGAAAGTGTGAGCAAAGCTAAAGTTCCCGAACGTCTTTGATTCGATTCTCGCGAAGATTTCTGTAAATTTAACTTTCGTTTTTCGATTCCACCGAAAAGAACGAGCTCACTTCGAGCTGAAATCAATGAATAATACAAATAGCAATGTGTCGGACTGCCGAATACGTTCGTTGATTTACTTGGCAGCCAATTGACAAATGGATTCGCTGAGAAAATATTCGAAATATCAAGACGATAGATTTGTAAGCCACTCGGCAGATCAAGTAGATTGTATTCATGAGATTTACTCGGTAGAATCGGTCGTTTATTGACAAATGATGAACGAATAGTTTCATCGTTTTCATCACTTGAACTACTGGGAACGATCGACGTGTGGAGAGTTCGTGATTGTTTATCACAGTGAGAAAAATCAAATTGACTGTAGGAGTTTCGTTGTTGAATACTTGGCGAACGTTTTGAACGAGCACAGGTCACTAAAATATTTGCTGAACGTATTAAACAAAACGGTATCAGGGCAAAATCTTCATTATTCGGGCAATGTTCAAGAGAATTCGCTGTTTGAACGAGAATTTCTGTCCATTGATTTGTACGCAATGAATAAAGCCAAACATCGCGACAGATCCGTGTCGATGATGATCCACCGACGATCAAAATCGATTCATTATTCATTGTAAACTGTGAATGACCTGAACAACAACAACAACTAGAATAGTTTATCAATTGAGACAATCGAAAGAGAAATCAACCTTTTCTTGGTTCGGGTTGAGTTCCTTGAACATGAATTTGCGTCCAAGTATCTGTCCATTGCCATAGTTGATTCGAACGTTGCGATATCTGATCGTTGATACTCGTTAGACCGCCGAAAACAATCATTATCATATGTACGTAACTGTGAAACTCACTTGTTCATGCAGCAAATATACAAATTTCCAATAGTAAATTACGTCCGTTTCAAATATTATAAACAATTTCCAATATTTCTTTTCTATTTTCTCCTTAATCCATTAAATAAACACATGAATGTTTTCTGAATCTAAGAATCAGTGCTAAAGAAAAGTGCGTCCTCTATCTCGAATACACTTCGAGAACGAAATTCATACGTAGAAGTGATCTATTAACCAATTATTTCGTTTTTTGTTTACGTTTCAAACGCGAAAAACTGAACAGATAATTCATTTTTTGTACAACTTTAGATAAAAGTGATCATGTTTTTCAATCAAATATGTCAAGCAAATTGTCAACGACAAGATCGAACATTTGAATCATTACCAAAGACAATGTCAGCATCAAAAGCCAAATTTATCGAAATAATGACAAAAACTATGGAATTAGTAAGAGAAATTTAAACACAAAAACAACATTTTCGAAAATGTTTTCTCTCTTAGATAGCTATGATTTGTTTTCTCTTGACGGAATGTATGACATGGATATTCGATATTAAAAATAATCCACACAAAATTTGTGAAGATAAACTTATGATTGGCTATACTTGTTACGTAGTTCGATTATCTGTGGTCTCAACATGCTCAAGTAAGTCGAATAAACAAGAAGTTACAGAGAAGCAAATCAGTGAATTGTTTTCTTGAAACGTCAGTTTTTTTCACAACGTTTTCAAGATCAAAGATATCATAAGAATTTTACCAATATTAATAAAAATTTTACGAAATTTTTTTTCTCTAGTGCTATATTTATGTCGAGTTGTGTGCAAATTGTTCTCGATGATCAAGCTCAATTTTAATCGACAAGATATTAAATCACTTTTAAACAAAGTAAAAAACCTTTTTTTAAATACATTTTAAAATGAGTTGTTTCAGGAAATCGCTTTTCGATTCGCAATATCAATTTTTCTTTGGTTCGCCGGTGCATTTGGTATGGCTATTAATAATTTAAATAATGGTGTTCTGACCACATTATACGTACGTGCAAGCACATCATTATGAATCAATTATTTTTTCTTGTTTTCAAGAGTTTTGAAATAGGTATTGGTCTTCTGGCTTTTTGGTGGTCCTATTTCATATTCATACACGAAATCATATCTCAAACAAATGTAGATGCATCTGTTAATTTCACGAATGATAATGAAAATCCTGATGTGACTATTCGTATTCATAATTCCAACAGACAAATTGAAGTATCATCTTTTCTTTTTTTCGAAAATATTTGAAATATTCATTGGTTTTTCTTTTAGGCAGTACCGAGTCAGCAAGAACAACATGAAACAACACCTTTAAATCAACAACAACGAGCATGTTTATTAATAATGAAATTAACTGAAGATGAAAAACCGCTTCGACAATTAGAAGAACAAATTCATCAAAATGATTCACTTTCAAATCAACAGACAATATTCAAACATCGACATACATTAAATTCGTCTTTGGTCTTCTATTCAAATGATAAACAAAACTCGTTATCATCGCCATAATATCCTTTACAGCTGTTGTGATCAATGGATTTTCTCTTTGTGATAAATGTAGATAAACTTCTATAATTCATTTTCTTTTTCTCCTGTTGTGCTTAGAATCTGTCTGACATAAATCGACAAACAAAAGCATATTAACGATATCTAATGAATAAACACTAAAAATATTCTATTAGTTCAATAAACAAAACTAAATAAATGCGAAAACATCGGATCGAAATCCGATTGTTATGTGTACTTCAAAAAGTGAACCCTAGAGATTTCGGTAGTGATGATGGAGTAATGGAGAGGAAGGGCATTTGAGAGATCGTAAAGGGGAAGGCGAGGTAGGGTGGTTGAGAGACCGTATGGGGGAGGGGAAGGATGATGGTGTTGGAGAGATCATGGAAGGGGAATGTGAGGAAGGACGTTTGAGAGATAAGGGTGGTGGGAAAGGGAGTGAGACTGTGTCGAGAGATGACAGTGAGAGAAAGATATGTGCCAATATTTTATGTTAATCTCTGTTTCTAGTTCAACTGTGTTTTAGATCCTAATTTATAAATTGATCCTTCTATTCTAAGAAAATGCATATTATTATGCTGACAAAGTGTCAAAATCTGATGAGTTTTTCTGGCTTTATAAGAAGTACCAGAAGGATAAAATTTTCAAATGAGCATATTTTTCACTATGTTTTGATATCATACGGTACCCCATGAAGAGTTCTATCTAGTGGGAGAAACTCGTATCGATTCCATGAGACAAACGTGAGATTTACTCCGATATTATGCCTAAATTTATGAATTTTTGCTAGTATTGAAAAAGAATGTGTTGTACGGAAGAAATTTTCGTCACTATAGATCTATCTATCTATACTATTTAATATGATTTTGTAGCCCATGAAATTCTCTATCGAACGGTGTATAATAGTATGAGTTTTGTCGCAGCTAAGAGAAAATATTAGCTTAGAGAAAGCTGTCAATCACCAGCATTTTCATCAAATCATGGGGGAAAGTGATGTTTTAAGCTGTAAATCAGGAAATCTTTGACAGATCAGGCCCATCTTTGAACTCGACCGAGATATATATGAGACTAAGCTGTGTACAAAATTTCATGAGGATCATATTCTCTGTTCGAAAATTATCGTGTAAACAGTCGGATATACAGACTGATTTTAGAACGTACTCATTCTTTTTGAGTACACAAGAAGATTTTTGTGAAATACATAGATTTTCGTTTATACCAATGAATCAACTCTGCGGAACTAACTCCTCGCCGTGTCCTACGAGACAAAAAGTGGGCATCCGCAGGGTCTAAGGAGCAGTTCCTTAGTGCGCTCAAGGATGAATATTGAGAGTGAAGATATTGAAGGGTCGTGATGATGGTGAGAATGTGACGGGACGAGGGTGGTGAGGATGTGAAGGAGTGATGATGGTGAGAATGTGAAGGGGTGAGGGTGGTGAGGATGTGAAGGGGCTGATGATGGTACTGATGGTGAGGATGTGAAGGGAGTGATGGTGGTGATTGTGGTGGTGCTGAGGGGGTAAAGGGGATGATGGTGGAGGATGGTGAAGGATGAGGGGATGAAGGGGGTGATGGTGGAGAGTGAGAATGTTGAGGGATGAAGGGGTGATGGTGGAGGGTGAGGATGATAGTGAAGATGTGGGAGCGGTGATGTTAGTGTTGATGAGGTGAGCGGTATTGATGGCATAGACAAGGATAGATTTAGCATAGTTTCATGCTCTATGATGAGATCTGTCAAGTACTGCAAGATAATTGTGGATTCAGTCAGAAATAAGCGCATTTCATTGAGATATAGTGTCGAAATGTATATGATTTTACGATATGTAGAATGTTATGTCGGCAGAAATTTTTTTCTCTGGTGTATGACCCACCACAATTTGGTATCATTTTGTAGCCGATTAAATTCTCTATCGAGTGGTATATAATAGGCTGCGTTTCATTTGAGGGTAAGTATGAAATAGTAGCTGAGAGAAATTGCAACATATCAAAATTTTGACAAAATAATGATGTTTCAACGTGAAAATTGCTAAATCCTTGAGGAATCGAGCCCATCTTCGAACTCGACCGAGACATTTATGAAACAAATCTATGTGGAAAGTTTCATGGGAATCGGATTCTCCGTTCGAGAATTATCGTGTAAACGGACGGCCGGACGGCCGGCCACACTGACCGATTCTATAGTGTACTCACTTTTTTGAGTACACAAAAAGAACATGTCTTGTTCATCCTAATGGTTATCGAGAATGAGCCTTTTAAAGTCGTCTTCGGAATGAAGGTCAAGATCAAGTCAGTTGAAAGAATTGTTTCGCCTTGTTCAACTTATTTTAAGTTAATGCATTTGTTGATACTATCGTCTGATCAACCATTATGAATAATTCCCAGGAATGGGATCGAATACTCTTTTCTGGATTTGATAAAAGTAAAATGCCTTTCTGTTGTATGACCATAGCAAATTGTAAATTTTGAAGATTTCTCTGCAAGATCAATTATCCAAACGAGTGATAAACTATAATCTCATATGAAATTCAATTCTATAAGAATTGCAAGATTTCATAATGGAGTTGGACTGAAGAATCAGAATATCGATTTATTACACAAATAACAAAACTTTTCACTGAATATCCAAATATTACTAATGATCGCTAATTAAAATTCATCTATTCATTGTCCAGGAAAAGTTGAATATTCAACTGAATGACAAATCACATAACTAACTTAATAAAATAATTTGTTTTGTATTTGCTGAAACGAAAAATTCTCATTCTGTCACATAGATTATGTACATGTACAGATAAAAGCAGAAAAGATTGGTTAACAAAAGGTTACATATTTTATTGAAATCAACAATAAAAACTATCCCAAAACAACAAAATCAAAAAATAATCAGCTCATGACATATTCAATTATGATATCACTCGATCAATTTTTCAATATTAACATTATGATAATATACTAGATAATCAGATAGCAAGATGGACTACTGCTCGCATACATGGGTAAATACACTATCAGTACGTAAATAGAATATTGGGTCTTGAAGGTAAATGAATAAATAGAATCTTACTAAGAGTGAGCTTACGATTTATTCCCTCGACTGTAAGGAGGGTCATATGAAAAAAATTCGTTTTTGATTCTAGAATTCTTTTTCTCATTTATCTAAAGACTATATTTAGATCTTTGTCGCGTGTGAATCTGCTTCGTGCTCACTCATGAAAATCCTAGTTATTCACTCACCCATTTTCATATAGATGATTTATCTATTCAGTTAGCTTTTTGCAACAAAAGTTCAACATTAATTACGAAAAATTGAGTGATAATATCATTCGAATATATACAGTAAAACCCCTCTAATGTGAACACCAATGGGACTTGCCCAAAACGTTCAGATAAACAGGGTGATCATTAACGAGGGGGCTAATGTAAAAAACTTTATTAGAAGTCCAAAAACAGGTTTTCTTCCTTTCTATTGAAAAATAGATATTTATTGAAAGTCAATTCATTCATTCATTCATTTTTAAAAAAATATTTGAATCACTGGCCCGGATATCGGTATGTGCTTTGAGCGCTGCGAAACGAACCATTCGTAGACGTTTTCATTTATCTCTTGACTAGAATCATCTTTGAGTTTTCGCTTTATTTTTTTGTTTCGACTAAGTTGGTAATCGTCTGCATATTCGGCTTTTCTTTTAAGAATATTCGAAACTGCACCTACTCAAACATTAAATCGTTCACTTAATTGTCAATGTGATAGACCATTTTCTTTCTCCTTAATGAGATTAATTTTCTTTTCGAGAGAAAGATCTCGATGAGACATGTTATTCGATCAAACGATTACAAAATACATTATATATTCAATCGACAAGTTAAACAATTAATTAATTATTCTGTTCTCTTTCCTTATCTTTCCACATGAATCACAATATTATCCAATCAAATGAATGATAATGACCTTGTGATGGATGACGACATCCATAATTGTTCACTTTATACAGGTTGCTTATACAGTAGGGACAAGAAAAAAGCGTTCATAGTCAGAATCGCGAGGGGATCATATACGAGGGGGTCAAATACAGCTAAAATCGCTCGGTGGGACCGCAGGATGTTCAATATAATTGGTTGATCATAAAGGAGGAGTGTTCAGTAAGAGGAGTTTTACTGTAGTATGCAGCGTCCTCTATCGAATTCTCCGTTTTTCTTCTTTTTTTTATCATTGGATACATTTTAGATCGGTCATACAATTTTGTTTGTTTCTTTGCTTTGACGTTTAATTGATAATCTGCATTGTTCATGATGTGTTAAAATCAGTGAGTTTCTCATTATTCTTTAACTATCAAGTTTTCGTATCTGTACAAATTTCGTGTATACTTTTAACTAAATCATATATTTGAATCTTATTAATATCTCGTTCTTTTAAAGTTATTTCAACAAATTCTGCAATCTAAAACAATGAAAATTCAGATAAATAACAATGGAATCGTAAGTAAAACGGATATCATTTTAGCTGAAAAAGATTAGTTGATAATTTTGTAAAAAATTTAGCGATCTTTGATAAACTTGCAAAATAATCGAGCATATGACGGGACAAATTATTTCTACTTGCATGAAATTTAAAACATATGTGTATATGTCACAGTACAAACTAAAATTCAGGACAATTTAAAATCGTCCTAACATATAAGGAATATTTAAAATTTTCCTAAGGACACCCTCAAATTTTTACACGCAAATTTGAAGTTGTCCTAGGACTACTAGGACAATTTTAAATTGTCCTAAATTTGAAGTTTTCCTGTGACATATACATATGATTGGAGAATTTGAATAGAGATAAACACTTTGTCCGTAATTTGATTAATAAAAAATTCTTATTTTTCTTTTTATTCGAAGGAAGATAAATGCAATAATAACAATCAGCAAATATGTTCATGCAATCTAGGAACTATAGTGAAAATAGAAGGGATTTTCATTTCGTTCCTGTCTTCTGTAGCTCTTTTCAAAGGTGGCACCAGTTTAATGGTACGAAATACAGAGTAAAACAAATTCTTAATATTTAAAGAAGTCAATAAATAATCGTGTACAGTGTGTACCATTGCTAAGAGGAAGTTGACGATTTTTTATACTATTTTTTCTGATCGTTATAATCATCAAGTATCGAAAATCTCGCCTTTTCTCTAGAGCTAAATGAATTTATATTTGTAGCGACTATCCATTTTCTTTTCTTTTCATTTCAATATGTCAGTTTATCAATACGATAACAGAAAAAAATATTTATTATTCAGATATTGAGTCTCTAAAAATTTGTTAAGATAATTAGTTTCATTAGTGAACAGTCGTATGCAAACATTTTCTCTTTATTTCTCCGAAGCTTTCTCTCATGTGCGGCATTAAACTATCTGAATCTAAGATTCATTTTCATCGATTATCTTGTTTCGAAGTATAAAATCTTCTTTTCAATATAGAAAATTGATCAATCAGATGCAAATCGTTATGTTTATATGGTGTTTAGTATTGTATTTCTATTCATTAGTGTACTCGCTCTCATTAGTGGTGTGTTTTTCTCATTGACATCCATTTATGAGCTATACATGTTCATCATTATGAAATTATCAATAAAAGTCAAATTACAGGTAATTTTCAATGTTTTTTTTCCAAATATCTGATTTTTTAATCTTTGAAATAGAATAATGGTAAACAATGTCGAGTGGAATCGTCATCGAGTCAAAAGAATAAATCAATATATATCATCAAACATTTTCTTCACTTTTTCTTTACTCGTCAACGTCGGAATGAAACAATTATTGTTTGAATAAACAGCTGACATTTTCAAAGACAATAGAAATAGATTGGCACATTAAAATTGTACAAAACATGTATATTTACTTTTTTCTGTATTAAATATTTGTTGTGTTGTTTTCTGTAATGATTTCACACTAAGACTTGTAATATGATACAATGTTCAAGACTCGAATCTTTATTTACGCATGTGTATTGATTAAACTATCATTCTCGATACTTGAAATAAATCTGAAGTGAAACTGAAACATGTCTTTAATCTCGATTTTTTTGCTACATTTTCTAAGCTGTTATGTGGAAAACTAAATATAATTTAAATTGTCCTGTGACATATATAGATCTAGACATGATCCGAATCATTATTTATGTGAGAATATTTATTAATTGAAAAAAAAAAGATGTTTGTTTATCTAGAGAAAAACATCAACGTTATAACGATCACGAGCAATGTTTTCGAGAAGTTTTTCAGCTTCAACTTCATCACAACTTTTCAATTCCGAAATAATCTTAATAAAACATGTTCGTACAGAAGCACCTAATTTCTTTGCACTTCCACAAATATAAAAACGTGCATTGTTACGATATGATTTTGCAATATCTTGTCGATCTTGCCAAAGTAAATCTTGTACATATTGCTTTTCTCGATTTTCTTTACGAGAAAAAGCCATTTTAATTTCGACTGCTCCTAATTTCGACCATTTATCAAGTTCATTAGCATATAAATAATCTTGATCAGATCGACAACCGAAATAGAGCGTTGCAGGGCCAACCTCTCGACCACAAACTAATTGAGCTGCTCGTTCTTGAATAAAACCACGAAATGGTGCTATTCCTGTTCCAGCAGCAATCATTACAATTGGGATTTTTGTATCTTCAGGTGGATGAAATGTAATATTACTTGAACGAACACTACATGTTATACGATCACCTTCTTTTAACTTTGCAAGATAATTCGAAGCAACACCAAAATATTCTCCATGTCCACTCAAAGCGGGGCTATTGAGAACGTCAATGGTCAATGTAACAACATCAGTATTCCATAAATGTGAAGATGAAATACTATATTGACGAATTCGAAGTGATGGCAACATTCGAAGATATTGAGAGAATGAAAGTTGACATGATGGATTTAGTTCTAAAATATCCAACAAACTAATTCGTTTGTCGAGAATTTCTTTTTCATAGACATCTCCAACTAGATCAAGTAATTTCTTTCGATCGTTTTCATCTTCACAAAGATTGGCAACAGTTTCAAGCTGCTTCTTAGTAATCGGTTGAGTTAATTCAACATAACCACTAAGAATATCGAAAGCACTAACAGGATGATTAGTTGGAAAGAATGTTTCTGTTGCTGAAACGATTTTAATATGTGTATCAGTTGTTAATTTAAAATGTTTGAGAACTCGAGTCACGACTTCAATTGGATTTGTTGGTAAAACAGCGAGATAATCACCGCTTCGATATGTTTGTCCTTCGGGAAGTTTAATTTCTAAATGTCGTTTTTCTGGTCCGGTAGAACTTGCTTGGACTAAAACTTCATTTCGTTGAACTATTCCAACTTGATTAATTTGTCCGAGATTTCTT
>Ga0209915_1003373_pt1 | contig 13678 bp, 21 predicted proteins | sample ThiBiot_750_plan_FD_183952 | JGI IMG/M metagenome (GOLD analysis project Ga0209915, IMG submission 183952) | Wastewater bioreactor microbial communities from Cape Town, South Africa - Thiocy_cont_750_plan (SPAdes) | ecosystem: Engineered > Bioreactor > Thiocyanate-remediating > Anaerobic-Aerobic... | reverse complement strand
CACACAAAGACGCACACACGCACGTGTGATTGAATGATTGGATTAGCACAGCGAGGAGGTGGCGGGCGTGCGATCGAGCCCAATACCTTGGCGCTAAAGGTGATGCTATTAGCGAAGCGACGATCCTTGAGATCGTGCAGTCGCAGGAGCTTGGTCTTGGGGACGTTGCTCAGACGCTCGAGCTCCTTGAGCTCAGCGATGACTTGGGTATGCTGCTTGAGGAAGGCGTTGCGCGCCGTGCTGACCGGCACCGGCGGACGCAACGACGGAAAGATGCGATAGAAGTGGTCCTCATAGCCGCGGTCGCGAATCGCCTGCACACATGACACGCGTGTGGTTCAGTGCGGATTCGGCGCGTCGGGAGGCGAGAGCGAACGAGCGAGCAGAGAGGCAAGGACGCACGTAGGCCAAGGTCGGATGCACGGGTACCGACGTGAGCAGCTCGTGCGGTACGGCGCCCACGAGCTTCTCGGCCGGTTGCTCGGACGCAGCGTGCGACGACGATGTGGTTGCAGCGGTAGCCAGCGGTCGGAGCGAGTGGCGGCCAGCAAGTGCAGAGACGCGGACGAGCAGAGCGGCTCGTTGCAGTAGTGTTGTGTGGTACATGGCGTCGGTGGCGGTGACGCGATGACGATGGCGGTCGCTCGTGAGATACTGCACTAACAGACCCAGTCGATGGAGCCACAAACAACGACACCGACACTCGAGCACTCACCGGCTGCAAGGAGATGGACGGCGCACACACGACACTCGAGCACCGGCGCAGACACGACAGGTACACGGCGGCGAGCGAGCGACGAGCGAACAAGGCAGCAGCAGCGGGAGGAGCAGCAGGTGTTTGGAGCGAAAGCCCAACGCATCGCTCGCTCTGCCACTCGTTTTCCTCTGGCGCTCCTCGGCCGCTGCTGCTTGTTGCTTCGTCCCCGCCGCCTCTCGTCCCCTCTCCCTGCCCCGCGCGCCCTCGAGCCCTCGTTCTCTCGCCTCGACCTCCCCTGCACAGTGTACGTTTGCTCGCTGGCTCGCTCGCCTTGTGTTGCGTGTGTCGTGCAATGACTCGTGGCGCGCTCGTGCGGCGCCAGAGGGCGTGGCACTCGCGAGTATTTGGCGGCGCGCGCTCTCGCTCGTGTCGTTCGTGTCGTCGTCGTGTGGTCGTCGGTTGTCGTGTGTCGGCTGCGGGCCTCGCCGCGCTCGGGCACGCTCGATGCCACGTCTGCGCGCTCGTGCGCCATATGCAGGCCTTCGCACGCACCTGCGGCAGCGTGTTGGGCGCGTGATTCAGCGTGCGCGCGCGCCGCGAGGAGACGAGAGCGCGAGCGCGCGTCAGTTCGCGATGTGGCCGTTGGGCGTTGGTGGTTGCGGCGGCGGCGGCAACGAGCGACGGCCGAGCGAGCGAGCGAAGGTCGTTGGCGCCGTGGGCGCCTCCCTCCTCGCTCCCCTCCTCCCCTCCCTCCCTCGTCGCCCGCCATGGCGGCGCCTCCGCTCCGCCGCCCGTGTTCTCTCTCCTCTCTCTCCCTCTCGCCAGTCGCGTTCTCGGTGGTGGCGAGGCGAGGCGCCGAGGCAGAGGTTTTCGTTCCCTTCCCACAAAAACCAACCTTTTTCCGACTGCTTTCCTCTGCTGTGCTGCTGCGTATTGTCGTCGCGCTGTTGCTGTTGCGCGCTCGCTCGCTCGCCTCGTATCGCGTTCACCATCTCGCATCGCGTCGCCCTGTGTGGCTTGCCAAGCTTGACTCACACCTTTGATTATTCCTTTCTTCTCGACAGCAGAGTTGAGCTCGAACGATTGTCGTGTTCCTCTCGTACATCTCCATCTCCGCCGCCGCCACCACCACTCATCCATTCAACATGTCGAAGCGAAAGGCCGATTCGCAGCCCGCTGACGAGCAGCCCAAGAAGCTCGCGCGCGCCGGTACCATGGCCACCACGGTCGCCGAGTCGCAAAAGATCGTCGGCAAGGCGCCGCTCGGCGAGCGCAAGGCCAAGAAGCCTGCCGCTGCCGCCAAGCCCGTCGAGGAGGAGGCGCCGCAGAAGCTCTCGCGTGCCTCGACCATTCAGCAGACGCTCGAGTCCTCGAAGCGTGTGCTCAAGGACGGCGAGCTCGGCGAGCGCAAGGCCAAGAAGGCCGCCGCCGACAAGAAGGAGGCCGAGAAGCAGGAGGCCGAGAAGAAGAAGAAGGCTGCCGCCGCCGACAAGAAGAAGGACGACAAGCCCAAGGAGAAGCTCGCTCGCGCTGGCACCATGGCCACCACGGTCGCCGAGTCACACAAGATCATCGGCAAGGACGGTGAGCTCGGCGAGCGCAAGGCCAAGAAGGCTGCCACCGAGGCCACGACCTCGCCCGCCTCGTCGCCGCGCAAGAAGGGCGCCGCCGCTGCCAAGCCTGCCGCCGACAAGCCGAAGAAGGCTGCCGCCGCTGCCAAGCCTGCCGCCGACAAGCCGAAGAAGGCCGCCGCCGCTGCCAAGCCTGCTGCCGCCAAGCCCAAGAAGGCCGCCGACAAGCCGAAGAAGGCTGCCGAGGCCGACAACGAGAAGCTCTCGCGCGCTGGCACCATGGCCACGACGGTCGCCGAGTCACAGAAGATCCTCGGCAAGGAGCCGCTCGGCGAGCGCAAGGCCAAGAAGCCTGCCGCTGCTGCTGCCGCCGCCGCCCCTGCCGCCGCCGCCGAGGGCAAGCGTGCCGCCCGTGGCAAGAAGAAGGCCGACGCCGACGCCTAAGCGTATCATCTGGCACCGCGCGCCCGCCGCCAAGACGTGTTCTTGTTGGGTTGAACCACCAGCCTCCTGCTGCTGCTCTCCGTCTATCAAGCCATGCCATATGCCGTGTATTCCGTCCATTCTGCCACCTCCTCCTCCTCCTGTCGTCATCGATCGTTCGTTCAACCCATCTGCTGTGTAGCTGTAGGAGAGCGTGCGTTAGCGAGTTATGATCAACATCAACAATGTAGTTCCATCCGTTCATCCATCCATTCAATCGCTCACTTCAATCGCTCACTCCAATCCGTGTCCAATCCATTCAATCGATCAAACGGGCCATCGCGATCGAGTCAGTTGTTTCCCGCCATCGGTTGCTTCCCGCGCTTTGTGCGTCGCCTCGCGCGCGCTCTCTCGAGTGTGTGGCTCTCTGTTCTTGCTCCATGCATGGCTCATCTGTCCGACAAGGAGATCGTCTCTGAAGACGATAGCGATGCATTTCTTGAAGACGATGACGACGAGGAGGAGGTGGTGGTCGAGCTGAGCGAGCTACAAGGTGTCGTCGCCTCGGCCAATACTGCCGGCACCAGCGGCGGCAGCAGCGGCTCGCCACAACGCTCTCACGACGGGCCAGCGCATGTGCCATTCTCGACCCTCTGCGACCTGTTCGAGAAGTCGATCGAAGAAACGCTACCTGCAGGCGCTCTTCTCGGCCTACAGCAAGAGCCACTACTTCTCGTTGCTGCGCCTGCTCGTTCCGCAGGTACCGCCCAATGCGCTCGTCCATTTGGCGTGGCGTTGCGTGGCGTTGCGTGGCGTTGCGTGGCTGATCTCATGCAATCGAATAGCTCGACAAGGAGCGTCAGACCTATGGTATGAAGGAGAGCAACCTCGCCAAGTACTACGTCGAGCTGCTCAACATCTCGCCCGAGAGCGACGACGGTCGGCGCCTGCTGCACTGGCGCAAGCCCACCTCCAACGCTGAGATGGTGCGCACCTCATGATTGCCATGCGCTCGTGCATGACGCCCGTGTCGTATGCCGCTCACGCGTTGCTGCAGGAAGCTGGAGACTTTGGCAATGCTGTGTACCTGTCACTGCGACATCGCTGCGTCGAGACCGGCACGCTGTCGATCGCCGACGTCAACAGCTATCTCGACCAACTCAACCAAGCCACTGACCGCAAGGTCCGAGTGCGTGTGCTGGCACGCATGATTCGCCGCACCACGGCCGTGCAACAGAAGTGGCTGGTCCGCATCATCCTCAAGCAGCTCAAGACTGGCTTGTACGCGTGCGCGCCCAACCACGCTCGAGCTCCCTGCTCGCCTTCACGCTGATCGCCTGGTGCCACTCCCGACCATGCATGACGTAGATCCGAGAAGACCGTGCTCAATACCTTCCACCCCGATGCCCTGGAGCTGTTCGAAGTCTCGTCCAACCTGCGCAAGGTCGCCGAGGAGCTGAACGATCCCAACACGCGCCTCAAGTCCACCGGCCTGGCGCTGTTCCATCCGGTCAAACCCATGCTTGCCAGCCGCCGTTCTCCCGAGGAGATGGGCAAGCTTCTGGCGCACAGCCGTGAGCCTTCGTACATCATTGAGACCAAGTTCGATGGTGAGCGGCTTCAGATTCACAAGGATCGCAACGTACGATACTATGGCCTCCCTATCGCGGCCTCCATCGGCCCATCTCGCTCTCTCTCTCTCTCTCACTCCCTCGTATGCAGGAGATCAAAATGTTCTCTCGTAACTCGAACGAGGTCTCGTCGTGGTACGGGCCCAAGCTGATCCCAATCATTCGCAAGTACGTTCCCGTCAGCCAGTGCATCCTCGATGGCGAGTTACTCGTGTGGGACTCGATCACGCAACGCTTCGAGGACTTTGGCAAGCTCAAGACTCTCGGTATGACGATATGTGCGCCTCATTGAATCCGCGCCAACGTGGCATTCATCATCATCGTGTGGTCGTTACCTTGGCCATTCCAGCGCTGCATTACCAAAACAACAATCCGGCCGAAGCTGACACGGGAGCCAACCTCGGCAAGCAGCTCTGCTACATTGTCTTCGATCTCCTGTTCGTCAATGGCCAGAGTGTGATGGAGCTCACGCTGGCACAACGAATGGCGCTCCTCGAGCGATGCATTCCAAAGCCACAGCCCAAGATTCTTGAGATTGTACAGCAGGTGCCGATTCATTCGATTGACGACATTATCTCGTACGCTCGTCATGTTCGTGTCCTCCGTTTGGCCCGCTCGCCATGGTATTGACGATTGCGAGATGGCCATACAGCAAGCTTGATGCGGCAATCATCAATCGAGAAGAGGGCGTAATGATCAAGGACACCAAGTCCAAGTATGTGCCGAATGAACGAAAGGACTCGGTACGACGAATTCGAGTCACGAGCGAGCGAGTTAGTCAAGCTCGACTAATGCCAGTATTGCAGTGGGTAAAGCTGAAGCCCGAGTATATCGAGGGTATCGCTGATGAGTTGGATCTCCTGATCATCGGTACGCTCACCAGTCGCATGTTGTCGTCGTCGTGTTGTGAATGTTGATTTTGACTCGTTGGTTGGCGTGTAGGCGGGTATTATGGCAGTGGAGTCGGTCGCCGTGGCGGCACGATCTCGCATTTCATGCTGGGTGTCAAGGCGCCGCAGCCAAGTGAGGCACAGCTCGCTCGTGCTCGCGAGGCCGCAGGCAACAAGCCGGTTTCGATCGAAGAAGGCAACCCCGGCGAACAGGGCGAGTACCTCTTCTGGTCCTTTTGCAAGGTCGGCAGCGGCTACACCGACCTCGAGCTCAAGGAGATCCAGAAGCTGCTGCAAAAACATTGGCGCGTCTACGATACGGCGCGCCCACCGGCGTGCATTCAACTCGCACCGCCGTTCAAGGAGAAGCCCGACGTGTGGATCCATCCGAAGCACAGCCGCATTCTTCAGATCAAAGCCGCGCAGCTCGTGCCGACCGACAAGTTCAAGGCGGGCTACACGCTCCGCTTCCCGCGCGTACAGCGAATCCGCCTCGACAAACGCTGGGACCAGAGCCTCACCCACGCCGAACTGTGGGACTTGGCGAACCAATACGAGGGTCGCACCTCGCGTAGCCGTTACGCCACGGCTGCCGCTGCCGCCATCGATGGTGCCGATGACGCAGGTGAAGCGGGCACCTTCGCCGATGGTGGCAGCGTGATGCTCGGCAAGAAGCGCCGCCGAGCCAGTGCCGCACTCTCGAGTACCGCAAGCGTCGCGGCACTGAGACGCACGGCGCCGACGTTGTTGCCGCACTTTCAAAGCACTGACACCAGTGCTGTGCCGGTGACGGGCAAGTTATTCGAGGGCATGGAGTTTTGCGTCATGAATGGCTCCAAGTCACACACCAAGGCCAACATCGAAACCTTGATCCATCAGGTAATGTGCCTCCGCACCGAATGCGGCCAGAGAGAGAGAGAGAGAGAGAGAGAGAGAGGCACACTAACACTGGATCGGTGTCGCGTGTAGTATGGCGGTACGCTCGTTCAGACGCCGCTGGTGAATTCGACCTTTTGCGTCATTGCCGAGACCGAGTCGCTCAAGGTCAAGAACATCATCAAGAGCGGCAACTTCAACGTGGTGTATCCACGCTGGCTACTCGATTGCACACGCCACGAGGCATTGGTTGCGCTGGAACCAAAGTATCTGTTGTTCGCCAACGATGCCACGTGCGCCGAGTTCTCTGAGTTCCTCGACCCGTTTGGCGATCACTACACCAAGGACGCGACGATCGACACACTGTCGCACGTGTTCAGCCAGCTCTCCAAGGCGCGCCATGCGGCCACCGTGACACCAGCGTCGAACGCCGGCAACAGCAAGATCACGCAGTACTTTGCACGTTCGTCGGCGTCGCCAGTCTTTGTGCACGCCGATCGCTCAGCCTTCACGCCCGACGAGGTGACCGACGTCGAGAGCCGCTACTTTGACAACAAGCAACCATGGTGGGGCTTGTTCCATCGCCGGTGCTTCTACATCGATCGCTATCGGCTGCTCAAGTACGTACGCCGCTCGAAGAGAACGCACGTCAGCTCCAAGCTCAGCCGTCACTCGATCTCATTCCTACGATACAGCGATCCCTCGACACCACTCGAGCATTCGCCACTCGAACTGACTCAGCATCTGGCTGAGTTCTACGGAGCCACGATCAGCGACAGGATAACGCCCAGCGTGACGCACGTGGTGGTCGATCCGGAGGATCTCTCGCGTCTCGCCTACATACGCCACGCCGTGCGGCAGTGCATGGCGACGCCGCCGCACTTGGGAATCCACGTCGTGACGTGCGATTGGGTGCGAGAGTGCACGGCGAATCGTGAGGACCTCGATGAGCGGGAGTACTACCTAGATACAGCGCTGCCACAGCAGCAGCAAGCAGCAGCTCGGGTGACAGCACCCCGAGCACCTCTTCCGCTCACGTTCGAAGACGATGTCGAGATATGAACAACAGTGCGCGAGTGTACTCTTGTAGATAAAGTTCAGTAAAGCCGACCGACGTTCGTCGAGCTACAGCAGGTCAAAGTCGTCGAGCTTGTCGTTGTACTTGAGCACGTGTCGCTTGATCTTGCTGTGGTCGGTCCACGTGATAAAGTCCTCCATCGTCCTGCATCATGCACAAACACACACAGAGAGAGCACGCACATGTGTACGATGAGTGAACCGAGCCAATGCCACAGACCGAAGCAGCGTGCGCACTGTACCGCGTCACCAGGAAGGCGGGGTCGAGGATCACGTTGGGGCCGACGCGGACGTGGCCCTGCTCGATGAAGGTCACGGCTTCGCGGATGCTCTCGGCGAACTTGAGGCGCACCATTACCACGGGCAGACGGCGACGACAGAAGGCCGAGGCCGTGACCTTGTCGCACTCGGCGAGGCCCTTCTTGGTGTTGACGATGCCCATGGCGTAGAGCTTCTCGAGCAGCTGCTCGGTGATGCGCGCACGAAACGGATCGCGCGGATCGAGCTGTGCCAGCTGCATCGACGGGAACGATCGTGTGAGCCGAACGACGAGTACCGAGCAAGCGAGCGAGCGAGCGAGCGTGCGGATATGTCAGACGCGGGCAGCAGGCGTCATTTCGGAGCGTACTCGATGTGTGAGCTTGGTGATCTTGCCGGTGAGCTTGTTGTAGAAGGTGTAGTCCTCGCGCCGCTGGATGTGATACTTGCGAAGTATCTTGATCTCGCGCACGTTGTGCTCGTTGTGCCACTGAAGAAAGTCGACCTTCTTGAGCAACTTGTGCTCATGATGCCTGAGTTTACGCATGATCTAACGACGCGCGGGCTTCGCTACGGATGCAGATGTGCGGGAGTGGGTTCTTGGTTTGGTTTGGTTTGTAGCGTGCGTGCGTGCGTGAGCGGGAGAGGAAGCAACAGAGGCGCTCGGCTTCGACGAACAGCGATCTCACAAACCGCTCCGAGCACACGATCGCCTGAGGAAAATTCGCTCCTCCTCCCATCATTCCACTCATCGCCCAGCACACCACGCACCTCTCGCTCTCGCTCTCGTGAATATCTCGCGCCTATCATGGTCGTCGTACGTCCACGTACCACCGAGTTCGTTCAACTCAGATTGAAAGCACGATCGCGCAATGCCAGCTACAATCAAGCCGCTGGCTCGATGCCACGACAGCGTGAAGGCGGCTACTCGGAGATCGAACTCGAGACCATCTCGCAAGATACCCACACGGTCGACATCGCTCCCTTGTGGATGCCGCTGGTGGTCGACGTCGAGAACGACATTGCCGTCATCAAGGAGAAGAGTACGATATACGCGAGTACTCCTGACCATGCCTATCGCCTCGAGTACTCACCGGCAGCCTTGTGCACACGCGCGCGCTCGCAGTTGCCGAGCTCTACAAGAAGCACCAGAAGCGCATCCAGGATGGCTTCGACGACTCGATGATGACCGAGCTCGAGCAAGAGATCGACATTGCCACTCGAACCATCTCTGCAGTATGTGTCGTGCATGCCGTACACTCACCGTCCAGCGATCGTTTCTCCCTCTCTCTCTCTCTCTCTCTCTCTCTCTTGCTCACACATGGCGCTGTGGTAGATGTTCCAACGCACATACGCCAAGATCAAGAAGATCGGCTCGGTGCGACAATCCTCCAGGAAGCTCTCCAGCGTCGAGAAGAACATCCAGTCCAAGCTCGCCAATGAGCTCCAGATCCTCTCGAGCGAGTTCCGCAAGAGCCAGCAGGACTACATGCAGCGTACGTGCTGCCGCTCATGAGCCTTTGCTACCGCGTACACTCCCGCTCATCTGCATTCTTCTCGCTCTCTCTCCCCAGGTGTGCGCCGTCTTGAATCGGGATTCACAGGAGATGAAGAACTGGGCCTCGGTGGAGATGACAACGACGGCCAGTTCCTGACGCAAGTTCATGATCCTGTATGTCCTCTTGGTCGTGATGGTGATGGGTCGAGCGTCGAGCTCATCGTGTACTGCCTCTCGTCGCGTAGGGCTTTGATACTGGCCAAATGCGCCGCCTCACGCAGCGCGAGTCGACGGCGGCACAATGGGAGCGCGAGATGAAGAACATCCTCACGTCGGTGCAGGAAGCGAGTGCCATCTTCAAGGACCTCTCGATGCTCGTGATCGAGCAGGGCGCCATCGTCGATCGCATCGACTTCAACCTCGAGCAAGCCGAGGAGAACATGGACGCTGGCATCGAAAACCTCATCGTGGTGCGTGTGCCTCTTGCGCGTGGATGTGCTCGAGGCCGACAGCGTGTCCTGATAGTTGGCGGCGTTGCTGTTGCTGCTCTGTACTCGCGCAGGTTAAGAAGGAGGCTGCGCGCTCCAAGACCAAGTACTGCATGCTGTTGCTGTGCATGGTGCTCGTCCTCGCGCTGATACTGCTCCTCCTCAAGGTCGTGCTGAAGGTGCTCCTGTTCTAAGCTTGCGGCACGCAGTGCAGTAGTATTGTTGTAGAGAGCGAGATGTGAAGAGGTCTAGCGCGCGCACATCGAATCCCTCATATGTGTAGATAGATAAAGCCATTGCGGTCGTTGATTGCGACAATCGGAACTCGATCCCAGCTATGCACGTCGTATTCGTGATAGATATATCGATAGATAGAAGCTATTCACAACTATATATTTATGTGCAAGAGGTGGATATGACGTATCGCGCACGTACACACACGCTACGTCTCGTCGTTGGTGCTGCTCTGCATCGAAGACGACGAGCTATTGGCCGAGAAGGTGGCTGAGCGGCCCATCGGCAGCGAGAACACCGCTTGCAGGTAGGCCGAGAGCTGCGGATTGCTGGCCGCCATGGCGGCGGGCGTGACTGGCGGCGCCGGCGTGACGCCACCGACCTGCTGGAATGACACGGCCGCCGCCATGGCTGCAACTGCAGGCACCACGACGACAGGTGTCTGTGAGGTCGACGACGAGCGAGCCGCGGATTCGGTAAAGCTCCACGGTGAGGCCGAGCGAGAGACCGAGAGGCCTCCGCCGATCATTGTGGATGGCTGCGTGCTGTTGTCGGCCATGAACGACTTGGTGGCGTCGACATCGCGCACCAGCGCCGGCGCCAATGCTTCGTCGGGCAGCAGCGGCTCGGCAAAGCGCGTCAGCACTGGCGACCTCTCGGGCGACGATGGATCCGACTGCTCATCGTCCGGCTCGAGCGTGGCCTCGAGCGAGCTCGGCATCACGGGTTGCCGCAGTGTCGAGCGATGGTCACCCATTCGGGGGCTCACGAGTGCCTCGGCGGCCGTGGAGCTATCGAGCGCCCCCGCGCCCGCGCGAGCCGAAGCCTCGCGCAAGGCTCCCTCGGCGTTCGATGTAAGCGAGCTGGCGCGGTTCACGCTCGCCAAGCGAAAGACCGTGCTCGCACCAGGAGCCGTGGTGTACGAGCGCGGCTGCTGCGCGTGTAACGAGCTTTCCGGGCTCGGGCTGGCGCTCACGGGCAGCACGATGCCCTCGGGCGCCGGTGCCGCGGCGCGGTTCTCCGATATCGAGCGGATGCGCTTGCTGAGGCGCAACGACGTGGCGCTCGGGGTCTCGTTCTCCTGCGGTACGTTGTTGATGGTAGAGAGCGGAGCGATGGCTCCCTCGCCGGCGCTGAGGCGCTTCGGTGGAGACGAGGACGGCGCGCTGCTCAGCGGCGGCACGATCGGCGTGCTGGCGCTCGGTGGCGCTGGTGTGGATGCCGGCGATGCGCTCGGAGGATTGCTACCACCTCCGCCAGTGTGCGGAACAGTGCTGTTGTTGGTGCTGTTGTTGATCGAGCTGTTGGTGGGAATAGCGGGAGCAGCAACGCTGGCGAGGGCCGTCGAGCTGGGCGACGTAGGGAGCGAGCTGCTGTTGCCCTCGGAGCTGCGCTTGCTCGAGCGATCCTGCGCGCCAGCGGACATCAGTGCCTCGATCCACTCGAGCTTCTCGGTCGCATTCTTGGCGCGCAGCACGAACGGCGCCAGGTTGAAGGCGTGGATGCCGAAGGCGCCGGGGTTGGTGTCGCCACTCGGCTGGCGCGCGACCATGCACGTGCGCAGGAAGATGAGGCCCTCGTGGAGCGTATCTCGGCGGTTCTTGAACCAGTACAACATGGCGCCGCGCACGATGAAGTAGCGCCGTTGGTACTGCTTCAAGGCCTTGCCCGTCTGCTTCTCCAAGAACCCCACCTTGGAGATCAGTACGCTCATCATGGCACTCGGCCTCGCTGGCAGCTGACCTCACAACCGCAACGGGGTCCCCACCCACCCGCGAGAGTGCACGAGAGCACACGAGAGAGAGAGAGAGAGAGAGAGAGAGAGAGAGAGAGAGACGCGCGCGACGAACGAGCAGCAGCAAGAAGAACAGCAGCGCCACGATCTCGCTTGGTTGGTTCGTTCATTCATTCTGGTGCTACGGCTCTGGTTACGGGATGGTGGCCTCTCAAAGTCCGCGCGTTGGTTGATACTCTCAGCAATCGCGTACAAAAACAAAAAGATATCGGTCTCGGTGGTGGGTGAGTGGGTGGGCGGGCAGGGTTGGGCGTGATTGGGGCGGTGGGGTGGAAGGCGTCTACTCCTGCTCCATTGGCTCGGCTGCTTCCGAGGACGCTGACACGCTCTCGGTGGCGGCAGCTTCTGCCTGAGAAGCGGCAGAGGCACCGTAGAGTTCGCTGACCAGCTGCGTGACGAGGCTTGACATGTGCACCAAGTCTCGTACTGCCACCTGCTCTTCGGGCGCAACGACCTGATCGTTCTGCGGGAGCGCACGTTCGCGCATATGAGTGCTGAGCGCCAAGGAATTGCAGCTTGTCGGCCCGCTAGCGATATACGTACTCGACGAGTGGTGGGATAACGCTCGGTCGCCAGTACTTGCAACGTATCCGGGCGCGCACGCAGCTTGGCAAAGGTCTTTGTGAGCTCGTAGCAGTTCTCAAAGAGCTATATCACGGTCGTCGAGCCCGAGTGAGCTAGAGAACAGTACGTTCACGCTTGTTCGCTCGTGCAGTTCGTTGTACCTTTCGACGGCAGAAGACGTAGAGGCCCAATCGCGCTCGCGACATGGCCACCACAAGTCGGCGTACATCGCGCAAATGGCCGACGGTCTTGGTACGCACGAGCGAGAGCAAAATGTCTGTGAATGGTGGAGACACAACAGCACCGAGGCGTCGACGTTAGTCTTGCTCTTCATACTCGACGCGAGGAGGCTCCTGGCGGCACCGGCGTACAGTCATTTTGCTGGCCCTGATAACGGTCGACCGTCGTAACCTTGTGAGGCTTGCCGAATACCGGGTTCCAACTGCAGCGTTGTGCGAGCACGTCGCGAATCAAGTGCTTCTGGCCGTTGTACGTCGTGATGATCGAGATCTTCTCGGCAGGATAGCTACACTCACCGCATCCCGTTGTGCGTGTGAGCCATGCAAGCAAGCAAGCATGCATGCAAGCAAGCGTCTCGATGGCACGTACCCCAGCAATCGCATCCACATGTACAGCGCCACGATATACTCGGCCTCGCCGAGGTTCTGATAAAAGTGTGGCGTCGGCTCATGCTCGCCAAAGCCGTTGTAGTCCTCGACGTTGATCATCTGATAATCGAACGCAAAGCCTGCGTTCGCATGCTGAAACTCGCGCTGTGCCACGACGCTCTCGAGGTTGCGGAGCGACTTGTAGCGCCAGTTGAACAGCTCGGCAAGTGCCGGGCGGCAGCGGCCTTGGGCGTCGAGTTGGATCGCTGGCACCTGGAGCCGCACCAACCTCGTGAACAGGCTCTGGTCCAAATGCGCATACTTTTGCAACGCCATGTTCTTTACCACTGGCGGCAGTTGGTGATGATCGCTACGAGAGAGAACGAGAGAGAGAGAGAGAGAGAGAGAGAGAGAACGAGTGATCACGTAAGCATCTTGGAGAGCGTTGGAGATCAAGTCAGGAGGTTTGGGCGATCGTGCGTACCCAATGAGTACGATGCGTTTGAGACGCGAGGACTCGCCTGCATTGTCGATATCCTGTAGCATTATTGGGATCAACGATTCGATATCGAGAGCTTGCGCTGCTTCCTCCATGATGACGTTGTCGAACTTGAAACCGAGCTTCACCAGGTCTCGGCGCTAGAGTCATTCGGTGGCACGTGCGGGTAGAAGTTCAGAAGGTTAGAAGCGAGCTCGCCGCGCTGCGACACGAAGGAACATGGCGCACCTTCAATGCCGCATGGGTACAAGTCATGGCAATGATCTTGGCTTGCTTGATGAGCAGGTAGTTGGTACGATCGTATGACGAGCGAAGCAACTCGAATGGGCGTATCTCCTCGAGAGAATCAAAGATGCGAGCCAAGTGGCGGAGGCAGCCCTCGGCAACTATGAGATCATCTTGCTTGCTCACTCCGTGGAAGAGGGGCTGCGGCGCCGTCGCAAAGTACTCATCTGGAATCGAGCGCGCCGACACACGACGTGAATCAGTACATCCGATGATCGAGGCCGAACGAGCGAACAAAGCACTACTGCCAGGGCACATACGAAACGGAAAGTGTGTCTTGACGG
>Ga0209915_1003365_pt1 | contig 13695 bp, 8 predicted proteins | sample ThiBiot_750_plan_FD_183952 | JGI IMG/M metagenome (GOLD analysis project Ga0209915, IMG submission 183952) | Wastewater bioreactor microbial communities from Cape Town, South Africa - Thiocy_cont_750_plan (SPAdes) | ecosystem: Engineered > Bioreactor > Thiocyanate-remediating > Anaerobic-Aerobic ... | reverse complement strand
CTGACGTAAAAAACAAGAAAAAAAGACGTCTGAATAATATAATATTCAAACTTCTACTTGAATGAATTCTTTTGAAACATACAGTTCACATTTATGAAACTTGAGAAAAAACATAAGAAAATCAGCTGTTATCTGATGTATTCTATATTATATGCTTTTCTATATCAATTGTCGCTTCATTGATTTGCATTTCAATTAGTGTGATCATGATTTTAGTCGTTATCTTTCATCGACAATGTCGTACTATCAACAATGTAATGATGTGTAATATTGCAACAGCAACACTTGTTTACGCTATTCTACAGATAATTTCTGCCGGTTTTGCTCTTCAAAGTGAATGGTTCACTTATCAACCAGCATGTTTTCTACGCGCATATTTATACAACGCATCTTGCACTGCTGTGTGTGTTTCATATACAGTTCAATCTATTAGCCGATTATTTTTTACTCTATTCTACAAACATAGGTTACTTCTTACATGGCGAATGCATTGGTTTCTGATTAGTATTACTTATGTAGCAATGATGATACTACCAACTCCAGCAGCATTACTTCAAGTTGGATTTGGATTTGAAGTTGAATCTCGATTTTGTACTATTTCAACTAAAGTATTTTCATCGTCATTATTATGTGCTACTACTGCATATCTAATTCCGATATCGACTTCAATAATTATTTATCTTATAATTCTCTTCTATATACGACAATCAACTCGACGAGTCAATGTGCATGTAACTATGACTCATACTGTTTCAGCAACTCGTTCTATTCAACCACTAAATTTAAGACGTGAAATAAAACTATTAAAAAATATTTTACTTTTAGTAATTATTATAGTATGTGCTGGTCTACCATACATGAGTCTTTTATTTTGGCAAGCTATTCAACCTTTACAAACTCCGCCAACACCATTCTATTTATTAGTATTACTTGTAATAACTATTTCTCTTCCCATTCAGATGATTGTCATGATACATATGACAACAGATATTCGAAATGTTATACTAGAATATTTACATTAATTTTTATATGATGGAAAAAACCTAGTTTGAAATAAAATTTTATTTATTCTCGGTTGTCACAACAATATTTCACTTCCGACGTGAAAGAATGAAAAAAATCGTTTTCTTTCTCATCACATTTTATTTGCATGTGTAAGAGAGTATGCAACATAATATATTCAATCAAGAACAATCTGTAAATAGCAACGAAACATTGATTGCTTTATGGTTTCAAACAGGAGAGACGACTGTTGATGATAGTTTGGATTTGATCGAATCAAAAATTGAAAATGCAGTTGATTCATTGAAACGAATTGTTTATAATGAAGACTCATATCAAAAACAGATATTTAGCTTGGGAAATAACACAAAAATATTCATGATTCTTTCGAATAAATGTATTTCATTCGCACGCGTATTGGAAAATATTCATAATTTACCAATGATTCATTCGATTTATATTCATGATGAAAAGTTAAACATAGAAGAAATAAATAAATATTCAAAAGTAGTCAATATCTACCGAGATTGGACTCAACTAACGGATCAATTATGTACAACAGTTCAGAATTATATACGACATGCTCACTTACCAATGACAATTTTAAAACAACGACATGAACAAGATCGAACAACTAATTTATTGAATAAATTTGCTTATTTCATTGATTTTTGGAATCCATTATTTATCGATTTGTTATTGGATTTACCGTTCGTCGACTACGAACAAGAGAAGCACAATTTTCTCGCGCAATGCCGATTATATTATCGTGCAAATTCGACTATGTTAAAAAATATTGATGATTTTGCTAAAACTTATCGAAGCCATTTCGCTATATTTTGGTACAAATCAGATTCGTTTATCTCTCGTCTTTTGAATAAAGCCATGCGACAATATAATATCGAAGGTATTTTATTAATTCGATTTTTTATATTAGATCTATACAAACAATTGAACGCTACATATGAAATCTATATCGAACAAGATCGATATATTGATAATTCATGTTTTTATGTTTATCGTGGACAATTAATGTTTACTGAAGAAGTTAATTATTTAAAACAAAATCTTACACAGAATATAATTATATCGGTAACCAGTTTTTTCTCTGCTAGTCGAAATGTTAAAGTAGCTTTGACGTTTTCTGGTACTGATAAACATCAGAATAATCAAACACAAAAACATGTTCTATTCAAAATTGAAATTAATATCGATCATAAAAATCTCTTCAAACGAAAACCATTTGCTGATGTTGGCACATGGATAAACAAAGATCAACTCGAATTAGATGAACGCGAAGTTCTGTTTATGGCTGGTTCATTTTTTCAAATTAATCAAATCATCGAAAATAAACGAATTGATGAATCAGATGATGCATTTGTTACATTAGTAGAAATGAAATTAATTAATGAAACGAATACAAATTTACCTATTCTAAATGATTATCAAATATTAAAATCAACGAAAACAGTCGAAGGAAAAATCATTCGAATTGGAAATCTACTCATCGATCAATCTTTATCATTGCAATTAACACATTCAAAAGTAGATTCATATTATAAAGCATTATTAGAAAATAACTTACCGACGTGTCGAACAGGTCAAGCATGGGTAGCATTGAAAAGAAAACAATATGATATTGCTTTGAAATTAGCTTTTGAAGCTTTATCTATGGACGATAAACAAAACAAAGAATTAAGTATAACTATTCTTAATTGTCTCGGTGGAATTTATTCAATGCAAAATAAACATCACGATGCATTGAAGTATTACAGTCAAGCATTTAACATCTCGAAACCAACTGATGATGAGATTGAAAACAAAATTTATGAAGGTCCATGTATTCGAATCGACAAATTTGCTATGTACGATAATTATCGAAATATAGCTTCGATAAATAAAGCTTGTACTCATCAAAAACTAGGACAAGTCGAACAAGCATGGAATACATATCGAGAAGCTGTCGATTATGAAATGCGACAAGAATCAACATTTCATTGTCATACATGTATGACAATTGCCGAAGCAGGAACATATGAAGCAAACAATCAAAAATGGACAGATTGGAAACGATTTCTCGATTTAGGAATTTGTGATTTATTAAAATATTCTACATCTGCTATCACAGGATACTTATCATTTAGTCATGAATATGATTTTTCATCTCGACGATATAACAATAGTTACTGTCGAGAACAAGCTATTTCTTATTTTAGTCAAGTCGAAAGTTATTGTGAACCAAAAGCCAAACATCATAATTATTATCTATATACTCTACAATGTTATGAACGTCTTGCAGAATTATATCAGTATCAACTAAATCGTGCAATTGAATACTATGAAAAGATGATTAAATTATGTCAAAAATATCAACCGAATGATTTAGATAATTTGATCATTGCATACAAGCGAATGATTGAAGTCTACGAAAAACGGCAAACAGAAAAAATAATTCAATCAGAAAATATTTCCACATTGATCTGCGGTGATGAAATGACAAATACAACGATACTTCCTGTGACATATGGAAAAATATGTCAATCTGGAATTATTTTCGAAAATTTTAATCCGTTAAATTTTGCTTTCGATCGTAAATGCTATTGGCTAGATTCTCTATTAAATGAAGAAACAGATTTCACGAATAAAATCATCTATTGTAAAATGAAATTAGCTGTTTTACTACATGCTCAACAGAAAAGTAATGATGCTAGAAAACAACTCAATGAAACTATCGTCATGTGTCAATCATTGGGACCTCGAATGAATTCTATTGTAAAAATCTGTAAGGAAAACATTGATTTTCTCGATAATAGATTTGATTCAATTATTCAATCATATAAAAATCGGCTGATTACAATCAGTCAGCATCTTAGCAAATGTATTGACGAAAACATAAGTATCTATATTGCACATTTATATGCAAAACAAAAAGATTTTAATTCGGCTTGCCAATGTTTGCAAGAAGCACTTTTCAATTTCGAACAATATGATTATATTTGTATACATACAATCGATTGTTATTTAAAATTGATTCAATGTTATCAAGCAATAAAAAATGATAAAGAATCTATCATTGGTACATACAAACGATGTATTTGTCTAATGAAAAGACATCGATCTGAACAAATGAGAAAAATGATTACAATAATCGAAGATATTGATTTAACTGTTCCCATCTGTAAAATTCTGTGCAATATTCTTCGACATGACACATCTGACTTATCAGTTTTATACAAATATTTACAACAAATTCTGGAAACAATCGATCAAAAGCCTGAGTTATTCAATGTTATCATTAATATTTATGAAAAATTCCTACAATTACTTGTGCAAATCAGCAATCCGTTACCGAAAGAAATATCAATGATTTTAATTCATTTCGAAAAACATGCGGCGAATGCATACACAGAAATACATGATTTATCTCTTTCAATCGAAATTTATCACAAACTAATTACTCTCTTACTCAAACCGCAAAATGATACAACTGAAATCATTGAAGCTTATAAACTAATAGCAAGCAAACTAGTAGCGAAACATTTCCTAAATGAGTCAGCTATTATGTATGAAGATTTACTCGATTTTATATGTCATTTTCAATCTATGGGTGGATTCAGAGAAGGTGACTTGATAGATTTTGTTGACTATGCATTCGAATGCAAAATTATCAATGAATATTGTAATGAAATGAAATTCAATTTAGCAATTGAGTTACATTACAAAATGATACAGTTTTTGGAATATTATCAAACTCATGTTCAACATGAATATGATCTAGATGATTTTCGAACAAAAATATTAAAACATTATGATTGTATAGCACACATCTATCAATTCAATTTAAATGATATCGATCAGATGATGAAAATCTATCAAAAAGAAATCGATTTCCTATCGGAATATGATGTCGAAGGTGTTCAAGAACGTATTAATACAATATTTTCTAATTGTCAACAATCAGCTACGAATGTGCATTCCGAACAAGCAATCAAAATCTATGAATCACTTATTGTTTTCATTACAAGCAATCGGCTTGATTATTTATCGGATTTTTCGAGTTTGTACTGCGAATTTATTGAATCTCGTTATTCGAATATGAAGTATTTTGTGACGAATGAAAAGCGTATGGATAATATTAAAAGACGCATTGCTGATTATAAACAAAAAGCTCAATCTTATTTCAATGTAGGCAAGTTCGACAAAGCAAGACAAGTTTATGCAGAAGAATTATTACCATTTTTACTTGAATATCAAGCACATGATGACGAACAAATAGCGATATGCTATATGACCATTGCATCTTTGGAGAATGACCAAAATATACAAAAAAGTGTCGAATGTTATCAGCAAGTCATTGATATTTATGAGAAACAGACGGATAGTTTCTATACTGAATATGCTTTTAAATTGAATCAAAACGTTTGTCGACGTTATGCTGGAAAATTATTTCACTGTTATCATCATCTAACAGAAGCGTTTGCTCGTTTGAAACATGAACAATTAGCTGAAGAACACAGACAAAAAGCATTGAATATAATTGAAAAATATAGCAATCAATTTGATCATCTCATCGATCCTATTACACATGAAGAAACATTGAAAATACGCTCATTTGTTGAATTATATTTTTAAAAACAAATTATTTCAATCAATATCAACACAGCAATCATAATCACACTGATCCGAACTTGATATGGATAATTTGAGTTCAGAAGTATCATTCTCCAAACAAAGGTTCTTAAATTGTATATTAGTTGCCGTCTGATAACGATGCCATTTACCATTGTCATGATACCAAACAGAATTGTCAAGTTTGACAGCAAATAATTGTGGTCCTTGTTCACTGATTCTTTTGTAATATTTTGCACCCGCTAATCCTTCTCCTGTTCGATTGAATTCTAATTTAAGATCGAGCCATGTACGTTCCACACCAATGGCTGTTTTTGGTGCAAAATCCACTTTAGAGATATACGAAAATGTACACATTTCTTCCGACATGTTACCAATAGAATTTTCGTTTTTTTTCTTTTTGAAATAATGACTAATATTACCGTTTTTATTCTTTCTATATGTATGTTGGAAAAAGCCAATCTTAAAATAAAATTTCATTTTTCTCTCTGTTGTCAGAATAAAATCGATAAAAATGTATAGTTATATTTTGTTTTTATTCTGACGTCATAGTGAATAATAAAAGAAAAATGTTGGGCGTCGATGTTTATCCTTGGATTTTACTTCATTCTCCAAACAAACATTCTTACATTGTATATTAGTCGCCGTTTGATAACGATGTCAAACAATTGTTTTGTAATATTTTGCACCAGCTAATCCTTCCCCTGTTCGACTGAATTCTAATTTAAGATCGAGCCATGTACGTTCGAGGCCAGTTGGTGTTTTCGGTGCAAAATCTTCTTTAGAAATATACGAAAATGTACACACGATTAACAATTATAGTTATATTTCGTTTTTGTTTTGATATCATAGTGAATAATAAAAGAGGGTGTTGAGAGTGTGGGATTATGTTGACGTCGCTATAGAATATTTTTACATGACTAATAATCTTTCGAGAAGGACACGATCATAGAAAGAAACGCATGAGTAATCTCGATTCGAGTATAAAAAGGGGTTGATTTCAAACACAGTTCTATATTGTTTCTTATACAGATTAACAAGCAACTATAGAAAATGTACGGACAAGGCTTTGGTACAAATCCATTACAAGAAGCAGTGACTGATGCTTGGATCAATCAAAACATTCCTGGTGGTGTCAATAGTAAGATTTTTTCCCCCTAATAATGCTGTTATCCTATCTCTTTGATTAGGTCCCGTTGGTGAAATTTTAGACAACATGATGGGTGGAAATCCAAATCCAACATTAGGTCAGATTTATGGTGGTGCTCCAGGTGTTGGAGGTTATCCACAATATGGTGGCTATCGACCATTTTAAAGACGAAATTTTTTCGTGAATTTTTTTGTCATTGAAATAAAAATTATTCAATGATGTATACATACATTCTGTTTGTTTCTGAACCAGATATCGAACCTGTATGATCAAGATATAACCAAGCAATATTATCAGCACATTGATAAACATATGCACGACTTCCTGTATAATATCTACTCGTCGAAATACCATACGAAGTACATGAGCTATTTGATCCTGCTGACCATGAAGTTAATGATGAACTTGTTTCAAAGTTACCATTGGTTAGTCTGTCTCCGGATGATGAACCTTGAATTGATGCATCATCGACATACCAATCATGATTTTGATTATTTTCAAACACTAGTTTCAATGTCAAAGCACGTGTTGTTGTTACTAAAAATATTTAAAAACAAAAAGAAATCGTATAACTATCAACAGAGTATCGCATATACTTGACAGTAGTGTCTTATTTGAAACTTGAATTCAAATTTCAAATTACTACCTTTTTCGATTATGTCTACCGTATACACGTGTCCAACTTCACCCTCAACATCCTCCTTCAAAATCATCGGAAACAATTTCTACTCTATTGATCTATCATTTTTCACAATCTTGTGATACGGCCATTAATTTAAGTGCTATTCCACGATATCATCTACCATGCATATCGAATCATGAAAATGAAAAAGAAGTTTTGATTGCTCCACGAACATTCTTTAAAGTAACTGATATTCAATTCATCTTGAAAATCTATGTGGTGAACATCAAAATGTTGTTCAAGCACTCACACTATTGCTTAAAAATGACTTGAAAAAGAAAATGTAATCTTTCAAGCAAAGAACAATTTTTTGTTGCCTTATTTGAAATCTTGACACTCTATTAATTATTCTTTCTATACTATTCTATTAACACAAAGCATTTCAGGGCATTCTTTCATTGAATAAAAAAATAGACGAAATAAAAAGTCATTATTTGAAATTTCAATCGAATAAGAGCTCGAATGTCACGTCGGAGAAGAACCAAAAATGGCCAACGGCAAAAATCAACAAAAAGTATTCATATAAATATTCGATCAAAAGTTTCACCACTTGAACAATCTTTGCCACGGGTAAGTTTTTGAACAGATATGTGATTTTTAAAAATCTTGATATTGCATAGTCATGTCGTAAAGTTTGTACATGTGCAGACGCTTCTACGGAAAATATTATAGTTCATTCGACGACAGATGTGAATTTTGAAAAAATTGGAAATATCAACGACTATCATCGCATAAACAAAAGAAACCAAAAGAAATTATTCGGATGCATAAATCAAACAGCAAAACGATTTATTATTATTACTACTATTCTATTAACTATTGGTATCCTTATTACTCTTTCAGTTCTCTTAATAAAACCAAATAAACATCTCATAAATCGTGAAGCAAATCTTCGATGGAACAGAACTGGCATCACGATCGCAGGAAATACTAGTTTCCCTGGAACCGAGAATAATCAACTGAATGCACCTCTCGGTGCAACAGTTGATTATCAAAATACACTCTATATTGCTGATACATCAAACAGTCGAATACAAAAATACGTAATGGATGCAAAATATGGAATAACAGTTGCTGGTAATGCAAATGGTACAGCAGGTAGCAATCTAAGTGAACTGCGCTTCCCATCACAAGTATTAGTTAGTTCAAATGGGTATATGTTTGTAGCAGATAGAAACAATCACCGTGTTATGTTATGGCGAAATAGCTCAACATCAGGAGAAATAGTCGCGGGTGTAGGTACTAATGCAAATAATACCCTATCGTCTCCATATCAAATGGATTATCACCAAGCATCGGAATCACTTTATGTATCTGACTATGCGAATTCTAGGATAATGCATTTTAAATTAGGCACGCCATCAGGAACTATGGTTGCTGGTACTGGTGTGAACGCAAAAAATTATACACACTTGATGTCTCCGGTGGGTGTTCATTTTGAATCACTATCGAATAATTTAATTATTACTAATAACTTTGGTCATAATATTGTCCGTTGGCCATTAGGTGCAACTAGTTGGACACTTGTCGCTGGTGATATCAATGGAAATTCAGGCACTGACTCCAAACGATTTAATTTACCAACCGTAACAACACTAGACCCGATGGGTAATTTTTATGTTGCTGATCGAAATAATCAACGTATTCAACTTTTTATGAATGGACAACTTGAAGGAATTACCATTGCTGGAGTTGTAAACACTACTGGTAGTAATTCAACTTTATTGTCGACGCCATGGTCAGTTGCACTTGATAATCAACTCAATTTATATGTAGCAGACGCAGCGAATCATAGAGTACAAAAATTTTTACGTTATTAAAAACAAGAAGTTTTATGAAACAATGTTTCCATTTCCATAAACGAAACTAGATTAGAATTCCACTCGAGACAAACTCGAGTAGATTAGGCGGCTGACTGCAACAGCTTGCGAGTTGCAAAAGAATGACTGAGTTATCCAATAAAATAAAAATTTGCTTGGTTTTTATTTAAAAAATCTATTGATTTGTAAACTTCCCTAATGTGTAAGTTATAGACAAATAGAGTTAGAATATCAGTCAAAGACGTACGTTGTGCTTTTTTTCTAATCGCATCGGCCATTTGAAGAATAAGTTTTACAACGGATCTCTCTTTTTCTGAAAGACTCTGTAGTGGGTGAACTTGAATGTCAACAAATTTAATTAAATGGTCTATGTATAAGACATGTGATGTATCAATGATCAATTAAAAATGAGTCATATATGACCATATAAGACAAAACTATAATATATTAATTAGTAATTGGTATGTCTTATATCTCCCGAACGATCTTGAATATCGAAAAATTATTTGGTAATGTTATTGACCGATATAAATCCGGAATAAATGGAAATATTGTATGATAACTAGAAATGTATAAGTAAATCCATTTTAGGTCAGAATGTGTGAGCTGATATAGAATGCCATCTATTTATAACTAGCTTTTACTAAGAAGATTATTACAAAAAAAAATTGATAAACATATTGTTAAAATAAAATAACAGATGTTTCCGTTTTATGTGATAATAAATGATTTTTACAAGTTGCACAAAGATTCATTTGCTTTTAAAAATGGTTTTAGTCAAAGTGTTATTCTATTTTGTTTCGCTGCAAATGATTAGCACACACGCACCGATCAATCTTTATTTTACGGATATCAATAATCAAAATCATTATATGTTGCAACACAATTGTTTTATTATTTTTCTCGGTCTGTCACCAAACGTTGCGTATGGTCAAACCATGGATTTTTGTATGAGTGAGCCTGCAAGTGATTTTCCAATAACAAAAAATGATTTTATTACAAATTTAACTTTCTTTCAACTTGCACACGCAAATATCACAAGTGAACAATTATTTCTTTGGTCAGCACCCATTGATCTTATCGAACAATATCAATATTATTTAAATGAAAAGGATATATCATTAGCTGAATACATTTTTTATAATTGTACATGGCCACAATTTGGTCCACGATGTCAATATCAATTTGAATTTTCAAATGAAACTTTTACAGATATACGTGACTATGCATTTGCAAATACACAAGCATTCGATGAATCTCAAATGAAATATTCATGTTATATTCATTTAATGTGTATTCGTAGTCCTGGTATGCAATGTTTAGATTGGGCTGATATATGTGATGGAAAAGTTGATTGTTTAAATGGTGGAATTGATGAAGAGCATTGTTGGCAACTTGAAATCAATGATTGTCAAAATGATGAATATAAATGTTACAGTGGAATATGTTTACCAAAAGAATTTGTTACAGATCGACAGTCTGATATGTTGAATTGTATTCCTGAACTTAGAAAACTTTCCGATCAAGAAATTCGTTCTGATGAATGCATTACAAGATACATGCCTCTTTCTCAACTCGATTCATATTGTGATGAAAGAATTTGTTTTGAAACATTTTTAACAAGTTCATGTGTGAAAACTCAAGCTAATTTGATGTCATTATTTTCTATTAAACAAGAACATATATCTGATACTTGCTGGTTTGCAGTACAATGTTTAGCTCGATTACATGAAGAATGTTATATACCTGAAGATCTCACAAGATATGTATCAATTATGGAAATTGAATGTCCAGATTTTATGTTTATTCCATCAGTTCCAATTCTATTCGATGATATTTATTTAACATATATTAAAAATCAATCAAGAAACATATTTAATACTATATATTTATACTTTTATCTTTGTTCAAAAAATTCATCCTATGAAAATTACTTTGTAAATCACAAAAAAATGATGATCAATGATTTTATTTGTTATCGTAATATTAGTTGGCAATTTGATCAATATGATAGTCATATAAAACAGATTTTTACTTATCAATACGGTTCTATACATCGATATAATCCATTTTGGAAATATTCATCTGAAATTTGTCAACGATCGAATATGTATCAATGCCAAAATTCATCGAAATGTATTTCAATTGATCGTTTAAATGATGGAATCGATGATTGTATGTATTCGGATGATGAAAATCAAAGTCAATTACCAGAAAAATCAACTTTAATTAAAACTTCTGAAATAAGTTTTCGATGTCCAACTTCAAAAAAGTTATTTTCGAGACAAATCGTAAATGATGGTAAATGTGATTGTGGATATGATGAATATGATCAATGTGAAGATGAAAAGACAACTCATTATGAAAGTCTATCATATCCAAGGTTTCCTTTCATATGTAATGGTTTGAACGATTTAGCATCAATCTTAATTGATGGGAAAATGCAAAACGATGAAACTGAATGTGAAAATTGGCCTTGCCATAATTATTATACTCGTTGCAATGGATTTTGGAATTGTTTAAATGGAGAAGATGAACTTAATTGTAGCTATTATGCTGTATTTAATTGTTCACCAAATGAACATATTTGCTATTTAATAGGTACTCGTCGTTTAATTTGTTTACCTTTAGAAAAAGTCAATGATGGTATTCGAAATTGTCATGGAAGTATGGATGAACCACAATTATGTCAACGAAATACATCATTACGTTTATTCAGTAGTTTTCAATGTCGAAATGATACTATGAATCGATGTTTTCCACATAGTGTAATTTGTAATGGTATACAAAATTGTCCGCATGGTGATGATGAACAATTTTGTGGTAGAATGTCTTCAAATTCAATTTCATATCAAACGACTCAACTTCAGTTTGATTCGAATTCTAAATACTGTCATGGAGGCTTCAGTTTACTTGTTTGGTTAAATAAAGAAGAGAATATTTCTACAAGAGTATGTTTCTGTCCAACATATGCTTATGGTAATAAATGTCAATATCAAAATCAACGAGTCAATCTATTTGTTAAATTTGAAACTATTTATAATTCGTTTCGTTCGATTTTTCAAGCAATTGTTTTATTAATTGATGATAGTAATGAACGAACCATTCATTCTTATAAACAATCTACTTTTATGAGACGAACTAATGAAGAATGCTGGAGTAATCATTATAATTTGTTCAGTTTAATCTATTCGACCCGACCGAAAGATATGCTGAAAAATTATTCAATACATATCGATATTTATGAAAAACTATCTTTAAATTATCGAGGAAGTTTCACTATTCCAATTGAATTTTCATTTTTACCTGTTCATTATTTAGTTAAAACTATTTTGATTCCACGAAATAATCGTACTTTGAAATTGTGTTCAAATCGACAATGTAATTATCATGGAAAATGCATTCAATATTTAAATCAAACAAAAGAAAAATCGTTTTGTCAATGTGAACGAGGGTGGACCGGAAAATTTTGTTCAATTTCATATCAATGTTTATGCTCATCGGATGCATTATGTTTAGGAATATCTGCTATGAATCGATCTGTATGTATTTGTCCAGTGAATCGTACAGGTTCTCGATGTCTCATTCGAGATCTTAGTTGTCAAATAAATGGAACAAATCCTTGTCAAAATAACGGTCAATGTATACCTCATCATGGAATCACCGATGGACTAAACATATACCGACGATTCAGTTGTCTTTGTCGGAAGGGCTTTAATGGAGCGTATTGTGAGGTAACTAGTCAAATTACGTTATCATTTGGAAAAGACGTTATGTTATCCACAATGATCTATGTTCATTTATTTGATTTTTTTGAAAATGCTTTTTCTGATCGAACAACTATACCAGTACGGATTTCAGATGAACAAAATTCAATCTCTATCCATTGGGAAAAAAATACCAACTTGTCATAATTCAAAATCTTTTATCAAATGATTATTATTTTGTTGATATGACACTTAAACTGCAATTTTCCAAAATTATTACGAAACTGATAAATGCATCGGATCGTTGTTTACATATTAATGAGTTTCTTCCTGAAACAATATATAATTTACATTTTCTTCGTCGAATAAAATATTATCATCTGATATGTCAAAATAAATCACTAAGTAATTTATGTTTTCATGATGGATTTTATTTTTGTAAATGTGATTATGTTAATGAACAGTATCAAGCTTTTTGTTTTGTTTATGAACGTGATTCAAGAAGTTCATATCCCAATACAATTCAATGCTATTCTGATGGTGAATATTTTGTAGATGACGAAATTTGTCCAACAAGGGTATGGTGTGTATGTCCTCGATGTTTCTATGGGACACAATGTCAATTTACAACAAGTGGATTTGGTCTATCATTAGATACGATATTAAGTTATCATATTCAGCCACATGTTAATTTAACACATCAAT
>Ga0209915_1003355_pt1 | contig 13753 bp, 6 predicted proteins | sample ThiBiot_750_plan_FD_183952 | JGI IMG/M metagenome (GOLD analysis project Ga0209915, IMG submission 183952) | Wastewater bioreactor microbial communities from Cape Town, South Africa - Thiocy_cont_750_plan (SPAdes) | ecosystem: Engineered > Bioreactor > Thiocyanate-remediating > Anaerobic-Aerobic ... | reverse complement strand
AAATATTTCCTGAACGTCAGAAAAAAACTCCTGATTTTTGTCCTGTTTTTGAAAAAAAATATCCTGATAAAATCCTGATTATCAATTAAAAATCCCTGATTTCCGAAATTTCGATCTGGCAACCCTGAAATGGATCTAAGTTATCCCGAAGTGTTCCAGCAAATAATATAGGAATTTGTGGAATGACACTTAATCTCGAACGAAGATCGCGTAAAGAAATACGATCTATATTAATACCATCAATAAGAATTTGACCTCGAATAAGTTTTCGATCAATTAAACGAAATAATGCTTGAAACAAAGAAGATTTTCCAGCACCTAGATGAATACAAGTAAAGAATACTTTAAGAAGATCCTTTCTCTCTCTTTCGAAGATTATTGAGAAGTTGTTAGGCAAAAATTAATAAGCAGAATTAAAATTGTCACAGACTAACATTTCCAAGATATTCTCCAAAACAATTAGACTAATCGAACTGAATTTTTTTTTATGAATATTTCATTTCGTGAGGAACACGTTTTCTTTTTCTTCGTCGAAATTTCGTATCTAGAAGTCAAAAGGACTGATATACTGATAAGCTTGCTAGAAATCTTAGTTTCGTAGCAGTAAAAATTATTCTAACGAATACTCAGAAATAGATACTTTAATTCAGTTGAAGTATTTGTAAAAAAAAATTTTCTTTTATCATTCCGTATGATTATAGGCTTTTATCAGTAGACAACAAATGAACTATAATGTTTAAAATAAAACATTTAATCGCTATAAAAGATGTAGAAAGCATGGATAAAATCATATATATACGTTTTTCCGAAGTATAGATCTTATAACTTAACTTTTTAGAAATAAGACGATTCAATTGTGTTCTGATTTCTTCAGCACAGATAGGACATTGCTTTATATAATTTTAGAGATAAAAAGAGAAAAATTAGAAAAAAATTCTTTCGTTTAAGAAAATGGAGTAGTTCTCATTAATAATAAAAATAGATAAATATTACCTGTTCGACCAATAATTCCAATTTTTTCTTTTGGTTCAATCCGTAGATCAATACTATTGAGAACAGGTTCTAGTCCCTGTCGATAACACATTGAATATTTAGTAAACTCGATTTTTCCTTGAGTTGGCCAGTTATCAGGTGGTTTAATAAGTAAATTATTATCATTATTATCTTCTTCCGGTATTAGCTGCCCATATTCATAAACTCGTTGAGCACTGGTCATAAAATTTTCTGCTTCAGCTGATTGTCTAACAGCCCATTGAAAAAGCATTGTTAAATTAATACAATACATAAGACTAAGTCCTACAGATGATGGATCAATATTATGACGAAATGCAATTATTAAAACAGATGTAGTTAATGAAAGTAGTGATGTCATAAGATCAAGTCGTAGACCAAACCAACGTACAGAAGCAATTAAGATAAAAAATGCACGTGTATTTGTATCGATTAGATTAATAAATAATTGTACAAAATGTTGTTGTACATTGAACGCACGAATAGTCGGAAGTCCACCATTTAAAGATGAAGAAAACAATGCATAAACAGGACTACGTGTTACACTTTCTAATCGTTTTATTTGTCGACTTGAACGTAAATAAAATCGACGTAACCACCAGAAAGCTGGTAACAATGGAATAAGAATAAATAATACCCAAGGATTAACACTTCCGATTATTACTAATGAACCTATTGTCATTAAGAGACATTGTAATGCATCAAATAATGTTATTGGCAATAATTCATCAATAATTTGTTGATCTTTACTTGCTCGATTTAAAATACGTCCACTTGGATTACTTTGAAAAAAACTAAGAGATGTATATAATATTCCATTCAACATTTTATTATGAAAATTATTTGCACCAGATAAAGTTAAATAAAAATAATATTGAGCACGTATTAAAGCAATAACTAATGTTCCTAAAGTTAAACCTAAATAAATATACATATGAAGTGGTGATCGTTGTTCTTCAGGAGTTTTTGCTAGCCATATACTAAGCCATCGATTAGAAGTATCATAAAGTCCTTCACCAATAAGCATCATAAGAACAAGTAAAAGAAAACCAAACCAACTAATAGATGTTGATGAGAATAATTTATACCATACCGACCAAGGTACACTACCAGTTCCAGTTGTTTCATTGCTAATAATTGATCTATGATCTGCTATACTTTTAGTTAGATCAGGTATAACGAATTCACTTGTTACTTCTTCTTCTTCTTCTTCATTCTCTTTTTTTTCAGTATATTTATCATTTTTTGTTGATTGTTTTTCTTTATTTTCTTCAAGTTGTCCATTTGGATCAATCTGACCATCTTTTAAAAATATTATTTTATGTGCAGATTCAGATAAGAAATGTGTTTGATGTGTAACTAAAAGACGAGTTTTTTGTCTTAAGAATCCATTAGGTCCAATACATCGATCATAAATTCGTCGAGCAACTTCTTGATCTACAGCAGCTAATGGATCATCGAGAAGATAAATATCAGTGTCGGCATATAATGCTCGAGCTAATGCTATTCTTGCCTTTTGACCACCACTAAGATTTCCACCTTTTTCGCCAACTACTGTTAAATCACCAGTTTCTCCAAATCCAAGTAAATCAACATCTAAACAACATGCTCTTACTACTAATCCATAACGATCTTCTTCGAATGGTTCATTAAGAATAATATTAGATCGAATAGTATCGGCAAATATCCATGAAGCTTGTGCAGCGTATGAAAAAGAACCAAATACTTTTGAATCACCTCGTACTAATATCATTTCACCCAAAATAGCAGATAATAGAGATGATTTACCTGCTCCAACAGGTCCTACAATGCCTACTAATGAACCAGATTCTATATTGATTGTAAGATTAGCTAAACAAACTGTTTCTTTCCATGTAAATGAAGCATTATTCATCGAAATTGCCGTTGTTCCTATTTGTATATTGCGTGAAATTGTATCTTCAATTTTTGTTAATCTCATAAATGCATCTATGCGTTTTGATGCTCTAAACATTTCTGCATATCGCTCGATAGCAACTGGTAAATGATTTGTTACTGGTACTCTTATCATACCAAAAAATGTTAGAGCAGTAAAAAGATCAACGGATTTTAATGTATCATTAATTAGCCATGAACCACCATATGTTGCTAAAGAAATTAATGCCTGTGATGAAAAATAAAAAGCCATATTAACTGCTCGTAGACGACTAGCACGACGAATACTAGCTAACTCATCTTGACGCAACTTCTGCACACGCAATCCTATTGGTTTCTCCCAATTATACATTTTGACTATTTGAGACCCATTTATAAGTTCATTTACTGCTTGTACACGTTTATCAGTACATGCCATTGTTTTCTTACGATATCGACTGAATTGACGACCAAATAATAATTGTAAAGGAATGAGAAATATCAATAAACTAAACCCAAATAATGCAGGCAATATTCCTATATAACGCCAGACAAAAATAAATGCAATAATTGCTTGAAGTGGTGCTTCCCATAAAAGATGCATATATACGCATAATTCTTCAAATCTACTTACGTCATTAGCAACTAAATTTATTGTTTGTGCAGCTGTTGTCTGTTGTAAGGATGCTGTATTTAGTAATAATAAATGCTTATAAATAACAGCTGATAATGCATTGCGTATACGCATACCCAAACGAGTTGCATGAAACTGTGCTTGAGTATGAATAAAAATTTGTGTTATTGAACATAAAAATAGAGTTACAGCATATACATATCCAACGTATGCTTGAAAAGATGTTAATGGTGGATCTGTGTGTGTGCTATTATGTTCAATAATATATAATACGATCTGTCGAAGAAGTAGGGGCTGCACAATTCGTGCTACAAGATACGGTAGTAGTAAGCATACAACCAAAACACATTCTTTCCAAAAAGCTCGCAACATAATCTTCCATGTTCCAGTTGTTAACCATACATTATTTTCAACATAATAGTCAAGTCGATTTAATAAGACAGAACATTTATCATTTACTGATAGATCATCTAGATCTGCATCAGTCAATTGACGTTTAGAACCTAATGAAAGGATAGGGTTAAGCCACCACCAAAATATAACATGAAGTCCACGAAAAATAGATGAATAAGCCCAATCATAACGACTCGGCTGTCGCTCCATAACTTAGTATTTTATTAACAACACGAATACTTCCTTGTCTTTGACTATTATTTGTCTTTATATACTATATTTGGTCAAGCTCGTGTTCTTTAATCTTTGAACCTAAAAAATATATATATTATCATTGTCTTGTGTTATTTATCAATGGCTATAAAAGTCACATAAATATTAGCTTTCTGTTGTTTCTATTTTTCTTCAAAAGTGTACTTTGAGCGCAGATTTTCGTCGACAAAAAATCATGTTCTTATCTTCTCGTTATTTACCAACAAGCATGCATTTCGAAGAATGGATATCTTCGCAGTGGTCAAACTCCGTTAATTATGAAAATTTAAGGTTTTTGGAAGGGAAAGTATAAACATAAAGATCTAAAAGAACTCAAGCGACACTCCGTTGTCTATAAAATTCAAGTAGCTCATACAATGTAGGAAATCTAAAAACCTGTAGAACTCATCAAATCCTAGGATCAAGGAGAACAAGTGTATCTTGCTTAAGAAATAAATTGATCAGAGTTACAGACGATGAATATAGTCGAAGTAAAGTTGATAAAAACTTAATGCATTTTTCCTAGATTGAACTACTTTATTCGATTAAATTAATGATTATCAAAATACATTAGAATTCAGTAGAATCTATCTTTGTTGCTTCTTTAAAAGTGATGTTCTATCTCAAAGAATATTTTTGTAATTATTAACGAATTCTACTATATTCCAGCGGTATTCCAATAGTGTTAATAGATTTTAATATAACTAAATATATTTACTTTAGAATCCATGAGCAAAGAAGATCCCACTGTCAAGAAACTTACAAAAACCATTGAATTTATGAAAGTAAAAAAATGCAAAGAACTATTTTTGATCGCGTAAAAAACGGGTCCGTGACCAAATCAAATTCGAAAAATTGAAATAAAAATTTTATAGAAGGGTTTTCATATTGTAGCCTTTATGCTTATAGAAGAACCTTCCAAAATGCAAGAGCACTTTTCGACCAAGATTTCTCCTATCTTGAAGTTTGTAGTGAGCGGTATTCTCGATAAGACATTTTTTCATTGCAATGAAAGTTATCTTATCAGCAAAAAAGAGCCTATCAACCAATGCATGCTGAAACGAACTGAAATTTTTCTCACATATATGTAAGCGGAAGAACGAAAGAGCTTTACTAATAAGAAAAAAAAATGAGCAAGAAGAGAAAAAAGGGAATGGAGATGGGCTTTTGCTCTGCAACTCGGTTTCTGTAGAAAAGATTGCATTTTCATTGCTTTGTCTCAAGTGAAGTCCTTGTCACTATTCGAAATGAGATGGGCAATTGTCCATTAAAAACCCACCTGGTTGCACCACTGATTGCAAACATGAAAAGAATCTTGTGATTCATTGACCAATTTAATAAATTTAGAATGGCGAAAAATTACAACTGAGCAGTTTGTAGCAATAATTAATAACATACCTAAACGTCTAGTACAGGCGTTACAATGGAATGAAAACCAAGTTTATCAAAATTAATTTTGAATATAACACGTATTGAAGAAATATTTTATAATTACGGCAACACCTTTCAAATGAAATAATGTTTTCTTATCTATAAAATATAAAATAGCAATTATTAATTTTTTTTTGTAACAAATATTTCTAAGTCTGTAATTTTCTTATTAAATATTAAACAAATTAATGAGGATAGCTCATAGGCTGTCATTCAGTGAATCTTTCGTAATAGAGGAAAATTTTAAAACATATGTTTAAATGTTGAAATATGAATTATACTAATCGGGTTGGAACTTCTCAGCTACCCTTTATTGAACAACGGTGCATTCTATGTTTGTCTTCGTAAATAATATATTGTTTTTATGAAATTTCTTCGAAAACAGTTGTACAAAAATTGAATTAGTTTTAACAAATAATTACACAAAGAGTAAGTTCATGTAGATAATGACGTCCAATATAATAAACATAAACAAAAATTCTAAATTCAATAGAAACAAGGCAAGTGACTTTTAAATAAAGAAAGTTTCAAAATTTCATTGACGAAGTAACTTAGTTAAAGTTATCGAAGGTCCAAGCTCGATATACTTCAGCAGTCCAATTGCATCTTCTTGTACTTTTAGAAACTTTAGAGTTTTATCCCATCGTACTGGGTTTGTTAACTGTTGAATAAGTTGATGTTTTAGCTTGTCGACATTATCAGTAGGTTCTCCGGTAAAGTTGCAGATAACAGGGGCTGATGGTTTTGAAAAAGATGTTTCCAATATTTTTTGAATCAACGAATTTTGACAGGACGCCATAAACGGAGTATGAAACGCTCCAACAACATTCAACTTGATTGCTCGTTTAATATTATATTTAGCCGCCACTGTTTGAGCTTCTTGACAAATTTGAGCATCTCCGGCCACGACAAAACTATTATCTGATAGATAGGTCGCTAAATATATACTACCTTTTTTTTCGAAATCATTAATTAAATTTTGAACATCTGCTAACGTCGTCTCAAGCATGGTAATCATAGCCTGAGGTACTGTTTGAGATGCTTGTTGCATCGTTTTACCTCTTAAATAAATTAAACGAATTGCATCTTCAAAGTTTAAAACACCAGATGCACACAAAGCCGTATATTCTCCAAGACTTAAACCTGCAAAATAAACGATTCGATTTTGAATATGCGATTTTTCAGCTATTTCGTAGTAAAAGTAAGCTATGCTTGTCACAAAAATTACTAGTTGACAGACTAAAGTTTGATTTAAATTTTCCTGTGGTCCGTTTTGGCATAGAGTCAAAAGATCGATTCCGGTGATCGCTGCAGCAGTGTTAAAAAGGTCACGAGATGAAGGATAAAGTTTCAAAATTTCATTAGCCATGCCAATATGTTGAATTCCTTGTCCTGGAAATAGAATAACAATGTTCTGTAGATTATTTGCAATATTTCGAAGTTGTTTATAATCCACTTTGCCAGTGCTTAATCTTGGGACGTCGGAAATAGTTCTGAGACCACCAATCAAGTTGTAATCCATTTTGAGTAAAAGTGTTTGCCGACACATTCGTAAGACTTCATTTGGATTTGAATTTAATTTAATTTCAAGACAAATGTCGAAAAAACTATGATTTTTTAGGACTAAAGCCTTTCTAACTCCATTTATTGAACTAAGCAAAGTTTCGATTTCGGTAGTTGAAATGATTACTGATTTATTTACCAAACAGTTCGTTTCTCGCCCATAGAAAAGATATCCTTCTGTATCAGAATATCTTACAAGATCACCAGTATTAAACCAACCATGTTCACATCCGGAAACCGAATGTTTCGAGTAGTAGCCTTTGAAGTTAGATTCAGACTTTACCCAAAGTTTTCCAATCAAATCAGATGAAAGCGATTTGAGATTTTGGTCGCGTATTTCACATTGTACACCTTTTACGGGATAGCCGAGAATTTCGCTTGAGGAATTAGGTGTTAACTTTGTCGTTAACATAGCCCCACATTCACTAAGACCATAAGTAACCACGAATTTCTTGTCAGGATAAATGGAAACAGCTTTAGTGATTGAGGTGGTTACTTTATCACCTCCAATAATGATACAATTCAGGTATTCTGGAAGAGGCTGAAACTCGTAATGTGCAATGTACCAAAGCTCAAATAGTGAAGACATTAGCAAAATATAAGTGGGCTCATATTTATGGACAATTTGATCAAAAGTATCCAGTTGAAAACCGCGCTCTAGAATAACTATGCTTCCCTTGGACAGCATTGAAAAACATCCCATAAAGCCTCCCATATGAGTTACTTCATTGACCAACAGTAATCGATCTTTGTCTGAAGGCTTGGCAGTTTCAACAAAATTTGCTACGCACATGGATAGAGAATAAATACTATGAATGACAACTTTACTGTAACCAGTAGTGCCAGATGTCAGAAAACCGATTTCAGTACAGTTAGTATCGACTGTCGATATCTTGTTTTCATTGTTATCGAAAGACGAGTTCATTTCGTCTAACATTAAGATATTGGCGAACAATGGAATCAAGTCAGGACACTTTTCGGAGATTAGACTAAGACCTTCTCGACACGTTATAAGAGCAGCTCCATCAAAATCTTTCCTGCATTGTTCAAATTGAGATAAGCCAAAAAATGGAATGAACAAAATAAATTTTCCGCTTTGAAGCCCTGCTAAAACTGCAGCCACAAGTGTGGCTGACTGCGGAAAATAAAAAACAAGTTGTTTTGAAGTGGTAGTTGCGTAATAAGAATGAATCTGTTTGGTTAAATAAACAAGTTCTTGATATGTTATAGATAGATTGCCATCAATTAGAGCAGTTCTATTTGGAAATTTCGATGCAATAGTTGTAAATTGGTCGACAATTGACAAATAATTCGCATTTTCTGTTGTATCCTCCGTCTTTTCAGACACTTGAATGGATTCATTTGGGAATTGCATTTCAACAATCCACGATACATGACTTTTCACATTGGTAATAATGTTATCCGGCATATTGTTGAGCCATTCAGTAACTTTATCCGCTGAAGGTCGATATTTCTTATTTCTCATAACTGCAAGAGCCGCATTAAAATTTACAGGAAGTACCGCTGTTGCTGAGCCAACCATATCCAAAAAACCGGCAAATGTAATCCGAGGATCCTGCGCCAACATAAAGCCTTTATAAACAACTGGTTTTTGACAAATTCCTCGCAAAAAGTCAAAGTTTGGATCTTCATATCCTGTAGCAGCTATAAGTACATCGGTAGACAAAGTTTTTCCGTTCTCTAAAATCACTGAATTCGCTGAAATTTCACTAATTATACTTCTAAAGAAATTCACTGAAGTATTTTGGGCAATTTCGAAAAATTCATTGCTAGTAGATACGCTTGCATCAAAAGACTTATTTTCAGGACTTGGTATAATTTGTTCAAGATGATTTTGCCTGTAGAATTTTTCTAACCACACTGTTAATGATTCTGTCATTTCCTTGTAGTTAGGACAAAGAACCATTGATTGAAAATCAATACAAGAATTGATTATTGTATCGGCAAAAGTCGGCAAAATCCAATGAAACGCTCGGGCTACCATATTAATATGTTCAGCTCCTTCAGTAGCTGCTATTCGAACAGCTTCGATTGCGTAGGATCCACCACCAATTACAGTAACTTGTTTTCCCTGAAGATTGATTCCTGTAAGTTTCGATGCATGTACAATTAATGGAACATTATCGGAAGTCACTCGCCATCTAGGAATATGAGGAACATAATGCTTTCCTGTGCAAACTAGAATGCCATCATGATTCAAGACTTTTTCTGCAAGTCCGCATCGAACTTTGATATGAAAACCGTTACCGCTATCAGTGACATTCAACACTTCGGTATTAAAACGAATCGATTCTTGGAGATTGTGAAAGTTGACAATTTCATTCAAATAGTCTAACATTTGCTGACGATTCGGATAAATATATTTATGTTGAATAGATCTGTCGACTACGTAAAATTCAGATGATGTTTGAAGTCGAGACTGAGGATTACAACCATTCAACCAAATACCACCAATTTTAGATGACTTTTCTACTATCGTAAAATGAATTCCACGTTTTTTCAATTCGATTGCTGCCATCAGACCAGCTATACCAGCTCCGATTATTAAAATATTTTTTCCTCCTTCAGCTATCTGATTGTAGTCGACTTCAATGGAATATTTGTCGGCGCTTCTTTCTTGAATCGATTTCTTGTTGATCAACTTTGTAAGTTCTCGTGTAGAACTATTCATTATAAATTCACGCATTGATATGTCAACATGAAATAAATCTTTGATTTTCGAAATAGCCACAATTGTTAATAATGAATGTCCACCAAGACAGAAAAAGTTACTAGTCGGACTAACTTTGTCCGTTTTTAAAACTTCCTTAAATAAATGTAGTATTGCTAGTTCTTCCGAATTTGCTGGATTTTCAAAGCTTTCACATGTAGTCGACTTTGATATGTCAGGTAAAGCAAAATGATCGATTTTACCGCTCAGAGTCAATTTAAACTGGTCCACAAGTACCACTCGATATGGCACCATATAAACTGGTAAAGCTTTTTCACAGTATTTCAGAACTTCTTCCTCTGTAAGCTTAGGACCGACAACAAAAGCAATAATTCTTTTTTCGCCTAATTCATCTGTTCTGATCTTCACACAACAATTTTCTACGTCCGACAAGTTGCGAATACACGTTTCGATTTCGTCCAGTTCAATTCGAACTCCATGGATTTTAATTTGATCATCGATTCGACCCTTAAATTCAAGTTCTCCTGCATTGGTCCATCGAAAATAATCTCCAGTTCGATACAAACAGCCCTTACCAAATGGATTTGGTAAGAAGCATTTTTTGGTGAGATCATCACGATTGATATAACCTTGTCCCACTCCTATACCTCCAATGTACAGTTCACCCCAGGCACCTAGAGGACTTAGATTTTGATGTTCATCAAGTAAAATAGCCATTACATTGTCTATAGGTCGTCCGCAATTAATCTTGGTTAAAACTTTACCTTTCAAAATTGTCGAAACTAAGGCTTGATCGGTACATTCTGTTGGGCCATATGAGTTGTAGATGACTTCTATACTTGATTCATTAAATATTTGCGTCACCAACTCTAGACTTAAAGCTTCACCACCAAGAACACAAGCTTTAACACTTGAAGGTATACCGTAGCTGCACAGTAGTCGAATTGAAGAAGGCGTAGTTATGATGAAAGTTACATCTTGATCAAACCAATAAGGATCGAGAATATGCTCGGCCAGTATAACTGTATTTCCAGTTATTAGTCCAGGAAACATTTCTTCCACTGACTGATCAAAACACAGATTTGTTGAAAACAAAGTTTGACAAAGTTGTTCACGTGAAAGGACGGGGGCGCATAAGGTCCATTTTTGGGCCATCGGCAACTTCGACTGTTTTTTAGTCTAGTAGATGCAAAATGTGATGAGGAATCGTTTGGTAACAAGAATAAGTCATTTCCGACGAGTTTTCATATACCTGTACTCGAAATACTGGCATACTATCAAGTACCTTAAAATACCATATATATGAGATATTTCCATAAAATGTCAGCACGCATTTTTTATTCTTAAATAAGATATTTTTAATCAAAAAATATCTCAAACAACTACCCATATAAGACTCTATTTGTGGTAAAAAATTCAATCGAAACGGATAAAGCATTGCGAAATAATGACCGAAATACAATTGACCATAGTATAGATGTTGTGTGCAAAAATAGGAAAACAGCATTGCTTCTATTCAGTATTTTTGGAATAGCTCAAGAAAGGAAAATATGAAAATGGGGTTTTGATTGATTCTGAAAGCTTAAATGAAGCGGATTGAATCACCTGGGTATAGGAACCATAGCAACCATCAGGAACTGAGGATCCAGGAACCGCTTTTTCCCTCTTGGAGGAGATGGGGTGGGGTGGTAGGGAGCCGCAAAAAACTCGCTTTAATCTTCACTCACTATTTTCCTTCGTAAAATATACGTGAGTTCCACAAAAACGTGCAGAACAGATGTTACAACGGGAGTGGTAGTTTAAATTATTTTAACACACCCTCATCCTGACCCTCATCCTCAAGGATAGCAGCTATATCGTGTTTCATATTTTAATCTCAAAACTATTGCGCTAATACCTTTTTCTTCTAAATCTAGATTGAAAACAAATACACCATTCTATGCGACATCAATAAAAAAACCAGTCACGCCTACTCTCTCCTTTTCTAAAAATAACATTTATTTCTCTCCATTCATGAAAAATATACTTTTTTAAGCCTACATTGATCCTTGCTCGGCGATCGATGCATATATAAAGTCGAAGCACGACTCTAGGACCATACCATTTGCACACTTAAGTGTATTCATCTGCAATTCTCTCTTCAATCGTGAAACAGCGACAAAGAATAATGCAAAATAAAAGCCAATTGATTTATTTGATCGGTTTCTTGGTGTTGGCAGTTACAAGCTGCATGGCACAGACCTTATTCAATCCAACTAAGGTCGATGGCAGTGTTCATCATTTGATTAACAAGCGTCAAAGTAATTGTGTTACTCTTACTTATGGTGCTCCTTTTCCTTGTCCTGGTCTTACTTGTTATTTTGGTGGTTGTACTGTTACTTATGATCCTGCTCGTGGTAGTCTTACTTCTGGTGGTTGTTGTGGTGTTACTGTTAATATGCGTGATGATGGTGTTACTTATTGCTGTAATAATTAATAAGGTACGTATACTGTATCAATATATTGTTTAGATAATAGCTCATTAACAGAATGTCGCTAATGTTTTACTCTATCATTAGCACATTCTTTCTTCGCCTTATCATTTCAACCATTTTATGGCACTGAATTAAACCACTATTCTTTTTCTTTATAGGGAAATGGTACAAACACAAGTTCAAACAAAAAAAAATGGGAAATTATCAACTAGCTAGCTCCCTTCTATCATATTCTCAACTATGTTTTCTCTTTATTTATTCCTAGCGTGAATGAAGTGTATCAACCGAACACAAATTCACCTATTATCTAAATAAAAATTGATAACACTCTCCTAATCTCAACTTTTGCTTCTTGAAGGTGAATTTGATCGAAGAAAACAATTCGATTCGAAAGAGATAAGATTATAAAAAATCAGTCCAAGTAATTGAACCATCTACAATCATATTATCTATCCACAGAGTTATTTCAAAATGAACCGAATCGATTCGACCACATATTGTGCTATCTTGAATGAGAGTGAGACAAGCAGCCATAATCTAGATTTCGTCTTTGCTGAAGGGACTCATCAGATGGCAAAGAATCTATATGATTTTTCAATCACACGATTAAACTATACTATTATACATGAATGTAAAAATCTATGGATAATGACAGTATCATCTGACTGTGGTGAGTTATATGAATAAATAGATATGACGACGCGTTTCAACTAAATTTCACAGTCTCATCAGGTGGTTTTTGATTCTGCATTTTAAACTAATTTGAAAAAATCGAAGGATTAAATTCTTCCAATGTTATCAAACTAATTTGTGGTATAATCTAAATGAATGTAACACGTTAAACCTGTTGGTACAGATGGAGTTGAATAATAATCAACGAATATCTCTTGTAATGTCAAATCGTGTGATCGAATAGCGAGAAATTCGTATTGACATTGTGGACCAAATCTTGGCGATGTACAATTGTAGAAGATAAGATCCGATACGAGATATTCTTCGTATTGTTCAAGTAGATCGATCGGTGCCGACCATTGATACTGTGACGATTTTAGACGAAAGAGTTGCTTCAACCCGATGTTATCCTTCTTTATTGCATTTCTTTCTATCATAAATCGCGCCGATTCCATAAAATGTATACACTTATATACTATTTCTTGAGAGAGAGGCAATTTGAAATCAGAGTTGGAACCGGTAAGCTTTTTTGCAACCGGTCCGACCGGCCGGTTTGATCTTTTTAACCGGACTGGTCCGGCCGATAACCGGCCGGTTGATATTTGTCATATAACCGGTAAAAACTTTTAAGCTTAAATATCATTTTTCAAGTCAGAACACAATAAGTGTGGTATGTATGTTTTCTTCATTGAGAAACCAACGAAAATGCTGTCCGTTTCAGTATGCCAGCAAGTGTGA
>Ga0209915_1003351_pt1 | contig 13786 bp, 20 predicted proteins | sample ThiBiot_750_plan_FD_183952 | JGI IMG/M metagenome (GOLD analysis project Ga0209915, IMG submission 183952) | Wastewater bioreactor microbial communities from Cape Town, South Africa - Thiocy_cont_750_plan (SPAdes) | ecosystem: Engineered > Bioreactor > Thiocyanate-remediating > Anaerobic-Aerobic... | reverse complement strand
TCTTGCTTGAGCAGCCTGCTGATCCGCATGTTTGGTCGCGCACACTCGCTATGCTGCAAGAAGCTGATCGCAAGTACGTTATTGCTTCGATTCGATGGGATTCGATTCAGGTCGATTGATTCGATTACAATCTCTAGCACCGGCGAGCTATCACGGGCCGATGTCGTGATCCCAGGGGACTTCTTCACAGCGCCGTCGTCACCGCTGCAAGGTGTGGGTTCGGAACAAACCGACCTGCAGCTCGTGGGCGAGTATGCCATCATGGCATCCGAGCGTACATCGGAAGATAGCCCAGGCGCTCTCGATAGTGGTCGCGATTCTCGCCCTCGCTTGCTCTCTCCAGCCATCAGCGACGGCTCACAAGGTCGCTCGTCAAGCGGTCACACTCGCTCGACCTCCAGTGAGTTCGTCGTCGAGCCTCTGCGTCGTGGCTTGGCGTCAGCTGACTCGTCGCGTGCCTCGCTGAACCTCGGTGTGCCTGGCTCACGCAAGTCGCGTGCCAACCTCGGTCCCATCTTCCTGTCGTCGCTCTCGACGCCAACGTCGGTGTTCGCCTCGTCGCCACCGCCGTCTCCTGGTCCAAACATGCCGACCTCACACTCGACTGACAACCTACAATCGTAACGGTGCCTCTCGATAAGTACTCACAAGCTCGAGCGCCGTTCTATCGATCCCTCCTTCTTTCTCTCTCTGTTGTATGATACGTGGCGCCACACCTCAATGGTGCCAGCACTCCCTCACCATCCGATTCACTCGTGCACACATCCTCTCGCTCTCTGCCAACAACAAACATATTCATTCATCATCCAATCATTCATTCATCCATTCATTGATTGCTATATTATCCACTTTGGCGGCTTCTATTCAGCCGCAATACGCTATGGATACGAAGAGAAGCGGGAGTCCAATGTACATTGCGCCTTCCAAACAAACGAAACTAACAAACTATCTACACGACATACGACATTCCACATTCCACACAAACACATTATCCAAACGACAGTATTGAGTATTCACCACGAAGGCACACGTCAATGAGCCATCTCATCTGCTGAAGAGAAGAGCTCGTCTTCATGCTCGGGCTCGGCTGGCGACACGACGCCCGACGCATTGCCTTCGAGCTCGGCCACGCGGCGCTCGAGCTGCTCCTGTCGAATCGACATGATGCGAATGGCCTCGGTCAACTCGGCGTTCTGATTCAGCAGCATACGAACGGCCTCGCGCATTTGCGCCAACGAGGTCGTGAGATCGACTGCGTTTGCATCGCGATTGCCAGTTGGAAGCTCCTCCGAGAGCGACTTCTTGCGAGCGCTCAAGGTACCACGCGCTTCCTCGAGCGCTCGAACACGCAGCTGTAGTTGCTGTACGCGGTCGGCGAGCGGGTCCGACTTGGGGATCGGCGGAATGGTGGTCGAGGAGGTTGGTTGTTGTGCTTTGAGAGGGCATAGCTCGAGCGAGCGCTGGTAGAGTTCGTCCTCGTTGCGAATCGGAGACAGCTGCACGCACAGCCACCATCGAGGTCAGCCAACGAACCGATAGCTCTGGTGTGGCAGCGAGTACGTACATCAAGACACAAGCGGAACAGCACCGGGTCGTGCTCGAGCACGTAACTGCTCGCGGCATGGCTTCCGACAAAGGTCGAGCGTACGGTCTTGGCAAAGAGGCGCAGACGCTCGTAGTTGATGACGCCAGCCGTCTGATGCAGCTGGTTGCCCTCTTGGATAAACGTGAGGTCGCGCAGGTACACGGCTACATAATCGTTTGTACACACACAAGTGAGCGCAAGTGTTAACAACTCTGCGTGAGACAGATAAGCCATCGTCTCGATAAGCTCGTACCAAGAGCTGGGATGCATGGAAAGTCATGATTGAGCGCGCGGTAGAACTTGTAGTTGTCGAGCGGTAGGATGGTGCTCTTCATGCGCGTGATCAAGTCGGCGTAGCGGTCGTTCTCGAGTACCTCTTGCAGGTGTCGAATACGAGTGATCGAGATGCTCGTGATGCCGCTAATGATCTGCGAGCAGGTGTTGTAGTTGCGTAGACTCAACAAACGCTACACGCGACCGCGAAACAACAATAGCCCGCACTCGATCAGTTCTCGAGAGGATCCATCGCGAGCGAGCGAGAGAGATGCGAGCGAAATAGTACCTTGCCGATACTAATGAAGCGCTTGAGTGCTCGAACTCGATCGGTCACGGTTTCGCCGCCGAGAATCGTCGCCGTGGTCCACGAAGCGACGGTGTTGAAGCGCTCGGTCAGAGCCACGAGGCCAGGCGCGAGGGCCTTGTTCTTCTGCCAACGTAGATCGAGGAACTCGGCCACGGTCACTTGGCGATAGAGCTCGGCTTCGACGAGCGTCAGTTGCGATGCGATGGCCGCCGAGCCAAAGTCCCACAGACTCTTGTCGGAGCTCGCCGAAGTATCGACCTCTCGCAATGGCCGTAATGGTCGAAACTAAACTCACACACAAACAGATAGGCACACGCGGCGCGGCGCGGTACGGCATTAGTCGGATCGTTGTCAAGCACGCAATCGGCCACAAGATACGAGATCGTACGCGAATTTCGCCCAGTTGAGCCAGCGAGCTCGTGGTCGAGTTGGGACCAAACAGGTTCTGGATCATGCTAAGCAATGCGTCGCGCAGCGAGTCGTCATACTCGGCCTGGCCCGAGAGTGGCGGCAAGCTCAACGCCTGCGACACAAAGTTGCAGTAGCGCGCCTCGAGCGATCGCGCATTCAGGTCCAACGGCCAGCCCGAGGCTTCCAGCACACGGTAACTGTGTCGCACCGTCCGCAACAGAACAGGTAAGCGATCGTGGGGCTGCGCCTCATGAACGAGTAGCAACGCACGTCTTTTCGAGAATGGCAGCCATCTCCTTGGGACTCACAAAGTGGAAGTAGCTGAACAGGAACGCCTCGGCCTCGCTGTTGTCAGCGTGCAGTCGGTCGCACGAGAGTACGACGAACTGAAGGATATCCGACACGGTGCCGGCACGAATGGCCCAGCCCGAATCATCCAACTGGAATCGAGGCGTGGTTGCGTTGGTGAGATACGTGCTGGGTATCGAATCAGAGAATAACTCTCACGTACTCGAGCGTCCCAGTGAGGCGACATGAACAATCGAAGCGTCTCGACATTCGAAGGTTCGGTGGGGATGTAGTACACTCGATCAGCCGCTGGCGATCATGATCATTATTAGCAGCATTCACGCCGCGGCGTGTGTCGAGGTCGTAGCAGGCATAAGATCTCAACGTACGTGGAGCGATGGTGGCGGTAACGGTCGTGGTGCTCTTGGGCTGTCGCAGTCGCGTGACGGTCGTCTTTAAGCGAGAGATGGATTTTCTGTGCCACGCGAATGACGAGAGCAACGACGAGAGCAACGGTAGGGTCAGGTACAGTTGCAGTTAAGATCGCATACACGCGGCAGCATCATTGCACGGTAACGAACTTGGATTTGGGAGCCGCATTGTCCGGCGCGATCACAACGGGTACAAACAAAAGATGCGAGATAACTGACCGAGGTATCACAATGAGTATGGAGTTCACGAGCAGAGGCGATGGCGAGAAGGAGGAGGACGTACTATCGACCCAGGCCCATGCCTCGTCTTCCGTCTCAGCATCGAGCTCGTACTCGCTCGAGTTGTTCTGGCTCGTGTTGAGGTAGAATCGTTTCGACAATGGTGCGGAGACTCGGAGTGTTAGGTCGAGCGTGAGTGGGATCGCTCCACCAGGCGCACGGTCCTGTAGTTGAGGAGGTACCAGGCGGCAGGATACGATCAGTGTTCCAGGCGGCGACGCAGAGTCACAGATAGTGGATGGGAGGGGAGAGCGAACGTACATTGGAGGGCGAGAACACAAGAGCGTCATTGTGTAGTCGAAACTGGAAGGTGGCCAGGGCATCCTTGACAGCTGAAGATCGGAGTGGTGATCATCAGGCATAGATATTTGTTGGATATCAGACATTCAAGGTAAGCGATCTATCACACGCTCTCAGACCTCCACTCTCACCCGACCCTCTCTCTCCCTCCTCACTCTCTCTCTCTCACTCTCGCATGTGGATTGATGGACGTACTGCGACGTAACGAAAGCATTCCCGTGTAGGGATTGGCTTTGTAGTTCCACTTGTGAAAGCCGATGCGACGTTGGCGCAACTCGTTCTCGAGCTCGGCGATCTTGGCGAGGAGTTGGTCGTTGGCAGCGCCGCTCTGTGAACGCATCGTGGTGCACAAGGCCTCGAGCTCGGTCTCGAGCGTACGCAATTGAGAGAGCTCTTCCTCGGTCGGCTTGGTGGCGAGGTGTGGATGCGCAAACTGCTGAAACACGACGTCGTCGGGTGCTTCGGGCCGAGTCCAATGCACGACCAGATCGGTATCGCGCAGCAGCAAGAGCCGATTCTCGTGCACTCGACGGTAGAGACAAAAGTCGGCGAACGCCATGCGAAAGTCCTGTGATCGAGATGATTCGAGGATACCTATGTAGATGGGGAGAGCGAGAGATCGAGAGATCGAGAGATCGAGAGATCGAGAGATCGAGATATTTCGCAGATATTTCCGATAGACAAGATCGATTCGAGCAGCGGGATTAATAAAGATATCAAAAGAGACCGAGAGAGATCACGAGATCGCGAGATCGAGAGATCGAGCGGGAGATAATAAACAACAACATTACAAGTATCTAGCCGGCATCTATATCGCGAGAGTATCGAGATATTCTACCGGTACACTCAGGTAGAAGAGGGAGTAAGAGCGAGCGAGAGAGTGAGCGAGAGAGGTACCTAGCTCCTCGAGTACGAGCTTGCTGATGAGCAGACTCTTGCACTCGCAGGCGTAGATGGTCGGCGAGACGGTGATGACCTTGCTGCGGTTGAGCGACACGAACACGACGCGTAGAAGCGCCACCGAGGTGTTGGAGGGTGGTGGCAGCGGATGCGACGCGAGCGAGAGCTTGCGGCGGTCCTTGAGGTCGGACGAGGAGAGTGAGAGGTTGCTGGGCGCATGGTCGATGGTCGAGTGGACATTGGGCGCCGAGCGCGCGGTCGCGAAGGCGCGCGCGGCTCGCGGCGAGAGCGGGGTCGCCGGCAGCGAGACGGACGATAGATTGGACCATGAGGTGCCCGACGAGGAGGTGGAGGACTCGAGGCTCGTCGGTGAGATGCCGCCGTTGGAGCCCGAGAGCGAGAGCGATGAGGGCGACGGCGATGGCGATGATGAGTCGGACGAGTTGGGCGATGGCTGCTGCTGCGGTGGCGGCGACGAGGATGAGCCCGAGCTCGAGCTCGACGACGCCGACAGCGAGATGTCGGGCACGATGGCGATGCTGGGCAGTGTGTTGGTGCTCGACGACAAGCTACCAGAGTGCGAGGCGGCCGACGCGTCATGCAGCGAGGTCGAGGAGGTCGACTGCGAGCCGTGCTTCTGCGGTAGAAGGATGCGACGCGCCGGCGAGCTCGAGCTCGTGGCTCGCGCAGTCGTGCTGGGCGACGGCGGCACGACCGAGGCTTGCGTCGGCGACGCGAGCGTGAGCGTATCGGCGTGCGTGACACTGGCGCGAGGCTGCGGGGCCAACATGGCGGCCACGGCTGGCACCGGCGCCGTGAGCGGCAGCGTCGCCTGTGGTGATGCCAGGAAGTCCGAGAGATAGTTCAGCTTCATGGTCTGGTAGCACTCATACTGCACACGATCGAACAAGCGCTCGGGCACGCTCGACGCCGAGCGAATGGTCTCTTCGATGGCTTGCGCGAGACCCGGCTCGATCATGAGTTGGTGGTCGCTGTCGGTAGCAATGTAGCGCGACACGAGCGCGTTGGCCGCTTGCTTGCGCGTGTCCTCGTCGTGCTTGGGCAGCTGGCGGAAGAGCTCGACCTCCTTGAAGAAGCCGTAGTGCTCCCACGCAAAGCGCTCGCGCATCGAGTTCTCGAAGCGCCGACTGAGCTCGGGATGTTGGAGTATTTGATCGAGCGTCCATTGCGGCGTGGCTGGCGCCTCGCGCTTCTTGGACGAACTGCCGCGACGCATCGCGTTGGGTCGATGCTTCTACCGCGATCGAGATCGTCGTGTGTGTTCGTTGGAGTTCGCGATCGAGGCACAAGAGCGACGTCGTATCGTACGGCTCCAGGGGCGCCGTGCGAGCGGTACCGGTCTTTTTGTGTTGGCGGTTTGAACGATCGTTCGAGCGAGAGGGACTTGTATCGAGGGCGGCGATCCCTATCCTTCACAAAGAGCGAGCGAGCGAGCGAGCGCGCAAGGCACGTATCAGCATCCCTTCTAACGATCACAACGAAGATATCCCGCTTTCTAGAATGCAGCAGCTGCTGCGCGGGAGTGGTTCACGATATACACACCCGTATGATTGCGTGAGAGAGAGAGAGAGAGAGTTTGACTGCGAATGGAGCTGCGAGCGACAGACGCCACAGCGAGAGAGAGCACACACGCAAGAGCGAACGAAACTCACGCAGCACAAGGCGAGCGCGAGAGGGAGCTTTGCGGCCTAGAATCGGAAGCCGCCGCCGCCGTCGTGTCGTGGGAACGATAGAGACGTTGCCTTGGTTGTTAGCGGGGAGAGCGAGGCGAGCGAGGGAGAGAGGAGACGGAGGGAGGGGCGAGGTATGTGGGCGTGAGGCGGAGGTGGAGGCGGAGGCTGGCAAGCGATGGAGTGGGCGTTGTTGGAGCGGCCGATAGAGCGATCGCGCACCGCACACAAACGTGGCAATAGCGCAAAGCGGTGATGGTACGCGTGCCAAGCCCCCTAACTATTGGCACGAGGCGGGATCGAGGTAATGGTAGCCGTATGTGTACGTAGGTGTGCGTTACGGTGTGGCTGAGGTGGACGAGGGCGTATCACAACTGGCGCAGCTGGCGCAGGAGGATCTCGCCACGAAGGCACATGATTCGAACAGGTGTAGTGAGACGTGCAGCGAGATCGGCGAGATACTTCCGATCGTCGTTCACTTCTCCCCGGCCCATCGGCCGATAACTAATCTAGCGATTTCGCCACGTAGCGGAATGCGTGATATCGCTGGCGTTGCGCGGCGCTCGCTGCTGTACTCGCGCACTCGCAACGAGCCACACGGAGGGTCGATACTCATGGGAACCGCAGGAGTCAAAGTGGGCTGCGGCGAGCACACGAGATAATGCAAGCAGAGGGCTTTACTTCTGTTTGAGTGAGATATTTCGCGCACGCACATAAATTGGCGGTCGATAGGATGCGTTTGCTTGCTGCGACACGCAGGAGCGCGTAAATTGACCCATTAGAAACCATATGTACGACCCATGCTAGCGCTTGAAAGCGGCCGGTTGCTGATTCAGCAGGCCGCATCTCAGCAAGCCAAACTAATCTGGCATAGGTTTTGATTCGCATTGCAACGCTACGAATCCCAAGGTCTCTTATGTTTGATAGTGTTGGATAGTGTAGGATAGTGTTTGATAGTGTAGGATAGTGGTTTGATAGTGTAGGGTAGTGTAGGATAGTGCAGGATAGTGTAGGATAGTGTTTGATAGTGTTGGATAGTGTAGGATAGTGTAGGATAGTGTTTGATAGTGTTGGATAGTGTATGATGGTGTATGATAGTGTAGGATAGTGTTTGATAGTGTTGGATAGTGTAGGATAGTGCAGGATAGTGTTTGATAGTGTAGGATGGTGTTTGATAGTGAAGGATAGTGCTTGATAGTGTTTGATAGTGTAGGATAGTGTTGGATAGTGATTGATAGTGATTGATAGTGTTGGATAGTGATTGATAGTGTTGGATAGTGTAGGATAGTGTTTGATAGTGTTGGATAGTGTAGGATAGTGTAGGATAGTGTTTGATAGTGTTGGATAGTGTATGATGGTGTTTGATAGTGTAGGATAGTGTTTGATAGTGTAGGATGGTGTTTGATAGTGTAGGATAGTGATTGATAGTGTTTGATAGTGTAGGATAGTGTTTGATAGTGTTGGATAGTGCAGGATAGTGTTTGATAGTGTAGGATGGTGTTTGATAGTGTAGGATAGTGATTGATAGTGTTTGATAGTGTAGGATAGTGATTGATAGTGCAGGATAGTGTAGGATAGTGTTTGATAGTGCAGGATGGTGTTTGATAGTGTAGGATAGTGTTGGATAGTGTTTGATAGTGTAGGATGGTGTTTGATAGTGTAGGATAGTGATTGATAGTGTTTGATAGTGTAGGATAGTGATTGATAGTGTTTGATAGTGCAGGATAGTGTTTGATAGTGTAGGATGGTGTTTGATAGTGTAGGATAGTGATTGATAGTGTTTGATAGTGTATGATAGTGATTGATAGTGTTTGATAGTGTAGGATAGTGTTTGATAGTGCAGGATAGTGTAGGATAGTGTTTGATAGTGTAGGATGGTGTTTGATAGTGTAGGATAGTGATTGATAGTGTTTGATAGTGTAGGATAGTGTTTGATAGTGTTGGATAGTGCAGGATAGTGCAGGATAGTGTTGGATAGTGATTGATAGTGTTGGATAGTGTAGGATAGTGCTTGATAGTGTTGGAGTGTTTGATGTGTAGGATGCGAGGCGGAGCGAGGCAGCAAAGAACAGCAGAGGCGTTGTATCCGCACCACGCGCATTTTCACAGCGCTTTCTTTCGTGCTCGAGTACAAAACGCTCCTCAGGCCACCACAAGCAGCGCCAGATCGATTTTTCGCATCTTCTCATCATCTCCTCGTCCCTCGCGCATCTCTCGCTCTCCAGCACTCTCGCAGAGACTCGAAGGATATCATCAAAGATCCTCGTTGCTTGTTGGTGAAAGCCCACACACTACTACCTCACCAGATACCCTATCGATCGATCGACCGACTCGTTTCAACCATGAGTTTTCTATTTGGTAAGAAGAAGACGCCGCAAGAGGTGTTGCGAGAGCACCAGCGTCTCATTCGCAAGTCGATGCGAGAGATGGATCGCGAGCGCAATGCCTTGCAGTTGTCCGAGAAGAAGATCATCATCGAGATCAAGAAGATGGCTCGCCAGGGTCAGATGGTATGATCAGAGTCGTTATCTCGCTTGTCCGAAGGCCTTTCAATCGATCACAAACACGATCTCGATCTCGATCTCGATCGCATCTTCGAGATCTCACGATATCGACCTCGAAATTGACCACATGCTCCTCGAATCTAGCGTAACTAACACGCTCGTGAACACACGCACAGGGTGCTGCTCGTATCATGGCCAAAGATCTCGTTCGTACGCGAGCGCAGATCCAAAAGTTCTATCAGATGAGCTCCTACCTGCAGACCATCAATCTGCGCATTCAGACTCTCAAGTCCACGGCCGCAATGGCGGGTGCGATGCAAGGCGTCACTCGCGTACGTTGATTGATGAGACCTCTCACGTCATCAATCATTCGAAAGCTTCGTGGGTCTTTGTTCGTGAGTAATACGAGAGATACTCACATCAAATGCTCTCTGGTGTGGTGTAGGCGTTGATGCGCATGAACCAGACGATGAACCTGCCGGCCATGCAGGCGGTCATGATGGAGTTCCAACGTCAATCCGAGATCATGGACATGAAGGAGGAGATGATGGAGGAGTCGATGGACGATATGTTCGAGTTCGATGATAACGAAGGTACTCAACGATTGATTGATCATGATGATACGCGAGAATGAGCGAGTGAGTGATTGATGATCGATGGCTCACGATGATCGATCCCTTGCCCGTCAACAGAGGAAGCGACCGAGGAGATCATCAGCCAAGTACTCGACGAGATTGGCATCGGATTGAACACGCAACTCGCTGATGCTCCGGCTCCCGCGCACGCCACACCATTGGCTGCCAAGGAGCCGGCGCAACGAGCCGCCCAACTCGAAGGTCCCGCTGGTGCTGCTGGTGGTGCGCCACCGTCGTCGACTTCGACCTCGAGCTCCTCGAGCTCGTCGTCGTCTGCTGCATCGGGTGCAGGCTCGTCGGGCTCGGCTGGCGTCTCGGATGCCGATCTCGACATCCAAGCTCGACTGGATCGATTGCGCCAGCCTCGTTCATAAGTCAGCTCGCTCGCTCGCTCGAGAGATGCCTCACTCGCCTATACCCCTCACTCTTCTCGATCTCCTACTGCCTCCAATCCTACTGCCTCCTCTCGTCGCCGAGCCACATGACTCGCTTCGCCACTCCAACCTGCGCGCCTCCACCGTCGCTTCCGAATAATACACTTGTATTGTACATATATATTGAACTAACGCGCGTCTTCCTCTTCTTCTCCTTCGAGTACTGGCACTACAAGTGCTCAGTACTTCCTAGTCTAATGGCACACATTAGCGGCGTTCTCGTTCTTGCCTCGGTTCATCCTCGAGGTGGCGGTGTGGCGGTGATGATATCGACCAGAGCCGCCGACTGCGACGCTCCGAATCGCTCGTGGATCGTGCGCAGTTGTCGATATCGCTCCTCGAGTGACGATAACTTGGCATCTTGTCGTTGGTGGATACGACACGAATGCTGCAAGTCGAGTCCATCAGTACTCACTAACGCAAACGCCTCACTCACTCACTGGCTCACTCACTCATACCTCGGCATTCATCGCTGTCTCTCGCACCAGGGTCGGCAGCGCCGTTTCGGACACGAGCTGTCGACACACGATCGGTCCGAACTGTGGTACGCCCTCCTTGCGATTGACCTCCACCAAGAACCGACCACCACGCAACGGCCGCACGATGATTTGTACAAAGTTGAATTGGCCCTGTTCATGCAACAACACCAACACCAACGCCAACCGATCGTGAGTAAGTGGCACGGAGCTGAGTTGATGGCCTGCAGCAGCAGCAGCAGCAGCAGCAGCAGCAGCAGCAGCAGCAGCAGCAGCAGCAGCAGCAGCAGCAGTACCGTGATAAAGTCGGGCGTGTAGCTGAACGACACATCCTCGCAATAGATGATGTTCACGAGGTCGTTGCCAATGTGCCGCTTCTTGTTGTGAAAGTTCTGCAGGCCATCTTGCAACGAGTTGGGCATCATGGTCGTCACGTGATACACGACCTGCATTGTGTGCCAAGGATTCGAGAAACAACGAACCAGTGAGTGCAAGCTCTCGTAGTGAGTGCACCAGATTGATGCGTACTTGTGTCAGATGGTCATGCCAGTAGATAGCAAACGGGCCATCGATATCAGCCGAGCGATCGAGCCCGCCAATGTATCGGCCAGGAGGGCTGTCCTTCAGGCGAATCGGCCGCCCCATGCTCTCGAGGAACTTGTGGTAGCGAGGCGAGCCGTACGAGTTTGCGAGCGCGCTTGCTTCGGTCGTCTGCCCGATGCCGACGTACAAGATGCCGAATTTGTAGTTGCTCGTTGGAGTCGTGGCATCGAGCACCTTGATCGCTCGCTGAAGGGCCTCGCTCTCGCTCAGCTCCAGCGGTTGCTCGTGCGTGAAGGGAATGCGCGACAGCTGAGCAAAGATGAAGCTCGGCGACACATCGAAGCCTCCTTCGGTGGCGGCGTTGTACTGTGCATCGTTCGAGAACTGCGGTCCTGCAGGTGCCGAGCCTCGTCGCGATGCGCGAATCAGCGGCGATGCGATCGGTGCGACCGTCGGCACCGGAGCTGCAGCAGCAGCAGCGGCCATGGTGGCGGCAGCCGCAGCGGCTGCCAGTGTGGCAGCCTCCTCCTCGTGTTGCCTCTGTTGCTGCTCGTCAATGTCGCTGCCATCGCTACGGTCGTGCTCGAGGCTCGAGTCATCACTCTTGATCAGGTCCACGGTCTCGTACGAGTGTGCCGACGCCGATGCCATTGCCTGCTCACTCGCGGTAGCCGAGAGCGGCAGCTGAAAGTCTGGCAGGCCTTCGTATGTCGACGAGGACGAGGAGGAAGAAGAGGAAGATGCGGTGGCCGATCGGCGCGAGCGAGTTGGAGAGGTTCCAGTCGTGCCCTGTGGTACGAGTGTGCCGCCACCGTTGGTGGTAGTGCTGCCCGTGGCGGTGCTGCTGCTCGTGGCGCTGTCGAAACTCGTGTCGCTCGCAAGCAGCGCCTGTCGATCGGCCGCAATGACATCGGCCGCTAATTGCTCGACTTGCGTGTTGGCGTGGATGCCGATGATGGCCTCGAGCGACACTGGCGGCGACGTGAGCTCCTCGGTGCTGCACGTACTGCTGCCATCGTCGCTCTCTCCCTCGGTTGCAAGCGTCGAGGCGTCGACTTGCGGCGTCGAGACGCTGCGAAACGAGGCCTTGTGCATGGTGCCCAGCACCGACACTGACCTCATCTGTCGAGGTGTCGAGGTCGTGGCGGCGGCGGCGGCAGCAGCAGACACCGCCAATTCGTCTTCGGTCGGTGAGCCTTGACTCTGTCGAAGTTCGGCGATCGTTTGTCGAATGGAGGGCGTGCGCACGTGACCGGATGACTTGGCACCCGATTCGATACTTGTGGCACCGCTACGGAACGGTGGTGGCGAGCGTGGTCGCTCCAACGGCAGACGCTCCTCACCACCGACTGAGATTCGAGCACTACAACCACGCGATCATCAGCAATCAAGCGACGAAGCAGGGGAGCACGAGAATCACAACGTACTGCTTGAGATTCGACTCGATCTGGCACAACCATGTCGTGATGCCACTCGCTCTTCGCACGATGAGCCTCGCCCAGCCCATGCGACCGACCTGCAGCGTCACGAGAGTATCGCCCACGAGCCAGGTCTTGGCGCGAGAGCCTGCCGGGAACAGAATCTGCACCTCACTGTCGGCGCCGAGCTTCGAGTGGTCCACCAGCAGATGATCGTCCGAGTACACAAAGGTCGACAGCAGATCGACGGCACTCGCAGCCAATGGACACCGTTGCTCGTAGATCTGGCTCTTGAGTGCCATCACAATGTCATCAAAGAATGCCGGTCGAGACTGAAAGCCGGATGCCAGTGAGTCAAATTGCACCATCGAGCGAGAGAGAGAGAGAGAGGTAACGAGGCCAAGACAGTACCTGTAAGTCACAGCGCGTGAACCAAAGAGCCAACACACGATGTGCAAAGGTTGTGATCAATGACGAGTAGGCCTGCGTGTTGGTCAAGGGCAGAATCAACTGCGATGCTCGAGTGAAGATGCTCGTGATTGGATTGGGGTTGACTGGGAAGTTGACCAGATTCTTCAAGCACTGGCAGTAGGGTTGGGACGTTAGAAGCGGAATAGAAGCAGGAGAGGATAGATGCAGTGGCTGGCTGGTACCTCGAGTACAATCAATGGCAGATGGCACACGAAGCGAGAGAGCGATGAGAGGATCTCGCGCACGTGAGCACCGAGCGACATTTCGGCGTTGCAGACGCTGATCGCATGGATGCAGGTCGTGAAGAGCGCCATCGTGTGCGGCGCCGTGATGTTGCCATTCGGTGGCTGGGTCTTGAGGCCGCCGAGAATCACCGACACGATCTGGTCGTGCTGCTCCTTGCTCAGGATGCGGCTGTACGACACGAGCTCCGAGAGCAGCTGGAAGCCACACGTCAAGAGGTGCACGCTCGCTTCGGGCGTGCACGAGCGATGGTGTGATCGATGGCCCACTGATGGTGACGCCGTTGGAGAGATGACTGGAGAGGTTGGCTGCGAGGAATTGTTTGGCGGTGTCGCCGTGCTGCTGCTGCTACTGCTCGTGGCAGTGACGCTCGAGCTCGAGGCGATGGTACTTGTCAGTGCCGAGGTGACTGGCGGCGTCACTGGTGCACTTGTGGTTGTTGGTGCAGTTGTCGTCGATTGCGTGGTGCTTGGTATTGGTCTCGTGTCGACGCTCGTCACAGGCTCACCGATCGTTACCGAGGAGCGAACATGCAAGACGCAGCTGCCAAAGAGTTGGTCCTTCAGGAGCCAACAGAGAGTGTCACAGAGCGAC
>Ga0209915_1003349_pt1 | contig 13796 bp, 14 predicted proteins | sample ThiBiot_750_plan_FD_183952 | JGI IMG/M metagenome (GOLD analysis project Ga0209915, IMG submission 183952) | Wastewater bioreactor microbial communities from Cape Town, South Africa - Thiocy_cont_750_plan (SPAdes) | ecosystem: Engineered > Bioreactor > Thiocyanate-remediating > Anaerobic-Aerobic... | reverse complement strand
CGAGCAAGAGGAGCTCTTCGACGACGAGCAAGGCTTCGCAGAGCTCGCTGACAACGAGACCGAGAAGGAGGAGCGCTTCTTCCTCAAGCAGCAACGACGCCGGCGGCAGCAGCAACAACAGCAGCAGCAGCAGCAACAAGGTCGCTCGGTGCAGCGCAACCGCAGTACCACCGACTCCGAGGCCCTCACAGACACCGACACCGACACCGACGATCACTCAGGCGACTCGAGCGACGAGCAACGGACAGTATCTGCCGCGCCGCAGCCAGGTGGTGACGCTACGGCCGTCCTCACTCTGCCGGCAACCACGGCGACACCGGCAGAATCTCTGGCGCTACGACCGGCGCGCAGCGAAGCGCTGTGGCGTTGGATCGCGGCACCAGTGTGGGCCATCTTTGGTGCAGACGCAGCCAGGCCTTGGCGCGCCTCCACGACGACAGCGGCGCTCTCGGCCGCAGCGGTCATCGCCGTGGTGGCGCTGGTCGGCTCCGCTGTGTGGTATCGGCGCGCTCGCTAGAGCTGCCAACGCTGCAGGGCGTCGTGTTGTACCATCAACGTCATTATCATTATACATACGATCGGGGGCTGCCACATCAGATCGGTCTCTCGCTCTCACGCTCTCATTGCAATGATGCCGAAGTGGAATCAGTGGCATCGCCGTGGTCGTGGTGGTCGGTCTCGGAGGCAGCAGCAGCAGTCTCGGTCGCTGCAGCGGCCTTGGCCTGCGCCTTCTTCTTCTTGTGGTTCCTGCTGCTGCTGCTGCTGCTGCCCTCAGAGGCAGAGGCAGCCTCCTGCTGCTGCCGCGCCTGAGCCACCGACCACTCGATGCAGAGCTCATTGTAGCGCGGTGCTTCGGCGTCGTTGGCTCCCGAAGCACCGGCACCAGCAGCAAAGGCACAACCATTGACGTGCACTCCGCCCTCGCGGCCGATAGGTGTGCCAAAGTACTCGAGCGGGCCGTGAAGCACGCACGATGCGGCGTCGATCGAGGCGCCGGGCAGCGCCACGAGCTCGCCGTAGCCCTCACGCCGCAGCAGTACCGTGCGCTGCTCGAACGTGTACACGGCGTCGCGGTCCTTGACGTCCCATTGCAGGAGCCTCTCGCCACCGCCGTCGCCATCGAGTTCGAGCGACGGCAGCAGTACGAGGCCACGAACGCGCAGGCCGACGCCGAGCGGCGTCAGGACGCGCTTGTAGGCGCAGCCAGCAGCCAGGCGTATGCCGTTGCCGCACCGCCGCTCGGCTGCGCTCTGCCGCCGCCAGCGCTCCTCCACGACGCCCACCTGCGCCATGCTCCGCCGCCGTCAGCACACCAGGGCTCCTGCAGATCAGATCCAGGTGTCGCGTACGTCATCGAGTTGCATGTCATCCGAGAGCGGGATGTCGATGCGGTGGCTGCCGGCCATGTTCTACGCGGTGGGTCAGTCACGCAGCGGCCCGAGAGGTAGCGAGCGCGCGAGCGAGCGCGTACGTTGAGGGCATGCACGTAGCGCGAGAGATCCACCGCCGTATGGATGCCACACACGGAGATCGGCGCCGCGCTGGCGCTCGCGATCGGCACCTGCTCCTCTTCGATCACGTCCTCGTCGTCCAGCTCGTCGTCGTCGTCGTCGTCGTCGTCGTCGTCGGCATCGTTGTGGTCCTTGTCAGCTTCAGCTGCTTTGGCAGTCGTCGTGGGGGACGGCTTACTTTCGGGTTTGGCGGCGGTCGGAGTGGTGGTTGCTGCACCAGGCTTCTTGCAGTGCGGCTTGTGCACGGGCCAGTGCGCGAGCTGGTGCGCCCGCGAGCAGTAGCTGTGGTCGGCGGGTAAGCAGCACCTCCGCCACGCCACGGCTGCCGCGCCACGTACCGTTGTGTGTTGCATCGCGCGCAGCGAGATAGCTTCACGTTCGTAGCACCACATTGGCCACACGCCTCCGTAGGGGTGGCCAGGGGAGCGACGGCGTCGGCGTCGGCCATCATGCTGCTGCTGCTGCTGTCGGCGGGCGAAGCGGCAGCGAAGAGAAGAAGAACAGCGGCAGCCGCGCCTCGAGGCTCATTCGCTCGTCGTTCGCTGCGCGCCCTCTCGCCTGCGCATCGCGCCATCCATCTGTCTCGCGCCACCCATGAGCCAAAGACGAACTGGGCCAGTCGTGATCTTGGCGTCCCTGGCGCGCAGTACAGGCAACCGCACGACGGCGCTGCGAATAGCGGCGCACTACGCTGCGCGACCAGGCAGCGCAGCCTCGGCCTCCGTGCTCGTGATAGACGACGCGACGAATGCAAGCGCCCAACTCGCGGCCTTTGCTGCCGGCACGCCTGTTAGTGTCGTGGTGGTGGACGAGGCTCTGGGAGCCGCTGTCGTGAACCCACTGCTGCAGCGCTGGGAAGGAGTGGACGGCGCCGAGCTGGTGGTGGCGCTTCACGCCTATCGCGCCGGTCGGCTGCTGCTTCCGTGGCTTGCGGCGAGCACGCAGCACGAGGCAGATGGTGCCGAGGTCGAGCACTCGTCCCTGCCATATGTTGTGGTGTTTGGTGGCACGGACGTCAACGAGTACGTCAAGGACGAGCAGGCGCTGCGGCTCATGACGCGCGTTGTGCGAGCGGCGAGGGCGCTCGTGTCGTTTCATCGCGGCGTCGAGTTGGCAGCCACCAAGGTGCGTAGCTGCTGCACGGCTGCATGGATTAGTGGGCGGATTGGTGGGTGCATGGATTGATCAATCGATGGATCGGTACAGTGTTGGCCCAGCGAGATGGCAGCCAAGAACGTGCGCATAGGCCCAGCAATACCGCCGCCTCGGCTCGATACCACCCGACCTCGCTCGTGGTTGCGCGATACGCTGGGGCTTGCGCCGCGCGACGTGATCGCCATTCTGCCGTGCGGCATACGACCCGTGAAGGATCCGCTGTTCACCGCGGCGGCCTTCCAGCGTCTGCACCAGAAGTGTACGTGCCGCGCTAACCAACGACATCGACAGCCTAGCCGCTCACTCGCTCACTCAACGCGACAACAACAACAGACGCTGGCTTCAAGGTGGTGCTCGTGGTCATCGGGCCAGTGCTCGACGCCGCATTCAACGCAGCCTTCGCGCAGGAGCTGGCGGCCCTCGGTGGCGCCGTGCGGTTCCATGAGGCGGTGCCACAGGAGCAGCTGTACGCAGCCGTCAGCGATAGCCGCGTGCTGATCAACTCGTCCAAGAGCGAGGGCCTGTCGAACGCGCTGATTGAGAGCATGATGCTCGAGTGCCCGGTGCTGGCGAGGAACATTCCGGGCAACGCGTTCTTCGTGACGCACAACGAGACCGGCCTGCTGTACGACGATCTCGAACAGTTCGAGCACCTCATGCACCGCCTGATCACCGACGACGAGTTCGTACAGCGACTAAAGCGGCAGGCGCTCGAGTTCGTGCAGCGCGAGCATTCACTAGAGCAGGAGCAGCGAGCGTACTTGTCGCTGCTGTTACCGAAATGAACGATGCAGCGACTTGCCTCTACGGAAAAGCACTCACTCCTTCGCTCGCTGTTCATTTCTCTCGTTTGCCGCGCGCCATGGCGTCGCTATGTGCGCGTCTGCGTGTCAAGCACGTTCTTGCGCTGGCGGCCGTGCTGCTGCTACTGAGCCTGGCTCTGTTGCTCTTCTCGTCGCACCAACCTGATGACACGCAGCCACCGCCAGCCGCCAAAGCTGCACCAGGCGACGCGGCGGAGCTCCAGCTCCAGCTCCAGCAGCAGCAGCAACCAGGCGACGATGGTGGATCCGAGCCACTTCTCGCGGCCACTGGTGCTGCTGCTTCTCACGATGAACGCTCGATACAGGCCATGCAGCAACTCGTCGAACAGCTCCAAGCCTCTGACCGGCAGCGTAAGGCGCTCGAACGTCGAGTGCAGGAGCTCGAGCTCGAGCTCGTGGTTGCAACCGCAGCGAGCCGACAGCAGCCACCCCCGCCACCACCGCAGCAACTACCTCCTCCAATCGCACGCAGTACTGCGGCTGCTCCCTCGTGCAAGAACGCCAGCGGCGACCCGATTGGCGCCGTGACTTCCTCGGCCGATCCGTGGCTACGCTCTCCCGATGCCGTACTTCCCAACGTGGTTCGCGTATGGCGTTCGGCGGCTCTCGACTGGCATATGCTGCTGCGGCAGCCGCGGCTACCTCCCGACCCTCGTGCGGCGCTCGAGCTGCGCCTCCTGGTCGAGCAGGAGGACGCCGTGACGCGCTTCTTTACGAGCGGCAACTCGGGGCCGCGAGCACCGGGCCTTCGCGACTACGGCCCGTTGCGCAAGGCGTCGCTGTGCACTCGCTTCAGCGACAGCTGCGTGCTGCACGAGAGCGAGGCTGCGTGCGTGCGAGACGAGCTGTGCGCGTGGGCCGAGCGCGAGCGCCTCTGCCTCGGCCACTGGAGCGAGGTACTCGAGCACCTCGACGCCGTGCGGCTGCAGCGCTTCTTCCCGCTGCGCTCCAAGCACTACCGCTTCGCGTCGCGAGACGAGCGCTCGGCGGCTATCGCATCTCCTGCCGGCCTGCTGCCGCCCGATGCTGCATCGCGCCTCGGCACCTCCGAGGTACACGTCGTCAAGCCGGGCGTGGCCGCTGGCACTCGGCAGCTGGTGTCACAGGTGGGCCTCGACGGCTGCCGCGTGCTGGTCGAGGCGCCAGCCTTCGACCTCTCGCTCAACATGGAGAAGATGTACTTTCACTTCGGTACGCACGTCTGACGCCGGGACGGCACGGGACGGGAGGTGCTGGAGGACGTGCTGCTCACAGCGTCTGTGTAGTGGTCGACAACTTCCAGATGCTGCACACGCGCATGGCCACGGCCGACGCGCTGGATCAGCGCAACGGCCACATCCTGATCAAGAACACCTTCTACTACGACCTGTACTTTGAGTGGTTCGGCATCCTGAGCGACGTGTGCGCCCGCGACATTGCCGACCTGCCGCTCGGCACCTGCTTCACGCACCTCAATCCGCCGATGAACCAGAAGCTGGCTCTCGGCATCAGCCCCGTGTCGTTCTTGGGACTCGGTGACGTTCCTCGGCCCTCGGAGCCGGTCTTCGGGTTCGTTCGTTCGTTCATTCATTAAGGCGTTGGGTGCTGTATCGTGTTGCTCATATGTTGCTGCTATTGCTGCTGCTCCGATATCAGGATCCTCTCGCGGCAGAACAAGCGCTTCATTCTCAATGAGCACGAGTTGGCGCAGCACATTGAATCGATGGGCTTCAAGGTGCTGCTGCTGCCACTCGAAGACATGACAGCCTACGAGCAGCTCCGCGCCCTTCGCTCAATCAACATTCTCGTCGGCATTCACGGCAGGTACGCTTACGCTTTCATGCAGGTAGCTGAGCGCTTGCATTCGGCACTGACTGGCTGGCTGGCTCGTTATTACGCCTCCGCAGTGGCTTGACAAATGTCAAGTGGATGCATCCTCGATGTGTGGTGCTGCAGATCGTTCCTCACATTGTCACCTACGGAGTGCGTTGTGCTCGCGGGCATTGCGTCTCCGCTGCTGGAGCTCGGCGCTCATCGCTTGTTCGTGTGTGTGTAGACCGATGCATTTGTCAAGATGACCGAGCGCCACGGTTGCACGTATCTGGAGTGGCGCAACCCGCACCGCGACCTGGCGACCTTCCACTACCACTTTGTCGACGACGAGTTCCAAGGAAGGGAGCACCAGGTGGTGCCGGAGCAGCTCGGCACCATGTCGATGGCGCGCACGTTCTGGTTCAACCAAGACACGTACATTCCGCTCGAGGACGCGACCGAGTTCATCAACGGTGCCGTCGAGGCGTTACGCGCGTATGGCGCCGAGTAACAAGAGGCCGATCGACACACGCACGCATGCATGCACGCATGCACATCAACAGCAACCTCTCGGTCGAACGATTCAGTATTGTACCATACACGGCGCTCAAATGAGCAAAGAGAAAGAGAACGAGTGAGATTCACGGCCATAGAGCGAGCGACAATCCAACAAGATGAGGCCGATTCATCGGCGTGTGTGTGTGTGTGTGTGTCTGGTTTCATGATGTATGTATGCACTCTCGGTGCCTCAGGGTCACCGCAGCGGAAAGAACAGCATATGCCGGTTGCCGAGCGCCGAGAGGAAGAGCTTGTTGTCGTACTCGGCCGCGGCCGTGATGCCACGCACCTGCTCGTTGCTCTGGAAGAGACCCGACACGGTGCGGTTCTCGCCCAGGTGGAAGATCGACGACGCCGGCGGCAGTGACGTGTCAGGTTGCAGTGCCGGAATGGCGAGCACCAGGTTGCGTAGCCAGTCGGACTGCAGCACGGCGGCTTGGCGGCGGTTACGTGTGCCGATCGAGCCGATCCAGTAGCCGACGTTGCTGCGCGAGGCGTGGATCGAGTACGGCAGCATCGGCAGCGCCTGCAGCACGGGCGCCGGCGGTCGCTCGGCACAGAACTCCACCAAGCGCGCAGCCGCCGCCTCGCACACGAGCACGCAGCGTTCGGCGAGCGCCACGCCGGCCGGGAACGCGAGGTTGCGGCCGAGCTCGATCGTGTGGCGCTTGTCGGCGTCGTAGTACAGCAGCCGGCCCGAGCGAGCGCCGCTGTACAGCTGCCGGTACAGCAGCTCGTACAGCACGTCGCTCGAGTTACGCAGCTGCTCGACCTGTTGCGCCAGCTGCTGCACATGCGGAGGCGCGCGGTCTTGCGAGAGCAGCTCTCGGTCGTGGAGTGGCTGCGCAGAGCCGAGCGCCTCGGTGAAGAACACGTTGTCCTTGAGGTCGATCGCGAGGCCCTGCGTCGACGGCGTGCGTGAGAGCCGCGCCCGCATCAGTGCCGGCCAGCAAGCGGAAGACGTACGATCGGCAGCAACAGCGGATGGTTGTTGTAGGAAGACACGACGCGGCGCACGGAGCGCGTCGACGGCGACACCGTGACGAGGCCGACGCCGGCCACGGTGGCCCACATGGCGCCGCGCGAGTCGAACGCCATGCCCATCACGGGGCCCGGCAGCGTGGCCCAGCGCGCCACGCTCTCGGTCTTGTCATGGAAGCGGAACACGTCGCCCGACGTGCCGGCAATGTACACCGAGCCGTGCGCATCGATCGCCAACGAGAGGCCGCCGTCGGGCAGCAGATCGCGCGTCAGCGGCACGGCATTGAAGAACGCCATGACGGGCGTCAGCAGGCGCGTGTAGCCGCCGGCGCTCGGGCCCTCGATCAGGTCCTGGCGCTGGGCCGTCATTGCAAGTACGAGAACCACTGAAAGAGTGGCTGATAGGAGCAGGCGGCCCATGTGTAGTGAGTAGGGAGCAGGCGAGCAGCGAGCAGCGAGCACGAGCAGGCGAGCAGCGAGCAGCGAGCACAACGAGAAGCGAGGGCAAGCAGCGAGGGAGCGGAGGGTAATGGTGGCCTGCTGCGCCCCTTCGTCAAACAACACCACCAATCAATCGATCGCATCCTGCTGCCTCCTGCTCCTCTATCTTGCATCAATCCATCTTCCTTGCTGCAACCGTACCCCCCTTGCGCACCTCGACCATGCACGGCCGTGGCGGCGGCAGGAAGCACGGCCGCTACCTCGGTCTCCACAACGACGCTGCACCGCCCGCTCTCGCGGATGATGATGACGATGACGAGGCAGCCGCCGATGCCAGCCCCTCGCTCGATGCTGCCGATGCTTCTGCCACCGAGGGCCACGCTGCTACTGCCGCTCAGCAGCCTCCTCACCACTACCAACACCACCAACACGACGGCAACACAGCAATATCGGCATCTCCGCCGCGAGAGGTCGCCCTAGTGACTGCCGACGCTGCCTTCGACGCCATTGACCTCGACGACGACGCCAGCATCGCTGGTGAGGCTACGCAGCGGCCGCCCGTCGCAACAACACTGCCACCGACATCGCCATCAGTTTCTCCGCCAATATCTCCGCCAATATCGCCGGTGCCACGGGCGCTCGGAGTACCGAGCTCGGCAGCGCTGCCGATGATGACACTCGAGCAGCCCGACGACGACGACGCCGCCGACCTCGATGGCGCCAGCTCGCGTGCTCGGCAGCGCCAGCAACAGCATGCGATGCGTGCTCATGCAGCAGCCACACCATCGTCTCGTACAGGCCGCCAGCACCGAGCAGCGGCACCAGCAGCGGTGCGGGTGGTGCTGCAGCACGAGCCGGCCGCTGCCTCCGCCACTGCCACCTCGAGCTCGAGCTCCAGCCCGCCCCCGACCTCTCCCTCGGCCTCGAGCCACACCTCGCCCTCGAGCTCACCTCCTCAGGTATTCGGTGGCAGGCAGCAGCGCGAGCACCACGCGACGGTGATGGAGCTGAGCCTGCGCGACACCGAGCCGGCCGCGCTGCTGTCGCGCCACCTCGACTGGACCTTCGTGCCCGACGGCTGCGGCGGCGGCAGCGACCGTGGCGGCAGTGCGCCTCCTCCTGCTGCTGCTGCTACTGCTGCTGCCGATGGTGGCAGCGGCAGCGAGTACGGCATTGGCGACGAGGCGACGGTGGTGTTCGACGGCTTCTACTCGCCGGCATGGCGGCGGGCGGTGTACTGGCTGCTGGTGCTGGCGACGGCCGGCGTGCTGTGGTACCTGGGCCGCTGGCTGCCGTCTCTCTACCGGCGCATCTCGTCGTCGCCGTGCGCGCTGCCGCTGGCGAACCGCGTGTGCTTGCACGGCCACGAGAGCGAGCTGACCGCGGTACACAGCGAGCGCGAGCAGCCGCTGGTGCAGGGCGGCAGCACCAAGTGGTTCGCGTGGCGCCACGAGACCTGGCGCTGGTACGACGAGGCCGCCGAGCTGCCGGGCTGCTCGCGCTTCCGGCCCGTGCGCTTCCCGTACGCGCGCCGCTTCTGCGACTTGCTGGCTGCGTTGCCCAAGGTGCGGCGCATACTCGAGGCGCACCGCCGCCGCGAGCCCGAGCACGCGGGCCTTCACTATGCACCGCTCGATGGCACGAGCAACGACGGCGGCAGCAGCGGTGGCGACAACGATGACGACTACGACGGCAACGACGGCAACGACGACAACGACGACAACGAACTCTCGATCGAGTTGCTGCAGCGCGCCGTGTTCGGGCGCAACGAGATGGCCATCTCGGTGCCGAACCCGCTCTCGCTGCTGGTGGCCGAGGTGCTGCATCCGTTCTACCTGTTCCAGCTCTTTAGCGTCGTGGTGTGGTTCTGCGAGGACTACTGGGTCTACGCCGTGGCGATCGTCGTCATGTCGGTGCTGAGCGCCATCACGAGCGTCGTGCAGACTCGACGCAACCTCGTGCAGATCCGCAGCATTGCGCTGTACATTACGCAGATCGACGTGTGGCGCGACGGGCAGTGGCGCTCGGTGTCGTCGCGCGACCTCGTGCCGGGCGACGTGATCGCCGTGACCGACGGCTCGGTGATGGCATGCGATGCGCTGCTGCTGTCCGGCACGTGCATCGTCAACGAGAGCATGCTGACAGGCGAGTCGATGCCCGTCGTCAAGACGCCGGCGCCGTTCGAGGACGAGGCGGTCTACGAGCCTCGCTCGGCCGCGCACCAGGCGCACACGTGCTTCGGCGGCACGACCGTGCTGCATACCAAAGCGTTCCAGCTCGAGCGCGTCGTGGCCTTGGTGATTGGCACCGGCTTCTCGACCACCAAGGGCGAGCTGGTGCGCTCGATCCTGTACCCTCGTGCGATCCACTTCAAGTTCGTGCGCGACTCGTTCATCTTCATCGCCATCCTGGCCGTGATCGCCGTCGCGACCTTTGTCGCCATGATCCCACGCATGAGGAGCCTCGGCATTGGCTGGGGCGGCGTCGTGCTCAAAAGCCTCGATCTCGTGACGATCGCCATTCCACCGGCGCTGCCGATCGCGCTCACGATCGGTATCGTGTTCGCGGTCGACCGCCTGCGCGCCAGATCGATCACTTGCATCGCGCCGTCGAGAATCAATCTCGCCGGCTTGCTGGACGTCATTTGCTTCGACAAGACCGGCACACTGACCGAGGAGGGCCTCGATGTCATGGGTGTGCGAGAGGTCTCGACGACGACGACGCTGCTGACGCAGCGAAGCACCGGAGAGCGTGACGCCATCTGGTTCGACCACAACGACGACCTACAATCGAGCTCGGCCATCATGCAGCGAATCATGGCCACGTGCCACGGGCTGGCTCTCTTCAACGGTGCGCTCGTGGGTGATCAGCTCGATCTCAAGATGGTGCAAGCCATCGGGTGGCAGATGATCGAGCAGCACCAGACGGCATCGACACCGCTGCACGCCGACGGCATCTCGGTCATCATGATGCCAGGCAACATGATGGGAGCAACGAGTTGGAGCCAGCAGCGCCGCGCGGGGCTCGCGATCGTCAGGAGATTCGACTTCTCGCCCGAGTCGCAGTGCATGTCGGTCATCGTGCTGCACCTCGCTACCAACCAGCTGTTCGCCTTTTGCAAGGGAGCGCCCGAGTTGATAGCTTCCATCTGTCGACCATCCACTGGTACCTCTCTGATCCTCACCCACCATATGGAACATTAAGAGGCTTTACTCAAATCGAATCTCTCGCTCACTCACTCTACAGTTCCACTCAACTACCAGTTCGTACTCGACTCGTATGTACGATGTGGTTTTCGTGTGCTGGGTTGTGCCTTCAAGCCACTCGATGTACCGAACATTGAGAGCGCTCGACAACTCTCGCGTGCCAAAGTCGAATCAGGCCTGATCATGGCCGGAGTGCTCATCATGCAAAACCGCCTCAAGCCCGAGACGCTTCCTGCCATGCAACAACTCAATAGCGCGAATCTCGAGAGCATCATGGTCACTGGCGACAATCCCTTGACGGCGTGCTACATTGCTCAGGAGTGCCAAATGATCTCCAAGTACAAGAGCATCTTTCTCAGCGAATGTACGCAATGCCGAGCCTCTACCATGGAATCGTTTATGATTGTTGTGTAGTCTACTCACACCGCACTGCACCACTAACTCCTCTCACCCAGTGATTGACGGTCGAGTCATGTGGCGAAACCTCGATGAACAAGAACAGGCACCAGTGAGTCTAGACGAGTTGTGCGCACGGCGATATCAGCCGCCGTCGAGCAACATCGCCGTGGCATCGAACAGCACCACGATCGTCGAGATGGACCGAATGCCGAATTCTGCGCTCCCTAGCGATGTCGAATTGGCGGTCACTGGCGTGGCACTGGCAGAGATGATGGCGTCCGATAGCGAAGCATTCGAAGTCGTGCTCAAGAGCGCTCACGTGTATGCACGCATGAAGCCCGTGCAGAAACAGCTGCTGATCGAGGCGCTGTCCGAGCGAGGCCGATGCGTCGCCATGTGCGGTGACGGCGCCAACGACTGCGGCGCGCTCAAGTCGGCCGACGTCGGCCTCAGCCTCTCCGAGGCCGAGGCGTCGATCGCGGCGCCGTTCACCAGCGGCATCGCCAACATCACATGTATGCCGCGCCTGCTGCGCGAGGGTCGCTGCGCTCTCGTGACCTCGTTCCAGGCCTTCAAGTACATGACGGCGTACTCGATGATACAATTCACGACCACGGTCATTCTGCTGACGGTGGGTTCGATGCCCGGGCCATGGCAGTATCTCTTCATCGACCTGTTTATCGTCATGCCACTGGCGTTCCTGAGCGAGTACGCCGGATCGTATCACAAGCTCTCGAAGCGCCGGCCCGTGTCGTCGCTCCTGTCGCGCGAGATACTCTCGTCGCTGCTGCTGCAGCTCGCCGTCAACGTCGCATTCCAGGTCGTGGCGTTTCTCTCGCTCCGAACGCAAGATTGGTTCACGCCCGTGGTGCTCCAGCCCGACAGCGACAACATTCGGTGCTACGAGAACACGGCGCTGTTCGTGTTCACCAATCTCCAGTACGTGGCATCGATCTGTGCCTTCTCTGCCGGTAAGCCCTTCCGCAAGCCCATCTACAAGAATCGTACGTCTGCCATCAAATCCAACAAACACAAACAGACACACGCACACACACACATTTAGCTCCAGCTCTCGCTCTCACACGGCAGCGGATTGCGTGCCATGTGACAGCGGCATTCGGCGGTGCGCTGGCCTTCATCACGTTCGCGGTCGTGTCGCTGCTGGTGTATCCGCCTACCGACGTCGCGAACTTTCTCGATGTCATGACGATGCCATTGCAGTACCGCGTCTTCTTGTGCGTACTGGCGCTGCTGAACGCGAGTGTCGTCATTCTGCTGGAACTGGGCGTGCTGTCGATCTGCCGCGGCACCACTGGCACCGGCAAGGCGCGGCCCAAGAAGCGCAAACGCCGCTCTCGCCGCTATCGCCCCATGCCTCTTCCGGTCGTGATGGCAGATCACGATGATGGTGACGATGGTGGTGGCCGTGGCGATGATCTTGGCATTCGCAGCGGTGGCAAAGACCTGGCTGACGACGATGACGATGGCGATGATGACTACGACACGATACGCACCCACGGCGTGCCATCCAGCAGCACCACCTCATCGGGGACCTCGTATTACTCGACCATCCTTGTGTCATAGCGCACTCCCAGTGCCATCCTCTATCATTGATTGGCGGCGCGAGCGATAGTGCATCTCTCGCGCTGCCCGATGATGAACGCGATTCGAGAATGAAGGAATGAATGAATGAATGAGAATGCATGAGGCACTGACTAGTGGCTCAGGCGTAAACAACAACAACTACAACGGCACAACAACAACGGCACAACAACAATCAACACAACATATTGGAGACCAACACGCACTGCGACGCTCACAGGGCAGCAAAGAGCGTCTGCGGCGGCGACGTGAGCCAGTGCGGCGGCCACGACTTGACGATCGACGGTCGGTCGCACAGGCGGTGGTAGTAGGCGGCCAGGTGCGGCAGCGTGCCGTCGTCGAGGCGGAAGCCCATGCGCACCAGCAGCGCCAGCCACGGGAACAGGAAGGCGTCGGCGGCGCTCAGGTCGAACCCCACGAGCCACGGGTTGCGCTGGTCCGACGAGCGCTCGAGCGACGAGAGCGACGCGGCCGACGGCGACGACGGCGACGCCAGGTAGCCCTCCCACCGCTGCAGCTCCTCGCGCAGCGTCGCTGCCGCGCCGGCCACCGCCGCGCCGTCGGTCTTTTCGGTATCGCTCGTCAACACTCGTCGTGCCTCTCGAAAGACGCCCGCCAAATACGTGGACTCGTTCATGCGCATCTGCGACGCAAGCAGAGTGAGAAAGAGAGCGAGCGAACGAGCACGCGTGCGCCGCATACGTACCAGAGCGGCGGCCCTCAGCATGGGACTCGATGGGAGGATGGCAGCGGGGAAGGTCGAAGCGGTCTCGAGGTACACGAGGATGGCCTGCGACTCGGCGAGCGTCGTGTTGTTGACGTGGTCGACCAGCAGCGGCACCTTGCCGCGAGGTGACAGCGCGCGGAAGTGCGCGCTCTTGAGGTCGCCGCGCCCGGCGTCCAGGATCTCGACACGGTGCGTGATGCCCATCTCTTGGAGCACGATCCACACGGCCCAGCCTGTGGATGCCGAGAGTGTGAGGAGGGCAGCGCGAGGGGCAGCGCGAGGGGCAGCGCGAGTGGCAGCGGGCGCACGTGCGCGACACGCACCGTAAGGCGAGCCCGAGATCGTGTACAGCGTAACGGCGGTTTGGGTCGAGCCAGTCATTCTGAATGTACCACAGCACTGCAATCACACGGCAGCAGGGAATTAGTGGGGTGAGGCGTCGAAGCAACGCGTGAGGTTCGCGTGGTGGCGCACACAGTGTCGGTGCCGATGGGCGAGTGGTGGTGGTGCCTGCGGAGCGGAGAGAAGAGAAAGAAGAAGAGGAAGAATCAGTTTTCTCAGCTGCCCGCTCTCGTGTGCACCTCTGATCCATACTCCCGTA
>Ga0209915_1003339_pt1 | contig 13855 bp, 9 predicted proteins | sample ThiBiot_750_plan_FD_183952 | JGI IMG/M metagenome (GOLD analysis project Ga0209915, IMG submission 183952) | Wastewater bioreactor microbial communities from Cape Town, South Africa - Thiocy_cont_750_plan (SPAdes) | ecosystem: Engineered > Bioreactor > Thiocyanate-remediating > Anaerobic-Aerobic ... | reverse complement strand
TAATCGTCGTAAATACAAGCCAGATGTTAAGAAAAAGAAAAGGGCAAGAAGAGTATCAAACGATATAAAGTTTGTTTTCTATGGGAATATAGAGATTTCAAGAAAGACATTAATACAATATTTTGATGGACGAATCAGTTTGTGTCTTTATGCGTCATAAATGTCTTCGTGAATCATCATAATTCATACGCCATGATATATGAAAGAGAGAAACTGAAGATTATCGAAGACTCGATATGCATGAATCAAATTTTGGACGTAAACATATGTACTACAAGTTTTTTCTTTCTCGATTTAGAGATTTTTTTCTGACGAATTATGTATTTTTGAGGGGCAATATGAGAGAAGAAAGAAAAAGAGAGAGAGAGAGAAAAACGAAAGAGAATATCATCAACAAACAAAATCCATTATAGTACAATCTCCCTCCTCCCCCTTGCGTCTTCCTTTCGTTCTTTACACTTATGACGTGTAGAGAAAAGAACGAAAGAAAAAAATCTATAGAAAACGTATATATATTCCTCGAAAACTATGGCATATTCATTGTAATAACCAGTCGTCACAATACCTTTTCTTTTTCAATTCTATGAACTGTTCTATTGCTGACCTATAAGACATCGTGTGTTATCGTATTCTGCGACATCGACAATCTCGATATTTACTTACACGTCTACTTGTCTTATAACATTCTTTGAATAAAATTAATTAAAAACAGAGTAAGTTCTACTTGTTTCAATGGCGATTAATCGCCGAAATTTTGTATTATAGTGCAGTGTATCTTACCGCAAGGCCAAACAACACCGGAACGTGCTTTATCTAATCCATGGTACGATAAAGGTTTTTGTGAACCTTATCAATACAAAGCAGCTATTGACCGTTGCAAAGGAGGCTATGAATCTTGCGACTTGTTCATTGAGATTTTCAATGAACGAGCACGAATCGAACGAAATTATGCAAACGAATTGGATAAATGGGCTCAAGCAAGTATCAAAGATATCAGTCAATCGAAAGAATTTGGTACAAATAAAAAAGCATGGAGCGATTCTATTCGAGCGTCAACTGCAATTGGCAAAGCTCATTCTAATATCGCTCAACGTTTACAAGAGAATGTTGTCGATAAAATGACAGCTTTTAAAAAGGAACATTATGGCAAATCGATTTTACATATTAAGAAAGTCAAAGAATTCGAACATGATTTTGAACAAGCACAAAAATCATGGATTAAACTTTTGGACAAAATTAATAAAGCAAAAAAGGAATATCACGAAGCACATCGTCAAATGAAAAAAGCCGAAGCAGCCGAACAAATTGTTAATTCGGATCGTGGTGCTGAAGATGATCAAAAAAGTAAATTAAAATTAAGTGTTAGTACACATAAAAAACAAGTTGAAGCGACGAGAAGTAAATACCAACAATACATTAATGATATGACCAATTCAAGACCGAATTATGAAAATGGTATGAAGGAAGTACTCGATCGAACGCATAACTTCGAAACTAAACGTCTCGACAAATACAAAGATCTCTTTTTAGCACTTCATCAAAGTGTAGTCGTCGATAAAGACGACAATTTGGCAGCCTTGAATGAATCATTTAAGACAGCAATTGGATCTCATAGTACTAAAGCGGATATTGATTGGTGGAATTCTCATTACGGCAGTGATACAAAAACAACATGGCCGGTTTTTGAAGAACTCAAAGACTAATTTCACACGTTTTTTTTTCTTCGAATTTTCTGTCAAACAGATTCAACGGCAAGGCATTTACAGAGATTATCTCAGGGAAAATTATTTTACGCAATGTTGAGTCAGAAAGTTCGGGAACAAAAAACAAAAAAAAGCAAATTATGAGGCGTAGGCTAGACTATTTTTCCTGTGATTTCCTCGATAAATGCCAAGCCGTGTTCTAAGCGACTTGAATTTTTGTTCATTTGTAAAAATTAAGAATGGATTTATAGTTAAAAAATTTTTTGTTCTCTATCATATCTATTTTTTGTTTGTTTTTGTTATTTTATTTCCATTATTTTTAATGAATATCAGCCAAGAAATGAATGCTTTGAAAATGCCCTCACCCTCAAAATATTTACATAGAAATGATTTTTTTCTCTTCATCTCATAAAATACAAATCAATATTTGATGATAAATGTATGGCTCTAATTAGTTTCTATTCGAAATACGAAATAGTGATTCACGAATCTGTATACAAACGATTAATTATTTTCGTGACAGAAAATCTTGCACAATTTTATGAAATGTTTTATAATATCACTGATAACATTTTATTTTGTGTGTATGAGAAGCTTGACTGAATATTCTGACGGTTGAGTTATTCATTTTGTTTTATGATATTACCTTGAATCAAGAAATGATCGAATTACCGTGCCTATCTCGATGTCGATGAATTCGTTTTTGTCACGATTACGAATTCACAACGAGTAAAGAAAGAAGAAAAAAAAAACAACATTTTGTTGATGCATGATGATTCAGCAATATTTGATTTTGATTGAGATCAGATTAGATTAAATGCCAATTTGTTTTACTAAAAGCAACTGTTTATCTTGTCTAAACTGATCCCAATAGTTTAATTTTACTTTCGAAATGATGATAAATGAGAGAATTATTTTATCTTATCTGATGTAAGTGTCGAATATTGTTGACAATATCGCATAATTTTCTTTTATTAACGCTATCAACTTAATTGAGACCGCCTGAATTCGATCGACATCTCTTTTACGTGGTTTCTTTTCAATTGAGTGAAACGAATTCGAATAGTTTGATAAATGACTGTTTTGTTTGTTTTTTTTGATTGAAGAAAAATCGGGTTTACATAAGTAAGAAGGGTTAGTAGATAGACATGCATTCGCGCATATTGTCAGTAGGAAAAACTATTCCTGATCAGAGATGATAATAGAAAAAGAAAAGAAAAAATTTTGTGATTAAATGTAAAAATTACAATAATATAAATCTGTATGCGTGTGTCTTTTGACTTGTTTGTGCGTTCATATGAGAGAAAAAGAATTGATTTATTAAATAATATACGTAAATATATATATCCTGTTGTTGTTATGAAGTAAAGTAACTAAACTGCGTGTATATTTATTCTACGAATGAAATTTAATTTGATTTTTATGTGTATGCAGATATTTTTGATATTTATTCTTCGTCAGCGGCTGCTTCAGCTGCTGGTTCGGCTGCAGCTGCAGCAGCAGCAGCACCTGGTTGTTTGCTGAATTTGCCTTCTAATTGTTTACGATTACGTTCATGAGGATGAAGTTTATCTTGATAGCAGCCTATTCAAATAAAATATAAAACATCGATTGGAATTCAAATGTTAAAAACATACTTTTGCAGTAGACATCTTGTTGAAAATCTTTGTATGAAGCCAATGTTAAAATGGTATTGCCTATATTTGAAATCAATGAAAATAGATTTAACACTAAGATTTGAACTTACATGTTTTGCATTTGAAGCAAGCTTTGTGCCATGAAGCACTGCAAGCAGCAAGTTTTTCAGCTGGATAGACTGTTTTTTGACATCGTGGACATTTTTCACCACCGCCTCCCCACTGTGGCATTGTTCAAATAGGTTTAGTAGAAAGAAAGTAAAAAAAAAAAGATCTGAAATTTTATAATAACAAAATAAATTTAGATTTGATAATGAATGTACAAAACTAGCGCTTTCTAGTAACCCGTAAAGATTGTTACGAACTCGACTCAATTATTGATTTACACATTGAATAATATCCTACGATCAAGCGTCCTTTATATAAGTAGAAAGACGAGAAATATAGTTATCTACTATTGTTGTTACTTGTGCATATGTGATGCGCGAGATCGACAAGAGAAAAAAAACTAAGACGATAGAGAAAAAAAGCGCGTCAGCAAACGGGTATGGATTTTCTTGGTTAGCCTTGACAATACGGCTGTTATTCGTCGTTATCATTTTCCATCGATCCATCCATCCATCCATCCATCTATACATATGCATAAAAAAACCTTATTTTTCCCGTGCGTTTTCTTCTTCTTCTCGTCTTTCCTGTTCTACTTCGATATCTTTTGCGTTTTGCGTCCTATATGTTAATACTCAGATAAACAATGACGTTCTTCCATCCTAACTTATGCTGATGACGATTCATCTGTCTTATTCCACATCACATTATTCGGGCCATAGAAGAGGTGGAGTAGGCGACAATAACAACAGCTATGGAAACAGCAGACCAACGATATGTTGTCAATCTATGACGTGATTTCTAGTTTTTTTCTCTCTCTTTACTTCTACATACCATTCATCTCATGTCAGAAGATACCAACAGGGCTCGTATACAATGTTCGCAATAACCTAATGAATCGTTATACGCTTTTGCTAGCTAACTGCACAAATGTGTTTGTTTTACAGTAGGATAAAGATGATAGAAATTGTGATGCGTACGAGAAAGAAAAAAAGAAAAGACGTAGAAAAGTCGAAGACTACGATTAGAACAATTCGGTGATATGCAAGGTGACATGATGACATTCATTTTTTGTCGTCTTCTTCTTCTACTTCTTTTGTAAGCAAATAACATTCAATAGGCATTTATTTCTCTTGATTAAGCTTACACAAAACAAAAAAACATTGTTTTGATCGACAAAAGATGCGTAGTAACGAACTTTCTGTTCCAGTCAAATTATTGCTATCAATCGTTAATATCCAAAGCAGAAAAAAAAGTGCGAAGAAAAAGAAGACACGATAAGAGAGCAAAAGTCTGTTCTTTTCCAAAAGCATTAACTACAACAACAACAACAACAACAACAACAACAACAACAACAACGACAGAAGTAGTATACCAAATGCACTTTATTCGCCTACATATCAACATTTAACGTATTGACCAAGATATCGCTGATGTTAAGCTAATCTACATACGTGTTATCCGAGCAATTATCAAGCAAACTCTTTAACCGAATTGTTTCCTCTTTATCTCGTTTTTCTCTCATCTCAGAGCTATCAATCAGAAGAAAGAAAGTTCTTTTGTATACACATACGTATATTATTGTTTGTGTTTTTAGAATACTCGATGACTGAATATGTGTATATGATGAATTACACAACAAAGAGAGAAATCTTATCTTTTTGTCCAATCGAATAATTCTCTGTCATAATTATCGAAATGAGTTTTTCATTTATATTTACTTCTTGCAAGAACACAAAAGAAAAACAAATGATTCTCTTGTGATATGCATATTTGTTTTTACTGATAGATGTATGTATCTAATTGGACTCATTGATATTCTCAATCTGTAATATGAGTTCAATTTATCAGTCAATTGATTTAACAGAAAGATAATAAATATTACAAACAGTCAAATGCAGAACATATAAAGATATTCTATAGTATGATAATTAGGTTTTCAGCACATTGTTCATTGATCTTGAAAATGTTCTTGACAAAGTATATAACGATGTATTGATCGACTTAGTTCATACGCAGAAGAAGCCTTGATTTACAAACATAACCTTTAGATGGTAAAAAGATAATTTCAGATTCAGAATTTTATATTATGTTATGTTGTTATTTTTTTTTGACACATCAAAGCTAACGGAATATGAGTTGAGCAAAATGTACATGCGTACCAACACTGAACGGCTTATTTACAGTGTGAAAAAATGACAGTCTATAATAATAAACCTTAGATGAAACTAAACTAACAAGAAAAAGAAACGATAAGGAATCAGCAGCTCACATGGATGCAGAAAAAAAATATCAGTTAATAACAAAAAAAAATGATTACATGAAAGTTAAATGGGTTAGATTGATTATGTTTAACAAATAATTAGGTCTTCACTCGGTTTAGTAAATACTTAGAAAAGAACAAATCTATTCGTTTTTTTTTAAACTATTCTTCCGGTTCTAATCCATAGGCTTCTTCAGCTGCCATATAATATTTCGTCGCCAATCGTCCTTTCATAGCTGCTGTCGCCATTTCAGCGGCTTTGTTAAACAAATCACCTGAAAAAAATAAACTTCTTTCTCTAACAAACAAAAAACATTTGCCTAAGAGAAACCTACCCGCTTTCTGGTAATTACAATTTAAATTAAATCCACCTGTTTTATATAATGTTGCTAATCGTGCAATAATCTCATATTGATCATGAAAAGATACGCCATTGTTTTGAGAATTATTTGGTTTTTCTTCGCCTGTACCACTATCTTCTTCGATGTGATTCAATTCATTTTCACGAATTTGAATATATTTTTCATAATATTTCGCTGCTTCACTCCAATCTTTTTCTCTAGACATGCAAAAAAAGAGAAAAATCAACAATTTTTATTCGAAATTTGTCAATAACGAACATTGATCCGTCAACGCCATTGTCATAGATTTGTGCAAGATGAAGATTGGCTTCTGTTTCATGAAGCTCACTAGCACGAATCAATAGTTGACAACCTTTTTGAATTTGATCGGCTTGATTCTAATTGAAATGTTTTTTTTTTCGTAATAACAAATGAACAAATATTTTTTTTATTACTGTTGGTCGAAAGTTGGGTAGAAGATCTCGTGGAAGATCTAAATAAATCTTTGCCGATGCAAATATGGCTTCTCTAACAGCCAATTCAGCTGCTAATTCTAAATGATAGAACGCTGAGCCTTCGTCGAATTCTTCCGAGCCTAATTCACTAAATCGTCCAACTTGATAATATTTGCACATTTCAAGATGAATCTAAATAAATTCGATATCAATCGAAAATTTCGTATATTTACGTATATTTACTTGTCCGAGAATACTTTCATATTTATCATAAAATGCTGACATAGCTACTAGTTTTTCTAGTTGAGCTTTTTCTAACACAACTGACGAACCACGATGCATGTTTTCGAAATTTTCAGATAATTGACCATTGAAAACATCTTCGATATTGAAACTGAATTCCTTTTCAAACGAGAAAAAAAACAGACGTTCAATTACGTATTTTCTTTTTGTGCAACTTACAGAATGTGAAAGTGATGAAAACATCTGCACCAAACAAAAAAACAATCAAACCCGTGCAGACCAAACAAAAACGAGATCTTACCGGTGATGGATTCGATAGACTACCCGAATTCATTAAAAGCGGCATTTTTCCTTTGGGTATTGATGTTGATAATGGAATATTATCTTCACTGAATGTTGTCATGAATTGTCCTTGTTTAGGAATCGATGTACCAGGTTCGAATACAGCCGATGCGTTTGTTAATGATGATGCTTCAGAAACATAACCATCGGAATCATCTTCGGATATCGAAGCGTGAGAACGAAAATGACGAATCAATGAACCATATTTCGACATGCCATTGAGTGGCTCTTCCGAACCACGACATGCTGTTTGAGCTAGATTATTGGAAATAATTGCTGGACTTAATGCATGTTGTTGAGATAGACGTTCACGTTCGTCAGCTGAGAGATCGAATGGAGTTAAATTAAGATGTGTACAAATTGCATTGCATTCATGCGTAGAAAAAAATAAAGCCATACCACGAATACCTAAATTACCTTCTGAACAAACAAACAAACGAACGAACAATAGTTGGTGATAGCCTTGAGAATAGATTTTCATACCGCCATATTCAAAGCCGAGATTTGTATGAATTTGCGGATCTGTATATAAATCGCCGACACCTTGAATATCGACAACAATCTGTTCGTGACAAGATGCTTCGAATGTAAAATGACTAAATGCCTAAAAGAATCGTTTTCGAACAGAAATCAAGTTTGCTTTTGATTAATTACCTGAGGTGTGTGTCGTAATGCGTCATCACAAACGAAACCACTATTGGAATTGTATTTAATATAATTTCCTTCCTGAAACAAAAGTAAATATTGTGTCATTCGTTTGTTTTTCTTCTTACAATAAATCGTTCCAAATGATAATACGGTTGGCCAGTACGTTCTTTAAATTCTAAGACACTCATTTGAACAATATCAACCTAGACAAACAAACAAACACTCGAGATTGTCGAAATTTCGTTTTAATTGAAATAACTACTTTTTTCGGTGGATTATGTTGATTATAATGTGACGCCCATAATTTCGTTGTCATTTGCATCATAACATCATCGAAATAACGTTCTTTCGGTACATCTTCGATGTATCTCTTAGCAATATAATTACTCGAATGATCCCAATCTTGATGTGTTGCAAAAAGTGAAAGTTTTTTTCTATTACAAAAAATATAGATTTTGGCTTTTTATTTGTCGAACATTTCTCATTGACTTACAATCGAAAACATTCACGCATACTTCCATGTGCAAATGCTTTGGACTCGATTTTTATTGTTATTTGATTCGTATGCCACGTTCGTTTGATTGGATCGAATTCGTGACGCGTAACGATTTCTTCTGGATATTCATTTATTGAAAAATCATGCCTTGAAAAAAAAGAAAATTCTCAATTTTTGAAATACAAAAAAAGAAAATTACCAAGGATCTTTTAAAAGAACGGCTTTCTTAATTGCATCTCTCCAACGACCCAATGAATGAATTTTCGATCGACGACGTAAACGATGTTTCGGTCGAAAATTGTCCATGCCAATATTTTGTTCACTATTATTTTTCTCTGTTATCGGTTGAAGACAATGAATCGGTCCATCGCCATCAGTTATCGGCAATATACTATCCCATTCATCATCGAGCGTACTAATCGATGAATTGGCACGCTCACGTTTAACAGCTCGTTGAATATTCGTTGGTAAATGAATACCTTCATCAGTCGATGTATCTTTCGATGAATTTTCATCATCGATGGCACCAAATATTAAATCATCATCATCATGATGATGTTTTTGTTTATCAATTGGCTGTGATGTGTTTAAAACTGTCGTCACAAACGATGTATTGTCTGTCATGATTTACTTGAGAAAGATTATTAACATATAAAAAAAATCAAATCGTTTGTGATTTATCAAACCAACAATTTTCTTGCATGAACACGAACGGCAAAGAGTATTCTAGAAAAAAGAATCACAAAAAAAGAAATAAAAACAATAATAGACAAATATAATCAATCGCAGGTTTAAAGTACCCAATTGACCTGATAAAATTTACCGGCCTACATTTGCCATGGTAAAGACACACACACACGTTCTGTTTCTATACAGTGTAGTTTCTTCTACTATATTCTAGTTCGGTTGTTATTAGTTGTTTTTTTGCCAATGCAATCAAGTAATTTGACAACAGAGGACGCTTCAGTGATATATCGAGGGGTGGGGGCATGAAGATCCTATTGTTCCTATAAATGTGCTGGAATTTAGCCTTTCGGAAATATTCGACGGAAAAATAAAAATAGCTCTCCTAATATTATTGTCTGAGTCCGATAAGAACTTATAGCAATCAACTGTCTTTGTTTTTTTGTTAACGTTTATTGATATTAATTGAGTAAATTCTACAAAGACATGTAAATCAACAAATATTTTCGTATTCTTAACAAACTAGAATGAAAAAAGGATCATTCTGAATAAAATCTGAAACATTTTTTTTTTGAATAGTTGAAAGTATCCGTTCGGGAAATCTAAGACAATTTATCACGCGGAAATAAGAATATCCGAACATGAAAGATTTTTGCTATCTAAAAGTCAAGAAGATGGTTAAGTAGTTTCCACCTCATCTTTTGCTTTCGATTCTCAATTATAATTCTCATTCAGTTATTGTTAGAACGAACGTCAAAAATCTGACTAAATAGATGTCTCACTCATTTCACAGTTCGATTAACCAATGGACATCTTCAGATGATTCATTCTCTCCCTCTTTCGTTCGATGATCGAAAGATAAAATTCAACCAAAATCAACAATGTCTGTATCATTTTTCACGATTCATAACATGAAAAATACTTGTTCACTTAGTTCTAACGATCTGTTTTATTTAGATTGACTATTGAAATATGGATTTTCACGGTGGTATTACATCGCCAACAGTCCAGCAAAATGCTGAGAGTAGTCTTCTCGATGAAATGCGTCGTGAAGCTGAAACAAGCGCACTCCGAACAATTCAAGCTAAATTAGAAAAACCCGAAAGTCTCGAAAAACTCGATCAATTACGAACAGCTGCCGGTCAACGTAAACGTACACTCGACGAACAATTACGTACGGCCGTTCAATCTCAATTAGAAAGTATCAAATCGGGCATAGATCAATTACAAATCTCTCTTCAAAGTATGAAAACAGTCGAACAAACAATGCGTGAAGCCGACGAAAAACTACAACGTATAGCACCGATACAAAATAAACTCGAAGATCTACGTCATGAAGCGAATACCTATAGACAATTATCACTTGCTCAAGCAAATCTTGATTATATTATAAAAACACCTGAAAATGTAAGAAAAGCCGATGATTTAATGAGTCAAGAGAAACTTCTTCAAGCTCATCAGTTAATTATGGAAATAGAAAATTCACGAAACTATCTTCTTTTTGAATTATATAAAGCACAAGAAAAAGATACACAACAAGATGATATACAATTGGTAACGAATTATTTTGCTGATTATGAACGACTTGTTGCACATCTTCGGCAATTAATTTCATTTCGAATATCACGTTGGTATGATTGTGCAATAAGTGCACCGGAAAAACTTGTCACTGCATTGAGAATTATCGAACGAGAAGAACAAGTCGATCGATTTTGGATGGAGAAAAAAGAAACATCGGGCTTTACTTTGCCTGATCGACCGAGACAATGGAAAAAACTTTGCTTGGAATTATTGAGAAGCAGTGTCAAAGATCGGTAAAAAAAAGTCGAATGCAAAATTCAATCTCAAAATTTTCTTTCGAATAAATTTAGTATCGAAGGAAATCAATTAGAAACTCGTGAAGAAAATAAATTTTGGTTAACACGTCATTTAGAAATGTGTCGACAAATTTTCCTACGAGATTTTCGTATTATAACCGTAAACATATTTCGTATGTCTCGAAAATAATTTTCTTTGTTTTTTTTTGTTTCTGAAGAAAACTTGTGTTCGTTGTTTTCCAAAACAATACGATATTGTCAATCGTTTTCTTGATTATTATCATAATTGTCTCAAAGAACATCTCATGGAAATTTGTGATCCGAAAGAACGTGCCGAAGGTGATGTTCTCAATATTGCAGAAATCTATACAATCGTTACATTCGTTCGTGATTACCAGTAAAATAATCGATTTGTTTGTTTGTTGTTTTTTTTTATTTGAATTTTTCGTTTTTCAGAGGTGTAGAATGTTTAGGCAGTCCGGAATTAAAACTCGATACTACTCAATTATCTCCTCTACTTGAAAAGGAGATGCTTACTGCTGTTACAGATGTATTTATCAATGAACGTCGACAGAAATTTTCCGAATGGATACCGAATATAGTTGGATCGGAAGTTAAAGTTCGTTGTTCTCTTTTTTTTTATTCTTACTATTGAATATTCGAACATTTAATTTAGGATTGGAATGCATTGAAAGATGTTGAATTAACATCAGAACATTATTATGCAACAACAATGCCACGTATGTTAATCAATATGATTATTGAAACATTAGATATGGCGAAACAAATGTCTGATGAAACATGTCAATTAATTCTTGGCGTTATTTTACAAAAGATGAATGAATTTCGGCAAATATATCTAACTGAAGTTAGTAGTTATGAGAAACGATATTTTGCCAATCGACAAGCATTCCAAGGCAAATTTACTAAACAAATGGTTGCCAATGCAAATAATTGCGAATCTATCCCGAATTTTATGTTAATCGTTCGAAAGAAATATGATCATGATGATCCTGATGATTTGTCACGTGCTTCACAACAACAAATCGATCGTTATGAAGCCATGGGCAGAGATTTCGAACGAGCAGCTGAATATTGTTGTAATATTATTCTCAAAGAAATGGAACTCGATACAATACATGTACTTAAACCGTTATTTACACGTGAATGGTTAGGTCAATCGGCTCAACCATGTTGCGGAATTGTCATTGAAACAACACGAGATTATTGGAGTACAGAATTGACACATTTGAAAAAGCCATTACTACTCTATTTATTTTATACATGGCATAAACGTATCTTAGCACATTATTTAAAAAATCTGTTTTCACGTAGTTCAGCAATTAAATTTACTTCGGGTCAAGAACGACGTGTTTGTGCTGAACAATTACGTTCGGAAGCATTGAAACTTGACGAAGAATTTAAGAAATGGGACGGAACAACTTCTGATAGTCCAAATGCAACTGAATATCATTTCAATCTTCTTAGTAATATTGCTGAAGTTATCGAACAAACGGATCTCGATTCAATTGTTCTCGAAGTAGCAACATTAGCTAAGAAATATCCGAGCTTAAATATGGAACAAATCATACAAATCTTATCGATACGTGGTGATTTAACAAAACAAGAAGCACGAGAAAAGGCCGATGCTGCTATAGCCAATATGCCGCGTATTAATCAAGGTATTCTACATGAAATTATGGAAATTGTTCCTCACTTGAATTAAACGTTTTCTTTTTATTTTATTTTATGTAATTATATTTATCTTTCTTTACGTTATTTAAAAATAAATCGATCGATAAAAATCAATCTTATTACAATAACAAAAAAAAATAGAAAGATCGAACTCGATTCTGTTTTTTGTCCTCTTATCAATAACTATGAGAAAAGTCTTTATTTATATCGTTTAATCTCATTGACATATTAGAGAAGAAGTTTTCCTCAAACTAATTATTTTGATAATATCTAATTTTTTGATTATAGTGTCTGGAATAGCTTCTCTGCTCATATCAAAAGAAATTATTTAACAAAAATATCTTAAGGCAAGAATAGAATATTTTCGTAAAAATGTCCTTTGTTTTACTTCGATTTCAATCAGAAGAAACAGATTTTAGACTCTTTACGTTTATTTAATTATTAATGAAAAAAAATACAAGAGAAAAATGTCAATATGTCAATATGAATTGGTTGCATTGATACAATTGTTTGATAATTGGAATAGCATTGATGAATTTTGATTTCATTACATCTTCTAAAATCGAATTCGTAACTAACGGACTCCTTTTTATTTCGTCAAGACCCGGTTGGTTTTTAACGGAAGATGTAGGATTCCGATGAAATCCGATGCGGATCAAACAGAAACCTGTCTGATCTACCAGTCGGATTGAATCACCTGGGTTGTTGTTGTTTCTCTTGGTTGTTATCTTGAAAAGCTTCTAATACATTTAATATTCGATGAGTTTCACTCGAGTTCAATAAAATGACCATTTCGAACGATTCAACACTCTTGTACAACATATCGATGTCATATAATTTATATTTTCCATTCATTGTATCATTGTAATCGTAAAACAAAAAACGATCACTTTCGAAATCTGGACCGGAATCCTGTGGTTAGGAAATCGTCGGAATTCGACGGAATCGATCGGTTCCGACAGACCAAGTTTAATCTGGATTATGAAGGATAAATAACTTTCCGTTTGGACGTAAAAAGTGAACTTTTTTGAATAAAACCATCTAAAAATTAAAAAAATCACCATTTGTAACTGATGAATACTTGAATAACTATGAGAAATTTTTATAACACTGAGTAGCAAACAGTACTATGATTGAACTAAAAATTTCAGAAAATTTGAACAACTAATCACAACGTACATTAATGAGGATATTCAGTGAACAATTTAGCTAGTGATTTGATAAGTCATCAGTATTAATGAACTCTATTCCACTGATTGGTATATTTCCATACAACAATCAAAATCAGGATGAGAACGTCATTTAATGATGATTTGAAATTGTTTTTAACTCGTCTCAATGTTGATTAGAGCTCTGCAGGTTGAGACTTTTTCATGTCCTATAACCTGTCCTGCTAATATTCGACAACCTGATCCTGTCCTGTCCT
>Ga0209915_1003332_pt1 | contig 13907 bp, 20 predicted proteins | sample ThiBiot_750_plan_FD_183952 | JGI IMG/M metagenome (GOLD analysis project Ga0209915, IMG submission 183952) | Wastewater bioreactor microbial communities from Cape Town, South Africa - Thiocy_cont_750_plan (SPAdes) | ecosystem: Engineered > Bioreactor > Thiocyanate-remediating > Anaerobic-Aerobic... | reverse complement strand
GCAGCAACAAGACAAGCAGGACGAACAGGACAAGAAGCAGCAGCAGCAGCAGCAGTCATAACGCTGGTTCGATATCGATGGTTCGGTTTATTGCGTTGCGCAGCGATAAAACCCCCTCCTCTCCCCTGACTGATAGATAGATAGATAGAAAGAAATGTAACCAAGGCATGAAACAGAGCTGGTATCGGTAAAGCATAGCTTCCTCGTGGACCGTCTGTGAAAAACTTGGTTCGAGAGCGTACTCTGCCCTGCGCCTTTTTGAGCAGCACGCACCACCATACGACGAGCGTGAGCCACGGAGCGAGGGAACGAATGAGGCGAGAGAAGCGAACGGCGGCTACTTATACGGTAGAGCAGAGGTACGGGTTGGCCTCTGTCTCCCACGAGCTTAGAGCATCGTGTTTCGCTGAGGATGCGAGCTCGATATTGGTATATCAACAGCAATGATGGGCTCAAGCGGAGAAGCTTGCAATTGAATTATGGGTCGAATGGCGGAACACGTCACTGACAGCGTTGTACTGACGTCTCGTCAAACTGACAAGCGCCTCTTCATTCATTCGCTCTCTCGCTCTCTCTCTCCCTCTCTTGCGTGGGGCTCGATCGAGCAAGATGGCGACTTCCCCGTTCGCTGGCGACGATATCGAGATCGTGACGCCGAGACGAAGCTCGCTTCTCGCGCTCTCGATCACCGACATGCTGGTCTCGTTCCTGGCGATGGGTACCGAGCCACCGCGATACGACGCGCCAGCGCGCTGCGATTGCGTCGCTTCTCACACGCGCCGTGCTGATGGTAGATCCCCGAGTGCGGAGCAGGCGCAAGATCAAGGGCCTCGTCGATGGCTGTATGCAGGCGCTGTATCTGTGCCACTGCATTCGAGCGCGCAAGCAGGTGAGCGACAGCTGCATCAATCAATCACTCAATCAATCAATCAAACGCTCACTCAAACACTCAATGACTTTGTGCTGCGATGCATGTAGAAACCATGGCCCATACTGTTCAACGACTACCTGCTCAAACACTGTCGCAGTCCTGAGTACGTCGTCCATCAACGACGCTTTGCTCGCATCTCGCTCACTCTCTCACTCTCTCTCACTGCCGCAACACATTCGACGCGCAGCTTTGTGGATCTACTCGAGAACAACAGCGTCAACCACATCATTCGCGTCCTGGAGCGCTTCACTCGTATCGTCACGGGCGAGAATGCCACCGCGGCCGCTGCCGCCGTCGCGGCCATGGCCTCGTCGCAAGACGACCGGTCGAACATCGACTCGCACTCGGCGCCGCAGGAGCGCGTCTTGCGCCACTCGGTCGCTGCCTACTCGAATGCTGGAGCGTTGGCTTCTTCATCCACGGTGAAGGCCATCACCGACTTTACGAGCGAGGACGTATGTCGCCTTGGCGCCGACGTGGCCAACCCACCTGCATTGCCCAATGGTCCCCTCCCTCCCTCCCTCGCTCACTCCGCTAATCCATGCTCGGCTCCCCGACACAGTACAAAGCCGAGGCCGAACTGCTGTTGGCCTTCTTACAATCGCACCATCTCGACATCTACTCGTGCACGATCGGCATGCGGCCCTCGCTCGATGTGCTCAAGTTGTGTCGGCACTTTGAAGGAGCCACCATCCGTCGCTCTGGCTCGTCCGACTCGGCTGGAATCGACGCCGTCTCCCAGATCATTGCATGGTCGATGCTCGACGACCCAATGCTCCTGATGCGCGAGGTCAAGAGCATCGCTGCGATCCTAAAGGGCGAACTCAACCTCGTCGTCGGCGACATTGTACTGGTAGATCGCTTTGGACTCAACGATTGTATGTCTCTCTCAGGATCTCTCTTTGTGGGCAAGAACAACCAACTCACTCACTCTTCTCCCACTGTAGCTTCCAACAACGCGGCAGTCTCTCTCCCAGGTCAAGAGTTTGTGTTCGCTCGTGTTGTACGACTGCCACTGCAAGTGACGCAACATGAACAGAAGCGCAAACACACGAGTGTCCTGGGCCCTCTGGTCGATCGTCGAATCAATCGACACATTCTCTCGGTACCTGATCGCATCGTCGGATCGCCCTTATCGACCTCTGGGCCACGCTCGTACCTGCTGCAGTTCGCCATCAAGCCCGAGAATCGCTCGGGCGAAGTCGACCCCGAGTACATTCTTCCTGTCGCGAGCTCGGTCAAAGAGTCGTTAGCGCAGTCACTCAAGTCCCTCGAAAAGGTGGGTATTGGCAGTCTTGACTCTCTCAGATTGATTGATTGACTTATTGATTCGATATCTTGCAGTTGGTACACAATCCGTTCGATCGCTACTACAAGGAGATGATCAATCTCGTGGAGCAGCGAATGAACGCGCTGCTTCACTCGATGAAGACCACCAATCGCGCCATCACGTCGCCATTGCAGCGAATCTCGCATCCGATCCTCAAGCGAGTGTCGACCATTCTCGATCTCGAAGCACCGACGACCTCGCTCTCGAACAGCTCGTCTCCTCATGCCTCGCCATCCGTACCCTCAACGCCGCCGCCCATGATGCTCTCGAGCTCGTCCTTGTCCTCTTCCTCGAAAGGTGAGAGCTACGAGTCGCTCCTCGACGTCTTGCGACGCGGCAACACGAACGACCTCGATCTCTCCGACCTCGTATCGGTTCTCCGCATCAAGACCTTCTTGAGCAACTTTCGGTACCGTACCAAACGCTCCACTCACCGCCGCCTAACGATGTTGCGTCCATACAAGGCTCTGCTCAACTCACTCTCGTGCAATGCAAAGAGCATCTGCCGAATGCGAGCAACTCATCAAGGATCTCGATGACCTCCATTCCGCTGCATTCATGAGCGTCGATGACTCGATGCTCTTTGCTCCCACCAAAGTCACGACCATTGCGCAGTTTCAAGCCATTCAGTTCTCGGCCTTCATCAAGATGAATGTCAATCGAATGCTCGGGTACGTCGCCGTTCAGCCGACCTGTACTGATACTCTCCTTCCCTCACTCCCTCACTCATCCATCATCGCTCGTTCTGTAGATTATGCGATTCCGCACTGTCCTGGCTCTCTGTGCTCGAGGAGAATGTACTCAATGGCTCTCAAAAGCGCGAGCTCACCAACTGGTGGCTCACTGAGATCCGCAAGAATGTCATGGCGTTCCTTCGCTCTCTGTACGTTACATGCGCCGTTTCGCCGCTGATTCCGCCAACCTACCCTAACCCACCGGTGACACAGCGGATATGATGCCAACGCATACCCCGATGATTACATCAACCAGCGGCCCAGTGACTTTGACAAAGTGCGCACGAACCGAGCCATCATTCGTGCTATTCTCGACAAAACCAATGATCCTCACAAGGTACGACTCGCTCGATCGATCGTTCATTCGTTCGTTCATACGCACACTCATGTGAGCCGACACCACAGGTCTCGGCCTTCATCTCCGATCTCAAGGGCATCATCTATCCACGAATCGATGCCTTCTTGTACGACGCAAAGGTCGTTTGTTTGCATCGAGTACGTATCACGCCATCTCGGCTGCCGTAGGTTCGCTTCTGTCTCGAGTACTGACACCGACACGCACAGCTGCGAGGGGACGCATTGGATTGCAGCGACATTGCAAGCGTATCCTACACGCAAATCGCTACCGAGTTCGAAGCAGCCAAAGAGCAGTTCCCGGCGCAACTTCGCGCCATGATCTTGGATCTCGTCAAGGATATTGAAGTACGGCAGCTGATCTCCTACGCTCCACAGCCCTTCACACTCTCACTCTCGCTCTCGGTCTATCGTATGCACAGTATATCGAAGAGATGAAGGCTGCCGAGTCGCCGTCACACACGCGAGTGAGCTTCCACATCGTACCAATCTCGGGCTTGATCATTAGCATCTTTTCGCGCTTCGAGAACGAGATCAACACGGTGTTTGAGCTCTGGGAACCGGTGACGATCGCCAACCTATCGGAGCTCGCTCCGTCGCCTGCGGCTCCCTTTTCGATCGACGACACAACAGAATCCAGCACTCCTACAGGAGGATCCCTGTCGTCCTCGGAAGAAGCCGTCGGTGCACCAGTGGATTATCGCACAATCCTGAGCAACGAAGGCATCACCGAGATCAATAAGCCCGATCAAAACGGCTGGACTCCGCTACACTCGAGCTGTTTCGATGGCAACCTTCAGGTACTGCTGCAGCTTCTTCTGTTCTCTCTCTCGCTCTCACTCTCTCACTCTCTCACTCTCTCACGCACGCCGCCACTCTTGCAGTTGACCGAAGCACTACTTCAAGCGCCCGACATTCAAGTCAACACTGCAAATCGTGATGGCAACACGGCGCTGCATTATCTGATCCGTCGCTGGGGTAAGGTCGAGAACCGTCTCAACGCTCGCTACGCCAACACTACCCGATGCCTAATCTCGCGAGGCGCTGCAATCAATGCGCAAAACTCGTTCGGCGAGTCTCCTCTCCACGGCGCATGCTTCATCGGTAACTTGGCGCCAGTCAAGTTCCTGATCGGCGTCAACGCTGACCTCGATTGTACCACTGGGTATCGTAGTGTAGTTGCTGTTCCTCCTCTCTCTCTCGTCGTTGCATCTCTACCTCACTCACTCACTCACGACCTTACCCGCTACTTGAACTGATAGCTTGGAGGAGACACCATTACATTACGCTATCCGATCCGGCTCGGCGGAGCTCGTTCGAACGCTGCTTGCAAATCAATGCAGCGTATCAGAGCGAATGTTTGCCATAGCTAACGACCTGGGTCTGACTGAAATCGCGCAGGAGCTGATGCTGCATCAAGACAACTCCAACGAATTGGTACGCTTCCTCGGATAGTAGAGCGAGCGATAGAGATCATCCTCTGCGTGCTCAAGTACTCAACAATGTCTTGTCGTGCGTCATCGTATAGCGCTCCTCATTGTCAACTGCCATCACGGCCGAGACCGTCGTTCAATCCACGAAACGACCCAAGAAGAAGTCTCGTGGCATTCGACGCCATTCACGAAGACAAACGCGAGCAGACATCATACCCCTGACGGCGACTTCCACGGCCACCAGCACCAGCACCAGCACCAGCACCACAACCAGTTCCAGTTCCAGCTCCTCGAGCTCAAGCACCAAGGACTATTCACTACTGCAATCTTCTCCACTAGAGTAACGACAAAACCACCCACTCCTCATCCACCTGCACACACACAGTGTGTCGATTTGTAAACTCGAATGTAATAACTGCTCCATGCCATCATCAACACTATCTATCATCGAAGCAACAAGGCCAAGAACTCCGACACGTTGAAGGGTACCGGAATGGTGAGTATGTCACTTGCTCGCGCCTCTTGCTCGTTGACGTCGAGTGTCGATGGGAAGCCGGCGTCGACGAGCTCGCTCTCGCGCTTGAACAGCGCACTCGCTCCACGCCAGTCGCCTTGATCGATCAAGAAGCCAGCGCGAGCGATGAGCGTCGCACCACTTCGAGGCAGAGCGCGTCGATTGACGAGCCGAACGCCCTTCCACCGTGCAGGCGGCTTGTGCTTGGTGAGGAAGTGCGTCGCGCAAAACTGTAGCTGCATGATGGCGTCGTACACGTGCTGCGCATCCAGCGCCTGCAACGACGCGTGTGTGAGGTTCAGGCCATGCGGCAGCTTCCAGATGCGCGTAATGTCGCCGATCGCTCGCTCAATGTCGCGCAGTTGTCGCACATGCGCCACCAGCACCTCTCGCTTGTGCTCGAGCAAGTCCGACAGCTCCTCGGCCGTAAAGTCGGCCGGGATGTACAGTCGAGCGTGCGTCGTGTCGATCAGGTACCCGAACGGAACGGTGCTGTCCTCATCGGCGTCATCGTCGTCGTCGTGGAGCACCGTCGGAGGCTCGGTACCAGCGTCGTTGCCGCCTTCGCCATCGTTGACACTTGGCGCAGTTGGCTGCTCGTGGAACTTGTTGACCTCCCACTCGGGTTCGCTGCTGTTGGTGCTGCTGCTGCCGTTGGCGTTGTTGGGTGCGAGTGGAATGCCCTCATCCGCGTCTTCGACCAGCTGGCTGAGGTCCACGTTATCGGCAGCATCGGCATCGGTATCACCGTTCTCGGTCTGGAACGCTGGCGCCTCGATCGCCGGAGTTGGCTGATCTTCGGGATCGAGCCATAGCTCGGACGCCACATTGCGATGGAGAACGATGGTCCAGTCTTGCAGCAGCGATACCGCCGGTCCGTCAGCATCCGAGGTGGGCTGCAGCTCGCGCTCCGATGGCGGCTCTCCAGCACGAGCGGTATCGGTAGCGACAGGCGCATCGAGCTCACGAGGCGACGCCATGGGCATGTTGCTCGCGCACCACATTTCGAGTCGATGAAGAGAGCCTGGTGTCAGCGGATGCATCACGATGCCGGGATCGATGAACACTTGCTTGACGCCGAGCTCACGGATGCGACGACGATAGCGCTGCAGCTCGAGCGTCGTTTGCTTGCGCAGCTGGAGCTTCATGCGGATCTCGCCTCCGTGTCGGCGCACCAGCGCGAACAGCTTGGCGGGATCAAAGTCGAATGGCACACGCAAGATGTTCACGTCGGCAATGTACTCGTACGGCACACCGGAAGGCCCGAAGGCAAGAGGCAGATCGGGCCAGCAGTAGTACTTGATCTTGAGGCCGCTCTCGAGCAGCGTGTTCAAGGCTGCTCTCAATGTGTGTCAGCTCGAGTGGATTTGAGAGGCTCACGCACTCGAATGGGCGAGTGTACCTTGCCGTCGTTGTGCCGCATTCAACTCGTAGCTCATCAAGATGTTGTCGTTGTTCTGTATCAGGAGGATGAGCTGTGCTCGATTGGGTTTGCGAGCTCCTTCAGCCAGAGTTGCTGGATACCGAGAGAGAGAGAGAGAGAGAGACACCGCATCGATCGTGTCAATGACTGATCCAAGTCGAAGGGCGATCGAATGGCGATCGGTACGCACGACCAGCAACCTCCATGTACTTGCGCGCAGCCACAGAGGCCTTGGCTGCCAACGGCGAGCGTCGATCATAACCCGAGGAGTACAAGAGATCATCGCGCTGTAGCTCATGCATCATGCTGCCGATATCACCGATCGATATGTTGTTGTCGGTACGAACATCGCGAGGCTGCTGCTCTTCGGCTGGCGTGGTATCTGCCTCGGGAGCCTCGATCGACAGGAAGCGAGCGACCATCGGAGACACCAGCAAGCCGTAGCGTCGAGCTTGCTTGTAGAGGAAGTCCAGCTCGCCTGGAGCAGGCGGATCGACCTGTGTCAAGGCACAGAGCTCGAGCACGCTCATGTACTTGAAGAGACGCAATCGTGTGCCGACGCTGGCGATCGAATGCTGCAGCCACCAGCGACGTCGAGGATCGTTGTTGCTGCCTGGGATATCGAAGCGAGCGACAATGTGACCAAGCTCCCCGTCATTCTCTGATGGTGTTGATGGTGATGTTGTAGTTGGATCGACAGGAGCGCCATCTGATGGTGAGGTCGACGATGGGTCTTGTCTTGAGGCCTTGGAACCTCGAGGCAGCGTGTAGAACTCGAGCAGCAACGGCGACGGCAGCGATTGCAGCAGGCGCAACGAAGGCTCCGCGGTACCGTCGGCACTCGCGAGCTTGGGCGAGCTCTCGCTGTTCGACTCGGCGTGTTGGATCGCCTCATCGAGAGCCGTCAACATGGATTGCAGATATTGCAACGAACGCATGTTGTGCTGCACACGGTCGTCCGATCGAGACGCCAAGAGATCGGGATGCACGCGTTGCATCACGCGACGCAGGTAGCTGTCGAGTGCCTTGCTCGCGTTGCGTACTTCAGCCGCCTCGGCCGATCGACGACGTGCTTGTGCCACGTGAGCTGTAGACGATGCGGATGGTCGATGTGACGACGACGATGATGATGATGATCCACGGTGCCTCCCATGCTTCGGTGAGGACTTGGCATGAGCAGACGACGATGCATCATCACCTGACGCACTCGACGATGATGATGTCGTCGTGTATCGAACCTGTCGCAACACTGTCTGCTGCTGCCATCGAGTGGAAAGATGATATCGTGGTCGAACGAGACATACGGAGGTGCGGATGAGATGAGATACTCGAGGTCGTGTGAGGATCGATGAAAGCAGCGTGCGCAGCGACATGACCGAGCGACGGGCAACAACGAACAGCGCCATCGCTCCTCGCTCGACCTCGCTCATATTATTGACAGGCAACACAACACAACACACAGCAACGACCATAGCGACAACAACGACCACAACAACAAGGCTCACACGGAGTTACTGACGAGCACCGTGTGATATCAGCAGCGAGGCAATGTGCTTGTGGCCCTCGCGAGTCGCAGTGTCGAGCGGCGACTCGGATTGCCGCACGACCACGAAGCCGTCGGCTGCGTGCTCGTCGAAGCGCGTGTATTCCATCAGCACCTTGCAGTTGATATCGACGCGAGGATGCTTGAGCAGCTCGACGACGGCTTCGAGGTGCCCGAGCTCGCATGCCGCGTGGAGTGGCGTCTTCATCCAGGGATTGGGCGCCTCGATCCGAACCGCTGTCGATGTCGCAGTCGCGGCGCCAGTGCGCGGAGAGATCGGGGGCGAGATGGTCCTCGTGGCCGCGAGAACGATGCCTGCTGAATGGCTGGAACTCTGCGGACGTGCTTGTCGAGGCGACGTGAAGCCTTGTCTTGGGCTGGTGGCAGCGTCGGATGATGGCTGCCGCGTCGCTTGCTGCTGGCCTCTCGGACTCGTGCTTGGCGATCGCGAGGCTTCGCTTCTTGGACTCTTACGACCTCCTCCACCGAGAGCAGCGATTTGAGGCGGTGGCGCCGAGTCCGATGGCAGGGGGCTCGATGGCTTGATGTTCAGGCTCGGGATGGGTTGGTGTGGCTGTGGCGTGGAGTCGGTGCCTTGTTGCGGCGACTTGGAGCGCTGCAGCGAGTCCACCGAAAAGCTGGCGTCGTTGCTGAGGTTCGGGCTGCTGCTCGCGTCGGGAGTCAAGTCGGCCGACGTGGCAGCCGAGGTGGCATCGGGCGATGCGGCACGTGGGCCGGCCGAGGCGCCCTTGGGCAACGAGATGGTGCCGACGGTGAGCGGGTTTCGCACAGCGGCGGCCTGCGAGCGCAACGACGTCAACTCAGATGGCAGCAGGCTCGCATCGATCGAGGGCTCGTCGCACGCCGTCGAGCCGGGCTCCGAGTGTGTGATGGGCACCGAATCTCCGAGTGTGCCCAGCGAAGACGAGAGCGTATCGGCGTCGAGGTCGGTGTCGGCGAGCGTGACAGGAGGCTTACCGAGATGGCCGAGGTTGGGATTGATGTTCGGCTGCGCGAGCAAGACGCGAACCACGGCAGCGGCACCGCTGCGGCACGCAAGGAACAGCGGCGTCGGATTGCCGTCGTTGCACGAGACTCCTGGGTGTTGCAGCAGGCGCTCGACGATGCTGGCATGGCCACGCTCAGCAGCGGCACCGAGCGGCGTCGAGCTCGTGGCACGGGTCGTATGTTCAGGCTCATTGACGAGAATGCCCGGTTGTGACAGCAGGAAGTCCACCACTGTCCATGGTAAATTCAACGAGTAAGTTGGATTGATGATTGGATTGGTGATTGATGATTGCAATGATTGGATTAGATTGATTAGATTGGATTGAATTGATGATTGGATTGATGATTGGATTGAATTGATGATTGGTGTACCACTCAGATGGCCATTAATGCAAGCGGCATAGAGCGGTCGTACGGTCTCCGAGTCAGTCTCATCGATCGAGATTCGATCGGGTTTGTTGAGGCGAGCGGGATCGAACGCCAGGTGCTGGCGCACCGAGCGCAGATGACCCAGGGCACACGCGTAGCTCATCGATTCGCTCTCGAGCACGCGCATCTGCCGCTGCATCTCGTGCGCGGCCAGGAGCTGGCGCTGCTTCTCCTGGACGATCGTGAGCTCGAGCAGCTCCTGTTGCTCGCACAGCGAGGCCGAGAGGTCCGTGATGCCGACCTCCTCGGCAGCATGGAGGAACAGCCACAGGAACTCATCCTGCGTGATCGGGAACGCGCTTGCAAAGGCACTGGTCGGTTGTGTCGAGAGAACTGGTCGTTTGGCAGAGGACGAGGCCGAGGGCGAGACCGAGGTCGAGGCCGTGGGCGCTGCCGAGAAGGCAGTCGTCGTCGCAGTGGTGGCGGCGCTCGAGGTGTAGGCGCCCGAGGTCGTGGCATTGCTCGAGGTCATGCGTGCACGCTCATCGCCGCTACTGTCCGCCGTCGTGCTGGCGTCACGAGATGGCCGAGAGACGGCGGCAGACGATGCGCGAGAGATGCTTTGCTGTGAGGATTGCGGCGCGAGCGGCTGCTGCTGCTGATGCTGCTGCTGTGCCTTGGCGACAGCGTCGCGACGAGCCTGCCGCAGCGCGGCGATATCAGCGAGACAACTCGCCATGACAGCATCGATGTCGATGATCAAGTCGCTGGACGAGAGCATGTGGCGCAGGAAGCGACGCGCGTTCTGCTCGTTCATGCGGTTGCAGTTGGGGCGGAAGGGGTCGTACGGCGGATCGCAGTAGCGCGCCCACAGCTCGAGCGCCGCGGCGCGACTCACGACGCGACCAGGACGCAGAGCCTTGCATGGATTGTTGCCCTGTACGGAGTGGTGAGAGAGAGAGAGAGAGAGGGAGAGGCGATAGCGAGCAAGGCATGCGGCGAGTACCATGATTGTGAGTGAGAGAGAGAGAGAGGTGCAGGAGGAGCAGCGGCAGCAAATGAATGAATGAATGGGATAGAATGTGAGAGTTTAGTGATAAGGTCAACGTGGCAGTGGGGAGAGATTGTGTGATACAAGGAGTCGATGTGCTTGGTGGCTCAGCTCGCGTTGACGAGCGCCAGGGCATGCTGGAAGCACGCGGAGCTCGGCAGCATGCCTGCCCACGAGCTCATCTTGTGCCGCAGGTTGTGGTTCTGCACGCGCGATCGCAGCTCGTACGGATCGCCGCTTTGATCGTTGAGCAGCAGCCGCAGCCACAGATTGGCGAGCTCGCACGCCGCCACCTCGACCGTCGAGTAGGCGCCGAAGCCGCGCGAGTGCGCCGTGGCCCACTCGCTCGTCACGCGGTCGAGGAACTCGTACGCCTCGTGCTTGGGCTTCTCTGCCACGATCGATGCGGCGCCAAGGAGAGCCTCGGCGACCCGCGAGGCGTTGGCGAGAGTCGCCGACTGGCTGCGGTACTGCTGCAGGAGCGAGAGCGCCTCCTGCTGCGTCCACAGCGTGCGAGCGTGCGACTTGGGCGCCGGCGGATTCCACGGCAGCGTACCGACGCCGCTGAGGCCCGACGCTACAGGCGACGACGAGAAGGTTGGCGTGGAGCTCGACGAGAAGGTCGGTATGGAGGTGGCATCGAAGCTGAACGGCGGGGCACCATACGCCGTCGTCGTCTTGGGCGGCGAGAACTTGGGCGCCGAGCTCTTGGGCGACGAGGCGCGAACGCTGCCACCACCGCCCTGGAGCAGGTACAGCAACACGGCACAGCTGTGCTTGCAAAAGCCGCCTCGCTGGTCTGGGCACGTGCAGTTGCAGTCGAGCGAGTCCTCGTCATCGTCCTCCCACTCGACCGACACCTCGTAGTCGCCGTAGCCGCTGCTGGACGTCACCGAAGCCTCGAGCGCGTTCGAGCCCTGCGACACGATCGTCACGTCGCCGACCAACGAGCTAGCGCGAGAGGCCGAGCCCTTGCTGCCGAGCGAGTTGATGAGGGTCCGAGTGAGGAACGGGATGCTCATGGTGTGCGAGAGAGAGAGAGAGAGAGATGTGCGCGAGCGAGCGATGAATGACGAATGGCGCGAAGAGACGAGAAGGAGAAGGAATACGCGAACGAAACCTCGAAACTCTTCGTGGAAGCCGCTTTTCCTCGTAGGGAATATTCCTTCGCGCCTCTAAAGACTCCTCGTTCGTTGTTCTCTGACGGAAACAAGCCGAGAATACTGGATTCGGATTCAATATTCAATTGTTTTTGTATTCACAAGAGGTTTGAGAGACAACCTGATCACACGAGAGAGCGAGAAGGGAGGCTCATTCGATCGAGATGGCTGGTGCTTGCTTGATGTGGGTACCGTCATATTGCCTTCATCGCTGGTTCAAGTTTACAGCGTCATCATACGGCATTCGCTCCTCCTCCCAATCGAAGAGCGAGGTGGAGCGTCGACTCCTTCTGGATGTTGTAGTCGGCGAGAGTGCAGCCATCGTCGAGCTGCTTGCCGCCAAAGATCAGTCGCTGTTTGTCGGGATGAATGCGCTCCTGGGCTTGGATCTTCTGCTTGATTTCATGGATGGTCTCGGTCGGCTCGATCTCGAGAGCGATCGTCATGCCATTGAGGGTCTTGACGTAGATCTGCATGATTCTTGAGAGTGTTGAACTTGGATTGGGGTTGGGGTTTGGGTTCGAGAGGGGAGCTCCTGGAGGAGGTGGGAGCTGAAGGGCTTGATCGAGGGAGAGGCGTGCTTGTTGAGAGATGAAGATGAAGATGAAGAGCAGGAGCGATCGATCGATCGAGCCATCTCAGCATCTCTCTCTCGCGTGCAAACCTCTTGTGGATCGAGACTAACACCACCACCACCAACATGGCGACACATTGCGCTTACTCACGCAAGATGCGACTGGATTACGAGTGGCTCGAGCAAGAGGCCATCGGCACGATGGGCACCGAGCGCGACCTGATCGCCAACACGTCGAACATGTCGTCGCTGCTGTTCCACTTCCTCAACGCGCTCAAGAACAACTCCATCAACTGGTGTGGCTTCTACCTCACTCGTCCGAAGCCTCACTCGTCCGACGACACGGCCACCTCCACCACCAGCGAAGGCGGCGACGAGACATCGGGCAGCAGCAGCAGCAACAACAACAAGAGCAAGGTGGTGCTGGTGCTTGGGCCGTTCCAAGGCAAGGTGGCATGCAAGCGCATCGAGTTCGGCACAGGAGTGTGCGGCACAGCAGCGGCCACGAAGGTCACACAAGTGGTGGGCGACGTGCACGAGTTCCCGGGCCACATTGCGTGTGACGCGGCATCGAACTCGGAGATCGTGGTGCCGATCATCCGAGAGCAAGATGGCGAGGTATGTGTGCGCGAGATCGAGCACGAGAGATCGTTGGATCGATGGATCGATGGATCGCTCGAGACACACGAGACAAGGCAGCGACTGCTCACATGATGATGATGATGATGGTTTTTGCGGTGATGTCGATGATTGGATGGGGTCGGTATGATGCTCGTGGTGGATGGGGGTTGTTTTGGGGGCGGGACACATCGAATGGCAGGTGCTTGGAGTGATTGACATTGACAGCAACCAGCTCAACACGTTCGACGAGAGCGATCGGGTCGGATTGGAGCGAGTGGCTCGAGCGATCGCATCCAAGTGCGATTGGAACCTGCTTTAGTTTCAGTCAGTGATCGATCAATCAATCAATCGAGAGCGAGAGGAAGAGAGGAAGAGCAGGCAAGTCGATCGACATTGGCTTGGAGGCCATGCAGAGGGCGGCTCTCAATCGATCAATCAACCAATCGCTCAATCGAATCGAATCGAATGTGTGGGACTGATATGTGTGAGTCTTGTTGGTTCAATCAATGAATGTATGGTCAATGCGTGAGTCTATTCTTCTTCTGGTTTTGATGAAGATGATCGAATGAGAATCAGGAGATTAAATCAAGCAAGACCAATCTCTCTCATATCGAACATCAACGAGCTGACACGACACAACGAGAACCAATCAGAGAGAGAGATAGAGAGCAGCGTGCACCGGCGTCTCGTTGATGGTGCAGAACGAGCGACATTCGCTTGGTTGCCTCGTTGCTCGCGCAGCTGCCCAGCCACCCTCCCGCCATGGTACGCCGCCCGCAGTGATGCTGGCCGTCCATGATGATGAGATGACTCATCTCTCGTTGCTTCAATCTACTTGGCTTGCTCTTCTTGCATCGGTGGG
>Ga0209915_1003324_pt1 | contig 13948 bp, 17 predicted proteins | sample ThiBiot_750_plan_FD_183952 | JGI IMG/M metagenome (GOLD analysis project Ga0209915, IMG submission 183952) | Wastewater bioreactor microbial communities from Cape Town, South Africa - Thiocy_cont_750_plan (SPAdes) | ecosystem: Engineered > Bioreactor > Thiocyanate-remediating > Anaerobic-Aerobic... | reverse complement strand
TTTATTTAAAGAAAATCACGTCCAATCTTGAGCATATAAAAAACCATGACCATGAATCAAACTAATAGATTCTTCTGCAAATATACTTTTTTAGTAGTTATTGTTGTCAAACGATCATTTTGATTTTAATTTGGTAAGATGATCGTGAGAAATATTCTCATTTTGCTGATTGTTTTTGGTTTATCATTTGGTGGAGGTATGTTTCAATAGATTTGAAATTTGATGTTGATATAATTCATTTTCTTCTAGAAATATCTTACAATCAACCCAATTTATCATTATGTGTGGAGTGGAAACCCGAAGGTATTATATTACCAACAGAACCATCGGAGAATTACCAACCATTGACTGTGTTTGTTGATAAAAATAACACTGTATACGTCACGTATCCGTATCCATATAATGGTATGTAGAGAACTAACAATATAAACAAAAACTTGATATTATTGAATAATCATACGTTCAAATGTTTAATTGTTTTCTTCTAGAGCCATTCGAGAATACTTTCGATTATCGTCTATATGAATGGCGTAATGATACGACTCGTCCAAGTCGAATCATTTCTCCTGATTTGTATGAACCATTTGGTATGTTTGTCGTATCAACAGGTGAAATCTATGTTAACTATGGTGCTGGTCGAGTAGACAAGTGGAAATCCAAAGTTGATACCTACGAAACTGTGGCACAATTTTGTTGGACTTGTTGGGCTATTTTTATTTCTGTGAATGATATGATCTATTGTTCGATGGCACTTAGCATTGTCACAAAATCATTACATAGTAATTCGAGTACACAAACAGTTATTGCTGGTACTGGTGTTTCAGGATCTGAAGCACACATGCTTAATATGGCGCGAGGAATATTCGTTGATATTAATCTTGATTTATATGTAGCAGATTGTCGGAACCATCGAGTTCAACTTTTCCGTTCAGGTATCATCAATGGAATAACTATTCTTACAACATCAAATACTTTGAAGAATTTTTATCCAACCGATGTCGTATTGGATGCAAATCAGAACATTTATATCGTTGATTCGGGTGAAAATCGTATCTTTTCAGGAACATTGAATAACTTTAAATGTATCATTGGATGTCGTGAAGAGGGCACTTCATGGAGCGTTACTTTTCCGACTATGGCCTTCGATAGTTTTGGCAATATATATTACGCTGATCATGTAAATCGTCGTGTTAGAAAATTTCTATTATCGAAAGACAAATGTGGTAAGTTTGAGATAATCCAACGAAGATAACGTAAGTTCTCAAGCATTCATCGTTTGTTTTTAGATTCTTTAAATGATAACGCGTTGAGTATAACATCGATATCACCATCAATCATAGGTTTGTTTACAATCTTTCACAAATAAATTTCAATTCGATATTCTTTTTCTTTGTTTTGTTTTGATGAATAGATAATCCAGCATCAATTCAATCAGTTTATTCGTCAATCTTAACAAAAAAGAGTCCAACATACGTGGAAAAATGTGACGGACCTGTTTTTTATTACGAAAGCATACAAATGAATGTTTCTAAACAAGGTTATTATGAATTTATCATCAATCGTACTATGGGAATAAATATCAGAATTTACAACAACTCTTTTAATCCTTTCAATCCACAAATAAATTTAATTTTCAATTTTCATGAGCAATGTACTGTTGGTCAAATGAAATCGACTATCAATCTTAAGAATGATCAAATCTATGATTTAGTAGCAGCAACAATGACTCCTAACATAATATCTTCATATTCAATGACTTTAATAGGACCATCTCATGTTAATTTCAGTCAATCAAGTGAGTCTTGTTTCTTTTTATATATCTCCTATTTCTTCTTTTCTTTGTTCTACAGGTATTTCGAATTCGATACAAACAAAATATTCATCAGAATTCACAATAAACAGTTCTGAATGTAATTATCAGCAGACAGAAATATCATTCGATTCCTATTGTGAATGTATAAAGATTCATACGACAAAAGAAGGATATTATACCATTAGAGTTAATAGTAGTACAAATATAGTAGGAAGGGTTTATGGAAATAATTTCACTTTATTTGATCTTTCAATAAATGCAGCGTCAATTGGCGCCGCTGGAAGTTCAAGTTATTGCAATAATCATTTCAAAATGTTATTGTACCGCAAGACGAACACTTCGATGACATTGATTGTATGGGCAAAAAAACAAGTTAAACCAGGTGCATTCTTAATAATTGTTGACGGTCCAAGTAACGTGTCTATGGAACACATAAGTATATTTCATTGTTTGTTTTTATTTTCTTATTGAAATGTTCAACAAACTATTTTAGATGAAAGGAAATCAATAATTCAAACAAATTATTCATCGAAATTAAACAGTCAAAGTTGGAAACATGGATTTCATAACTGTCTACCAGAACAATACTATTTCGAAGCGTTAGAGATAACTGTGAACACATCAGGTTATTACATGTTTCTAACCGATAGTCAATTCGGTACATATGGTTCTTTATACGAATATTCATCTTTTGATCCCTACAGTTCTCATGATACATCATTCGCTAAGAGTGCACCCAGTTTCTTGGGAAAATTTAAAATAACTAGTTATTTACAATTGAATATGACATATGTTTTGATGATAACAGCAAACTATCTGAACGTGTGCAGACAAGGTCCATTCTCTGTCATTGTCAATGGATTTGATCGAATTGATATCAAGCGAATGAGTACGTAGATGTTTTTCATTTATATAATCATATACATTTGTTGTTTTCATTATTTCTGATATTTGAAGGTCAACTTTCAACAACAAAAAAGAACACAACAATTCTTCAATATGAATATTCATCAGCATTGACCACAAATAATCCCACATTTCACCTAACAGATTGCGAGTTCAATCGAGGCGGGTGGTATTATTATGAATCTATACAAATCAATGTCATTCAATCAGGCAATTATACATTTTCAGTCATACGTCAATCATCCCTCATAGGGATTGATTGGTATGAACAATACTTTAATCCATACATCGAACTTAGCCTATCTAAGATATTAAGAACAATGGTAACTTGTCCTGGCATATCTAGTAAATTAATTATTGAATTGCAACCTAATGTGACATACATATTAGTCGTAGCATTACATCTTTCCCCAGACATAAGCAATTTTTCCGTATTATCATTCGGTCCCAATCGTATTATTTTGAATAAAATTCGTAAGTGTGATATTTTAGTATGTTGTGAATAAATCTGTAAAAAACGATTTGTCAATTAGATCTTCAAAGAACATATGAATCGGAATTGACTGAAAAGAGTCCAATTTATTCACGAGAATGTTCAAAAGAAAGTTTTCATTATGAAAGTATTGAATTGACTGTTGAAGAGAATGGTTTCTATTCATTGAATAGTAGCAGTATTATTCGATTGTATGGATATATTTATCGAGATCAATTTGATCCATCTTATCCACATGAAAATTTACTTACACAAAGTAGTTTCGCATGTAATAAACATCGTTTTTATTTGGGAAATGTTCTTGAAAAGAATCGAATCTATATTTTGGTTGTAACAACATTATATCCAACTGTGAGAGGATCTTATCAATTACTTGTAACAGGTCCAAGTAATGTTACTTTCAAACGAATTGGTAAGTAAAGGTGTTTTTTACAGACAAAGAATGTAAGAAATGAATGAATTTGTTTGTAGATTCGACAATTAGTAGTTGTGTAGTTGGTGATCAATGTAATCCATATAGGAAAAGTATTGGTTTGACAATGAATGATTTGTTACGTGATCAAATAAAACGAAATATTTCATTTCTTAAACAATCTTCGTTAATAAAATCAACAGCTGGTATCACAATGATGATGTTTATCATTGGTCTTGTCAATGGAATTTGTTCTTTAACAACATTTCAAAATAAAGAATTAAGAAAAGTTGGTTGTGTTTTATATTTATTCGCATCTTCGATAACGTCTCTACTAACCATCAGTATGTTTACAATTAAATTTTGGTTCGTGATTTTACTTGGAATGAATTCAACAGTTAATTTATCACTTCTTCGAACAGATTGTGTTTTCATTAGTCCTGTTTTAAAATTATGTTTGTATATCGATGGTTGGTTAAATGTTTGTGTTGCCATTGAACGAACTGTTAATGTTTTCAAAGGAGTTACTTTTGATAAGAAATTAAGTAAGCGTATCGCTCGATGGATCATTTTCATCTTACCAATTTTAATTGTACTGAATCTTATTCATGAACCTTTACATCATCAATTAATCGAATATACACATCAAAAATACAAGTTTGAAGATCGGAATTTAACTTTAACTGAAGATGCTGAATATGAAATTGAACATAATGTAATGTGTGTTACTCATTATTCAAATTCGGTTCAAATTTACAATACAATCAGTTTATTTGCTCATCTTCTGGTTCCATTTATTGTAAATGTTTGTTCTGCTGTGTTGATCATTGTTGGTACAGCTCGACAACGATCAGCAGCACGAAAGAAACAACCTTTGAAAGAACATCTAATTGAACAAATGAAAGAACATAAACAATTATTAATCAGTCCGTTGATTCTTTTTCTATTGGCTTTGCCTCGTTTAATAATTGCATTACTATCGGGATGTGTTGATCCATCTCGAAATCCTTGGCTTTATCTTTCGGCTTATTTCATTTCATTTACACCACCAATGCTTATCTTTACAGTTTATGTTCTACCTTCAGAACTCTATATGAAAACATTCAAAGAATCAATGATACGATGTCGACGACGATTTCAATAAAAATATTTTATTCGAATTTGAACATGCTTAGCTTAATAAATTCACATTTCGATGTTGTTTTCAAATAGAAAATGTCGATGAGTGCTAGAAAATATGCTATCCAAGGTGACTATGAGATAAACAATGAAGCAGAACAACGACTATTTCAGACTGATTGAAATGATTTAAAAAACAAACAAACAAAACTCTCTTTTTTTTTCATTCTTTTTTTGTTTCTCACGAACATGACGATGAAGAATAAATCTAAAGAACAAAAATTTTTGAAGTGATTCTTTAAAGTATAGCCGATTTTTGACGAAGGTAAAAGATGAAATCGCATTTTTTGTTTGTGCTTAGTATTTGTCCGTGCATATGCATCCTATCATTGTTCATCTATTCTTCTCATCTATCGAAACCAAATCGACTGTTCAAAGTTGGCAAAGAATATGTTTTAGTTAAACAAGATTCTCCAATCGTTCTTCTCGGTGCAGCATACGTTTGTAATCAAGGTCCAATACTCGAATTAGACATGGGCATGACGAGTACTCCGCTTTTACATAAATTAGCACTCGATCAAAAACGTCGTTTAGTCTCAGCAGATTCCGATCGTCAATGGACCAATCAGTTTTTAACTTTATTCGGCAACAAAACATCTCATCGAATAAGACACGTTGAAGTTCAATCCGAAACGGGTTTCGAATGGTCATTAGCAGGTCTTTCGGACTTAGAAAATTGGACAATTGTTTTGATTGATCATCGGCCAGGACCTCGTCGTCAATTTGAACTGATGTTATACTCTCAACGAAGTGATCTCGTTGTTTTAAGTTCGAAAAACGAGTCAATTGTCCAACGAATTGATTATCTACTTGAAACAACACCGGACTCGTATTTTGTCAATTGAAATAGTTGATTTGCTTTTTGAAGATTTGACTTTTTCTGTTTGATTCTCGAGAAAAGATCGAGTTGTACGTGAGCAAAACGTTTCCAAAATAAAGTTAATTGATCAGCAAATGAATCATCGATTTGTAAATGACAATCCGAAAGAAAATTCAATTGATTTGAATCGGTTTTCAATGAAGAAAAAAGAACTTTTTCATTTTCTAATTCGAGTTTTTCACATTGATGAATCAGTGAAAATAATCGGTGAGCTTTGTCTAATTTTCTTCGGCATTCTTTTTCGATTCTATCAGTTAAACTAACTAAACGACGGACTTGAGCATCCGTTGATTTCTTTGTTGAACTCGAGTTCAGCTGTTGATTCGAACGTTGTTTTTCTTCGTGATGTTCGATCGATGTTTTTGTTTGTCCGATTTTTCGTTTTAAAATTTCGATTGACTTCGAATGTTTGTCGATTTTCTCGTTGTTTAATCGAGTTTTGTCGATCAATTGACGGCAAAGTTTCGAAACAGAACTCGTTTGCGGTCGATTCCAATCGTCAATCTGTGAAAGATAATCTTCTCGTAGAATATCAAGATTTCTGAAGAAAATTTCGTTGATTTGTTTTTTGTGTACTCAAAAAGAAGTGTTGAGTACACTATAGAATCGGTCAGTGTGGCCGGCCGTCCGTCCGGCCGTTTACACGATAATTTCCGAAAGGAGACTCCGATCGACCTGAAATTTTCTGCAGCGTTTAATCTAATAAATATCTCGGTCGAGTTCGAAGATGGGCCCGATCCGTCAAAGATTTCCTAATTTATAGCTCAAAACATCACTTTTCCCCCCTGATTTGATGGAGATTCTGGTAATTGATAGTTTTCTCTAAGCTAATATTTTCTCATAGCTGCGACAAAACTCATACTATTATACACCGTTCGATAGAGAATTTCATGCGCTACAAAATCATACTAAATAGTATAGATAGATCTATAATAACGAAAATTTCTTCCGTACAACACATTTTCAATACTACCAAAAATTCGTAAATTTAGACATAATATCGAAGTAAATTGCACGTTTTTCTCATAGAATCGATACGAGTCTCTCCCATTAGATAGAACTCTTCATGGGCTATCGTTTGATATCAAAACATAGTGAAATATGTGCTCCTTTGAAAATTTTCTCCTTGTGGTACTTCTCACAAAGCCAGACAAACTCATCATATTTTGGCACTTTGTCAGCATAGAAAATATACATTTTCTTAGAATAGAAAGATCAATTTGTAAATTAGGGTCTACAACACAGTTGAAGCAGAAATAGAGATTAACATAAAATATTGGCACATATCTTTCCCTCACTGTCATCTCTCAAACACCCTCACCCTCATATTCCCCCTCCATGATCTCTTCAACACCACCGTCGTTTCCCTCCCCTCTACAGTCTCTGAACCAACCTTCCTCGCCTTTACTTCATCATCACTATCGAAATCTCTAGGGTTAAATTTTTGAAGTACACATAACGATCGGATTTCAATCCGATGTTTCCGCATTTATTTTGTAATTGAAATTGAATCGATTGTTGAAACGAATCTTCGTGTTCAAGTGAAATGAGAACGTCGATTTCGTGATCGAGCTCTTTCAAATGTTGGTTAACAAACAGATTTTTGAGATCGTTTTTATCTTTTTCGAAATCGAACTTGAGAATATCCAAACGATATTCGTAGATTTGCTTGTCTCCTTGTTCGATTTGTTGATAGAAATCAATGAGTTCATCGGTTAGTTCGCATTTTCGATTGAAAATTTCTCTCAAAAATCGATTATTTTCCTCGAATTCATCATTTAAACAATTGAATCGATGATCAATTAACTCTTTCTAAATGAGAACAAAAATCAACCGATAAAACTCATCGAAATGCTCAACTTGATGTTGAAAAATCGTTCGAATCTCATCTCGATGTTGCTTTTCGAACTGTCGAATAACTAAAGGCCTTTGAATTTGAGTCCATCGATTGTTGAGAATCGATTGAATCGTATAGAAATTCGGTTGAATTTTTGCATGCAAACTATTCAAATGAGCGTAGAAATTCGTTGGATTTGCAAATCGTCGATGAGTTTTAAGTTGAACATAGTGAACAACTTTGTTGTTCGTCTTTTTCTTTCGCATGTGCTTAGTGAAAAATGTGACGCGCCAGTTTATTTATTTATTTTAAAAAGACACTTCAACAGACGATTCGTCGTTTAACTTTCTCGAGTTTTCTTGATTTGTTCGTGATTATCATTGAAATTCTTCTTCAAAATATTGAATTTCGCTTGAGCCATTTCAAGAGCTTTGTCATATTGAGCTTGATCATAGAAAAGTGAGCAAAGATTATGATAAGTATCCGCAAGATCTAAATTATCCGTCGACAACGTTGTTTGTTCGATTTGTAGCGCTTGACTATAGCAAATCAAGGCTTTGTTATAATCTCCTTCTTGTTTATAGACAATTCCCATGTTATTCAACGTCGCACTGATCGACGGATGATCGGGATTCGACATGAGAACGAATTGTTTCATTGTCAAAGCTCGTTGATAGAAGTCCAAAGCTTTGGAAATTTGCTGCTGATCGAAGTAAATATTCGCAATATTATGCAGAGTTCTCGCGATGTCAAATGAATTTTCATCGGGACAGATTTCTTGTTTTTGTAGTCGAAGAACATTGGTGTAGAAATCCAACGCTAAGTTATAATCTCCACGAAGATAACAAACACGACCGAGATCAAAATCAATTTTCGAAATGTCTTTATGATCATTGACAAGATTTTCTAACAGACGTTTGAGATATTTCTCCGATTTTTCGTATTCGCCCATGTCACACATCTTCAAAAAACAACCAAAAAGACTTTTGTTTTTTTTAAAGGAAAAATGAAGGTTTGATTTTTACCAATCGACTTAACAACAAAGTTGAGAATGAATATTTCCAGTGATTTCGAGTAGAACACCGACAACATCCTTTCGTTGAGATTTTTTCGTTGTAAATCGAATCGCTCGTTGAATATCTCGACTCGTCGAAAAGAAACCATTCATCGAAATCAATCCACCGACATTCTGAAGCATTTGATTCATCTCTTCTTGTGTCAATTTCAAACCTCGATACACACAAAATCGTTTCGAATGATTTTGTCGTAATTTGTTATGTTCGTAAGCGATTCGTGTGCGTAGATCAACGATATAAACTCGAAATGTGTACAAAGCATCGATATCTTCGGTTCGAAGAGCTTTATTAACGAGCCGATAGACAAACGATAAGAAGAAGAAGAAAAAAAGAAAACAAAAGTTACATAATTCAATCGAAATTGTTCGATTCAATTTGATTTCCTCGATAATACGATCGACAATTTAAAATATCAGTTAATAATTGAAACCAAAGGAATGACGCGGATTCTCTTGTTAAATATCTTGTCGAACGTTGTTTTCCATCGAACAATCCGAAAACAGTCGCTTGTTTTGTTACTAATTCGATATTATTTCTCAATGACATCATTAATTGTTCTTGTTCAGTAAAAATATCGATGATCTTCGAATATTTCTCCTTCAACGGCAAATAAGTACTTCGATTGAAACAAAAAATAAAACTCGAATCGATCTGTTTGAGATCATGAGTCTTATGAAGATGTTCGGCGGCATAGGAACCCGTTGTAATAAAGAAAATCTTCTCTTTTTCAACTGATTTTATATAATCAAAACAAGGTTCAGCTTTCGAATAAAGTAAAACATAATCATTGATTTCTCTTAATAGATTCTTAGTTAATTGAACATCATCAGCATTTTCTGGATCGTCCATATTCTGATCGAACCAAATAATTGTTACATCTTCAACTGGCTTCTCGATTAATTCACAATTATCACATGATTTTGTTGCTCGTGATCGATTGAGTTCATTGAAAGATTGGTTACTCATTACGACAATGAAAAACAAAACGAAATGACGGGTTAAGAACAACAAGATGACGTTGATTTGTAACCAACGCCGTAGTTTTTTTTTCTATTGATCTAATTGAATTTTAGTTGAGCAATTTGGACATTCGATGATCTGCGAAAGATCTTCTTGTTGAAGATCTAAAATAGTCCCACAACGGCAAATAAACTCGTCGTTTTGTTCGTTGAACTGAATGTTCGTATGTGGAAGATTATGCAATCGAATTCGTTGTAGTCAATTTATGTTGATGTTTTATTTTGATTTGAAAAAGAAAAGAAAAGAAAAGTGTTTTAGTTTTATTGAATGGAAATATTTGTAATATCAACACATCCAGTTTGACCTGTAGCCGATGTAAAAAAAATATTAGCTTGATAAGTTCCACGAAGATCCGATGATGTGACATTGAATGGTAAACTAAATTGATGTCTTCCTTTGCCCAACGGACACTTACATGTTGCACAAACATCACACCAATCGGGATAATCACATGAGCCAACACCCTCGACACATGGACCTTTTATATAAAAGGGTCCGATTTTCTTTTTCAAAGTTACCGAAGTCTAAACGTATATTTTCAATATGAATTCGAAAACGAAAGAAGAGAAAACAAACTTGAATTGGTTGAACAAGATCTTCGGATAATTCAACAGCTAAACCTAATGTTGCTACATCTCCAATGTAAATTGGATCATTAGGTGCGATGATAAATTCTTGTAAATTAATGACACCAGGATTTCCAGGATTACAATTCACACCCTTCGCTTTACCTTCAACTGATATCTTTCAAAAACAAATTTCATATTTGCAAATCAAATGAAATTGAGGGTGTTGTTTGTCTTACTGTTGAAACAAGTAAAAGAGCAACAATTGATAAGAATGAAACCATGTTTTTTGGATTCTTCATTTCAAAGCTATTTTGCTCAAGTATTTATACGATGAAAAAGAAAAAACAAATCTGTTATCTTCGAAAAAAAGATAAAAGTATATCGAATTTTAGGTCAATTTTAGTTCCTATGAAACTCATCACGTGTTTATCATTTTGTTGAGTTTATTTTGAAGATAAGAAGAAAAGATTTTCTCTGTTAAACTATTGATAGAGAGTGATTTTAAGCATGAGAACAGAATGAGGATCGATATTCGGTGAAGTATAATTAAAACGAAAAGGTCCAATCGGTTGTTTAGCCCAAAGATCTCTGACAAGAGCCGAATCTCTCGGTGGAAATCCGATGTCAGTCCATTGAACAGTAATTGGTTCACTGATTGAATTGCCTCGATTGAGAAGAAGAACAGCTTGTGAACCATCATGAAGTGGACTTGACCAAACTTCAAGTTCAGGTGTTTCAATTAAACATTGTCCATCATGTTTATTTCGAAGAGTTTCATCAGTTGAATTCAAAATCCATTGTTGACCCGGTCCATGATTACACAAAGAAATCTCTACTGCTGCACCAGGAGACACTGCACGAAATCTATTCAAACTAAATTTAAAAGAAAAATACTCGAATAGAAATGCGAATATGAATATCGTCTGTCGAACCATTTGCCATTGAATTGTGAAACAATAGTTTGATCAGTTGGATTGAATGTCCATTGTTGATTTTTGCCTTGACATAAAGCTTGAGGATCATTGATTTGACATTGTGTTGCAACAAGACTTGTTCCATCTTCACTTTGACAATTTTCTATTGATAAACATTTTCCATCTTGAATCGATCGAATTGATCCATCAGAAGAATTATATTTCCATTGTTTTCGTTCGGCTTCTATTGAACAATTGGCAAGAACAATTCCTGTCGATGAATTCAACGAATGAGACCAAGACAAAGCGACTTTCTTTCCTTGAACACCTAATTTATCTTGATTGACTGCAATAACTTCATTGTTTGTTAAGATTTCAATCGTTCGTTGACTCATATTTGTCACATCACAACCAATTAACAATGGAGATTTACTTATTGACCAAAGAGAAAAATGAGCTACATATTCATTATCTGTCATTCCACCATTCCCTATTTCAAGCACTAGACAATCAAAATAGATCAATCAAATCATATCAACTAGTTTGACAAGCTATTTTACTATCAGGATCATTCCAACCACCTGGACCTGCATTCGTTGCATATTGATTATTCTATTTCAATTGACAAATAATAATGTATTCTTTAGTTATTTGTCTTACAATATCAATATTATTCAACATTGATTTCCAATTATCTTCAATATCATCTGTTGTTCTCCAACTATTACCAACATTTGAAGCCCAAAGAGCAGGTTGATCTGTTCCTTGTTCTTTTCATTGATTAATTAACATATAGAAACACACAATAAATCATTATTTATTAGACAAATGAAAAGAAAAGATACAAACCACAAAGAGAATAGAAAATCGGTCTTCCACTTGCATTGAGTGCATCTCTCATTGGTGGATATCTCAATTCGGGAATAGTTCCATCCGTATTACAATTATCATATTTTAAATAATCAACATTCCATTTGGCATACGTATTTGCATCGATTGTTTCGTAATGTAACGAACCTGGACGACCAGCACATGTTTTAAAACCAGCATCTTACAAAACGTTTATTTCATTGTTTTTTTTTTGTTTTCAAAAACAAAAAGAAAAAATGAATTGTAAATTACCAGAATAGAGTCCAAATTTGAGATGTTTCGAATGAATATAATCAGCAAGAGCTGAAATACCATTGGGAAATGCTTGAGGATCAGGTTGAATAACTCCTTGACTATCTCGACTTACTTGCCAACAATCATCCAAATTAACTTGAAAACGAACAAATTCAATTGATTTCAATCGAATTCTTAGAAAAAGAAACAAACCATATTCATAACCAGCTGCAGCAAGTCCAGTAGAAACAATGGCATCGGCTGTTTCTCGAATCAATTTCTCATTGATATTACAATGAAAATGATTCCAACTATTCCAACCCATCTGAGGAGTTAAACCTAAACCATTATTTAATTCTTTTGAATTTTCAATTAACAACAACATCAACAACAACACTATTTGCAAAATCATCCTTTCAATTCAAATGCAATTTATATTCATATTATCAATTTTTATACGATCATTTGATCAGATATGAGAATACAATCACAGCTGACATCGTTGCTTTTTTGTGTACTCAAAAACAAGTGTTGAGTACACTATAGAATCGGTCAGTGTGGCCGGCCGTCCGGCCGTCCGGCCGTTTACACGATAATTTCCGAAAGGAGACTCCGATCGACCTGAAATTTTCTGCAGAGTTTAATCTAATAAATATCTCGGTCGAGTTCGAAGATGGGCCCGATCCGTCAAAGATTTCCTAATTTATAGCTCAAAACATCACTTTTCCCCCCTGATTTGATGGAGATTCTGGTAATTGATAGTTTTCTCTAAGCTAATATTTTCTCATAGCTGTGACAAAACTCATACTATTATATACCGTTCGATAGAGAATTTCATGCGCTACAAAATCATACTAAATAGTATAGATAGATCTATAATGACGAAAATTTCTTCCGCACAACACATTTTCAATACTACCAAAAATTCGTAAATTTAGACATAATATCGGAGTAAATTGCACGTTTTTCTCATGGAATCGATACGAGTCTCTCCCACTAGATAGAACTCTTCATGGGCTATCGTATCATATCAAAACATAGTGAAATATGTGCTCCTTTGAAAATTTTCTCCTTCTGGTACTTCTTACTAAGCCAGACAAACTCATCATATTTTGGCACTTTGTCAGCATAGAAAATATACATTTTCTTAGAATAGAAAGATCAATTTGTAAATTAGGGTCTACAACACAGTTGAAGTAGAAACAGAGATTAACATAAAATATTGGCACATATCTTTCCCTCACTGTCATCTCTCAAACATCCTTCCTCATATTCCCCCTCCATGATCTCTTCAACACCACCGTCGTTTCCCTCTTCTCTACAGTCTCTCCAACACCACCGTCGTGTCCCTCCCCTCTACAGTCTCTGAACCAACCTTCCTCGCCTTTACTTCATCATCACTATCGAAATCTCTAGGGTTAACTTTTTGAAGTACACATAACGATCGGATTTCAATCCGATGTTTCCGCATTTATTTTTTCAGTGTAATGTGTGTGGCATCATTGAGAGAGAGCCCTGAAAAAGCATTCGGCCCAAATTCCTTGCTTGAAATACTTCAACAATCTTTTCAGTTCGTGTTTTACAAAACGAATGATATACGTATTTTCTCAAACTCATTTATTCGAACATCCATTCCAACAAGCACATTTATGAGTCAATTGAAATCTAAACGTATTTACAGGATCTTCGCCATAGGCTTGGAATTCATTGTTCCCCTCTTCCGAACATTGTAAGAACACATTAAC
>Ga0209915_1003319_pt1 | contig 13966 bp, 11 predicted proteins | sample ThiBiot_750_plan_FD_183952 | JGI IMG/M metagenome (GOLD analysis project Ga0209915, IMG submission 183952) | Wastewater bioreactor microbial communities from Cape Town, South Africa - Thiocy_cont_750_plan (SPAdes) | ecosystem: Engineered > Bioreactor > Thiocyanate-remediating > Anaerobic-Aerobic... | reverse complement strand
AATGGAATGGCAGCAGAGATATGAGAAGCAACCACTCACACACCAAAGAACACGAGAGAGAGGCATCGTTAGTTCCTTTGTTGTCTCGCTCCCTCTCTCGCTCCTGCAACCTCGCACGCAAGCGAGTCAGTCGCACTGGTCTGGTGCTCAACTACTCCACCACCATGACGTCTCACACAATGCCAGATGGAGATGGCGCCACAGAACCATCGGCGACCTCCAATCTGGGCTTCGTGATGCTGCTGACGATCTTTGCCGGTATCGGCGGCTTCTTGTTCGGCTACGACACAGGCGTCGTCAGCGGCGCGATTCTGCTGATACAAGAGGAGTTCGACCTCAGCGATACGATGCAAGAGATCGTTATCAGCAGTGCCGTTGCGGGCGCGATACTTGGCTCCTGCTTGTACGTACGCTCTGCGACTTGCGCGTCGCCTGCGTCGCATTGCGCTCACTCGCTCGGTGCGTCGCCAGCGCCGGCGTGCTGAACGGTATCATGGGCCGCAAGTGGACGGTCGTGTGGTCGTCGTCGTTGTTCTGCATCGGAGCCGTGTTGATGGGCATCGCGCTCGACGTGTACACGTTGATCTTTGGGCGGCTGGTGATCGGCGTCGCGATCGGCGTGGCCTCGATGACGGTGCCGGTGTACATTGCCGAGGTGGCGCCCGAGTCGATTCGAGGCTCGCTGGTGAGCTTCGACGTGCTGCTGATCACTGCGGGACAGTTCGGCGCGTACGTGATCGATGCGATCTTCATCCATGTGCCTGGAACATGGCGCTGGATGCTGGGGCTCGGTGCGGTGCCGGCGCTCGTGCAGGGCATCGGCATGTTCTTCCTGCCCGAGAGTCCGCGTATTCTCGTGTCGAACGGCGACTCGAACGCGGCGCTCAACCTGCTGATTCGCACTCGCAGCTCGGTCGATGTGGCGCGCCGCGAGCTGAGCGAGATCGAGCAGGAATGCCGCGAGGAGGCGGAGGCCTTTGGCACGCGCTCGGTGCTGTCGATCATTCGTTCGGACGCGGGCTTGATGCGCGCAGTGGCGATCGGCGTCGGCCTGCAGATCTTTCAGCAGATCTGCGGCATCAACACGGTCATGTACGCGAGACAATGCGACGATGCCACGAAGCCACGGCGACATTTTCGATGGCTGACGGTCGGCTTGTGTGATTGCGCAGGTACTACTCGGCCACCATCCTCAAGATGGCGGGCTTCGCCAACAACGACGACGCCATCTACTGGAGCATGGCGATCGCCTTCACGAACATGAGCATGTCGATCGTGGCCGTGGTGCTGATCGACCGCGTCGGACGACGGCCGTTGCTGCTGATATCGCTAGCAGGCTCGGGCGCGGCGCTGTTTCTGCTCGCCGTGTCGTTTGCGTTCGACTCGGGCTTCTCGCACTGGCTGGCACTCGTGGCCTTGGTGCTGTATCTCGTGTTCTTTGCGCCCGGCATGGGACCGGCGCCGTGGGCCATCAACGCCGAGATCTACCCGCTGTTCATGCGCTCGACCGGCACGTCGCTCGCCACGTGTGCCAACTGGAGCGCGAACTTTGTCGTGTCGCTCACGTTCCTGTCGCTCACGAACCTCATCACCGAGACCGGCACCTTCGTCTTGTACGGATGTATTTGTATCGTGGCACTCGTGTGCGTGTTCCTCTTCGTGCCCGAGACCAAGGGCCGCTCGCTCGAGAACATCAAGGACCTCTTCCTCGGCAGCGTGTTCGTGTACAACGCTCCGCCACCGCCATTGAAGCAGACTGTTGCCTCGTATGCCTAGTGGGCTGTCTCGTCTCGTCTCGTCTCGCTCGGTGTCATTGCTCGAGCTCGAGGTTGAGGCTGAGTTGTAAGAAATGCAACCATCTACCCATCAATTGCACACCAATCAATCAATCGGGTTATTTACTCGCACCAACCAACATACTGACTGACTGGCTGACTAACTTGCTGGCCAGATAGGTATGGTTGCGTGGCAGCCCCCAATCCAGCCCGCAGCCCCCGCCCCTAGCGCCAAGCGCAGCCCGCAGCCCCAAGCGCAGGTCCGCAATATCCTGCAGAGGTCCATCAGAGGCAACAAAAGGCCAACGATGCTCCAGCGGCGATCTCTTTTCCTCCTGCTCGTCCGTCTCTCGCAGCACCGCCACACCGCTCAGACTCGTAGCTCGCTCGTAGTCTCTGCCCGAACCCTCCCTACCACGAGTTACAGAGTATCCACACAACAGCAACAGCAACATGGTCGAGACACCTGAGTCGTCGGTATCGCCTATCGCCACGCCGTTGGCTGATCGCAAGCTCAACAAGAAGCTGCTCTCGCTGACCAAGAAGGGTGCGTCTTGCTGATCGCTGCTCTCTATCTCGCACGGTCTCGCGCGGGTTCCAAGCACACCTTCTCACGCGCCTTTGATGCAACAGCCACACAAGAGAAGAACGTCCGCCGTGGTGTCAAGGAGGTCGTCAAAGCTCTGCGCAAGGGAGAGAAGGGGTATGTTGCTCGCCGTGAGCTCGGTTGGATGTGGGTTGCTCGCGACTGACTCGCTCGCGCTTCGGTATCGACGCAGCATCTGCATCATTGCTGGAGACATCTCGCCCATCGACGTCATCACACACGTGCCGATCCTGTGCGAGGAGGCCAACGTGGCGTACATCTACGTGCCGTCCAAGGAGGCTCTTGGAGCTGCGAGCGCCACCAAGCGTCCGACGAGCTGCGTGCTGATCGTGGCCAAGGACGACGCGCCGTACGCCGAGTTGTACGCCAAGGTGCTGGCCAAGGTCGAGGCGCTGGCGCCCATCTTCTAACGCCTCTGGCTGTCGCTCACCGTGTACAACTCGCCCGGCAATAATACTCGCGCGTATCGCAACCTCCCATCAATGTTCCTCCCACTGCTCTCACTCGTTCGTGTGTGTGTTCAACGTGAATTTACAAGTGCCGCTCTCTACGCCAAGCGTCGAGCAGTGTGGTAGCAGTAGCAGTAGCAGTAGCAGAAGCAGAGCCAACGTGTCAACTGCTGCCGCTACCTCCGTTACCTCCGCCTCCCTGCGAGAACATGGCGAACGGCGACTGCGGTTGTTGCTGGCCGGTCGGCAGGTTAAAGTCGAAGCTGAAGGCTTGCGGCGAGAGCAGCGATGCGGTAAAGGGAGACACGGTTGCGGTCGGGGCAGCGGTGGAGGTGGGTGTGCTCGGCGAGCCGAGGCTCGTGAAGCCGCTGCCAAAGAACGGCGAGGTCGGCGAGGCCGGCGTGGCGGTGCCGAACGCCATCGGCATGGCGTCGGCGGCGGAGACGCTCTCGCGCACCGAGTCGACGTGGTCAAAGTAGTGCTCCATGAGCGCCATGGCAGTCTGGTAGACGCGCGCCTGCGGATGGTCGAGCAGCTTGTTGAGCGGCGTCGTGCCGCCAATGTCCTCGAAGCGGTGTGCGTAGGCGTTGAAGCCCGGCGCGCGCTGCTTGCCGGCACGCAGCACGAGCTCGAGCGTCGAGAGCGCGCACACGAGCACGCTCACGTCGGTGAGCTGCAGCAGCTCGCTCAGCGCCTCGAGCAGGTTCTTCGACACGAGGTAGTCGATCTGCTGCGGCAAGCCCTCGGTGCAAATGTTGAAGATGGCGATCAGCGCCTCCTTCTTGATGTCGAACTCGGCGTGCAGCATCGAGTCGATCAGCAGCGGCACGAGGTTGGCGTCGATCACGGCCTGCTTCTGGCCGACGTTGCCGGCCGTGATGTTCGAGATGATCCAGCACGCCTCCTTGCGCACCGTGGCCTTGAGCGAGCTGAAGAGCGACACCAGGCACGGCAGCACGCCGTTCGCGATGCACACCTGCGTCTGCAGGTCCGAGCCGCTGATGATGTTGCCGACCGCACGCACGGCCGGCACCTGCACCACGAGCTGCGAGTTCATCGTGAGATCGATGAGCCGCTTGCACGCGCCGGCGTCTAGCACCGCCTGGATCTGATAGTCCTCGCCGTCGGCTAGATGTGACAGCGCCCACGTCGCGTCCACCACCACCTCAATGTCCGACGAGTACAACAAGGTCGACAGCTGCGGAATCGCGTCCTTGACCAGCGTAAAGTCCGGCGGAGGATCGCCACGACACAGGTTCGAGATGGCCCACGTGAGATTGCGTAACATGAGAGCTCCCGTGCACTATCAAGCCATCAATCCAGCCATCAGTGATGCGAGTGACGTGGCATGAGCGAGCGAGAGAGGGTAGCGTACTCGTTCGAGGTGTCGCAGTAGAATCGGCACCGTGCCCATACTGAGTAGCAAGTCACGATACTCGATTGTGTCTCCCGCAATGTTAGCGAGCGCCCACACGGCTTGTCCGCGCAGGTCCTCGTGCGGCGAGGTCTCGAGTATCTGCATGAACGAGTTGATGGCTCCGCTTTGTACAACGTCCTGAACGATCGCTGGCTGGATCAGCAACCGAGGGCACACTGACACTCGGATGATCGAAGGCGAGCGCCGTCTATGCGTGCGTACTCGTGTGAATTGTGCATTCATGGCACAGATGTTGGTGAGAGACCACGCGGCCTCGAACTGCAGCTGAGGTCGATCGGTTCGTGTGAGGAAGTAACACAGCTGCGGAATGATGGCACGAGCGAATGGCGCTGGGATCGGTGGTGCGCCATCTGCACGAACGAACGCACGTATGTGCAAGTATTGGTGCATTGATGGAGAACCGAGTGGCAGTGGTCGTTGAGATGGTGAGTGCCCTCGTATACAAGCGAGATCGAGATCGAGATCGAGATCGTACCTATCGCGAGAATCTTGCGTAGGTTCACGGTCGATTCCATCTGTGCCTTGGGATCATCGGATAGCAACGCCGAACATTGTGCCTCGAGACTCATATGAAACTACTCGCACGCACCACACATACACGCAATGATGCGTGTGATACGATGAATGCCACAACATCGACATCGACATCGACATCGGCGTAGGTGAGCGCCATCGCTGCCAACGTGGCACGGCCAACGCAACCTCGACCATACCTGCGCCACGATGCGGTTATACTCCTCCTTGTGATCATCCTCGACCACCGTGATCTGACGTCGCTTGGCAATGTGTTCCTCGCGCTTCTGTTTGCGTATGGCGAGGTTCTCCTGTTGTCGCTTGTGGCGGCCCTCCTCGACCGTCGCGCGAGGCTTGTACGCCTTCTTGTGCGCGTCGATCGAGCTCATTGCTCCCCAGAGATACGTAACGACGCAGATCTAGTTCCTTAATCGATGAGTGTCTCTCTGGCGATCTATAATGGTGATTGGCAGGGTGGTTTAGCGCGGGTTGCTGTTGTTGTTGCGAGAGTGAGCGAGGAAGGAAGGATCGACAAGAGGCGGCAGGCGATGCTTTTATAGCAGCCTCAGTGATGCTGAGGAAAATTCCTTACTGCAGTACACTCAATCGGCATTCGTTTCGTTGCTCGCTGCTGCTCGCTGCGCCGCACTCACTCTCCTCGGATCACTATCATCATCGCTCAGCGCCGTCGAGCAGATGGCTATGATGAAGGTCCTGTTCCTCGTCACAACGGCTTTGGCGATATGGATGCTTGGCGGCGTGTCTGCCACTCAATATGAGGTATATTCCTCGAGATACACGAGTCGATCTCCATCGCAGTGGCTCATCGAATGCCCGCCGCACGTGCGCCTGTGTGTGTGAGAGCGCAGCTGTTGAACTACGATCCCGTCGCCAACGCGGCCGCCATCGTCAAGGCCGGTAGCTCGGCTCGCTTCACGGTGTTGACTCCTCAGTTGATTCGTATGGAGTGGGATCCGACGGGCACGTTCGAGGACCGCGCCACGGTGGCGTTCGTCAATCGCAACCTCACGGTGCCGGCCTTCTCGCAGAGCGTGTCGAACAACGTGCTCACGATCCAGACCTCGTTCGTCAAACTCACGTACCAGATCGGCCAACCGTTCAGTAGCTCGAGTCTCAGCGTCATCGGCACCAACTCGTCGAGCTCGTTCAAGAGCTGGAACCCGAGCATGCCCAACACCGGCAACCTGCTCGGCACCATTCGCTCGCTCGACGAGGAGGACGTCATCTCGCTCAACTGCACCGTGGTCGCCAATGTCACCGTGCACGACGAGAGCCTGCACTGCGCCTGGGGCTTGATCTCGCGCGACGGCTGGGTCGTGGTCGACGACTCGCAGAACTACGCGCTCGACCAGAACGACTGGTGGGCCGGACCCAATCAGGACCAGGTCGATTGGTATCTCTTTGCGCACGGAGGCCGCGCTCTACGACTACACGCAGGTCGGCGGCAAGATCGCCATGGTTCCGCGCGCCGCCGCCGGCATCTGGTGGTCGCGTTGGTTCAACTACAACGGCCATGATGTGCATCAGGTCGTGCAGGATTACGAGGACCGCTCGATTCCTCTCGACGTCTACATCTTGGACATGGATTGGTAGGTCCTCGATGCAACGCTTCGACTGCCTGGAACCCGCTCGCTCACTCTCGCACTCTCGCGTTCTCGTTCTCGTTGTGGTGACACAGGCACACCAAGGAGGGCTGGGGAGGCTACTCGTTCGATCGCCGTCTCTTCCCGTACCCTGCCGACGTCATGGGCTGGCTCGCCAACCGCGGTCTGATCGTTGCTGCGAACGTGCACGATGACGACGGCATGCGCCCGACCGAAGAGATGTACCAGTCGTTCGCCAAGGCGCTGGGACTCCCGAGCAACTCGACGCAGACCATTCCATTCTCGTGCGTCAATTCGACCTACTTGTACAACCTCGAGGATGTGGTGCTCAAGGACGTTGAGAATGTATGTCTCATCACGCATCAGATTGATTCTCTCATCAACGAACGCTCGTAGTATTGTTAACGACATTCATTCGCTCTCTTGCAGATGGGAATGACGTTCTGGTGGATTGATTGGCAACAAGGAGGTGAAGAAGGCGGTTGCACTGGTCTGGCGCAAAACCCGACCATTTGGTACGCGCTCAATCGTGTGGCTCGCGTGTCTCTCGCGCATGCCTCATGACTAACGATGATGCAGGCTGAACAAGCTTCGAGCAACTGACCACATTCGCCGCAATGAGAACACGCGAGGCTTGATTCTCTCGCGCTTCGGCGGCTTGGGCAACCACCGATACCAAGTGGGCTTCTCGGGTGACGTGCAGGATCTCTCGTGGACCTCGTTGGCCTTCCAGCCGTACTTTTCGTTCACGGCCTCGAACGTCGGCTATGGCTTCTGGAGCCACGATGTCGTTGGTCCTTCGAACGACCACGAGCTGCACACTCGGTATGGCACCTCTCTCTCTCTCTCTCTCTCTCTCTCTCTCTCTCTCTCTCTCTCTCTCTCCAATTCTCCCTCCATCTCTCTCTCTCTCTCTCTCTCTCTAACTCAAAAATGTACTACTGGAACACAGTTGGATTCAATGGGCTGCGTACTCGGGCGTGTTCCGCACGCACGATCGTGGCATGTCGTCAGGCTCGTGTGCCAACAACTCGCCACCAAACTGTGCCATCGTCAAGGTGTGGAACGTGCCGACGCCGTTCTTCGAGGCCAACCGCGCCGCCATGACGGCTCGCTCCGAGCTGATCCCGTACATCTACACGGCGTGGCGCTTCGCGTTCGAGACCGGTGTCAGTCTGCTGCGCCCCATGTACTACGAGTTCCCGCAGTTCGACCTCGCGTACGCCGGCGCGCCCGACGGCACCTATGCGCAGTACTTCTTTGGCGCCGACATGATCGTGGCGCCGGTCGTCGTGCCGGCCAGCAACACCAACATGATGGCGCAGACCACCATCTGGGTGCCGCCCGGCACGTGGTACGAGCTCGCCACCGGCGTGCTGTTGACCGGCGCCTCGGACGGCAGTAGCACGCTTACCAAGTCGTGGGACCTGACCGAGGTGCCGATCCTCGTGCGCGGTGGCGCCATTCTGCCGACGATCCCCGTGCGCGCGGGCCACGTGATCGCCACGGCGCAGCAGCAGTACTCGTCGCTCGTGTTCACGGTCTATCCGGGCGCCACCTCGGGTTCGGTCTCCATCTACGAGGACGACGGCAAGAGCATGGCGTACCTGCAGAACTCGAACGCGTACGCGTGGCTCTCGGCCTCGTACACGCGCCAGAACATCTCGGGCAGCCTGGTGCAGCTGCAGTTCTCCACCAAGCTGCAGGGCTCGTTCCCGCAGCTGCCGGCGCAACGCACCTACCAGCTGCGCCTCGTGTCGATCGCGCCGCCCACGACCGTCACCGTCAACGGCAAGAGCTACCCGTTCTCGCGATACGGCGCCTCCAGCACCTGGCACTACGACGGCCACACGCTCTCGGCCGTCATCGACATTCCGGCCATGTCGTCCACCACGCAACTCTCGGTCACGGTCACCTACCCGCAAGTGTCGGACGCCGTCTTCTCGGGCATCAGGGGCGGCATCCAGCACGCGACGCTCGCAAAGTCGAACCTCGACGCCTCGGGCGCCACGCCCGGCTCGTCGACCACGGCCGGCGGCTACCTCTCGATGGCCGCCACGGCCGGCGAGCTCTTCTCCATGTTCGCCGGCACCAACCAGACCTCGTTCATGAGCTTGCTCAACGGCTACCGCACGCTGTTCCAAGGCGCCGTGCAGGAGCTCGCCGCCTTGCAGCCGTACCCGGCCGGTGCACTGCTGCAACTTTGGGACCAAGACCGCCTCGACAGCTGCCTCTGTGGCTCGGCGGCCTGCATGCAGACCAACAACTACTACCAGCAGCTGCGCATCGAGGGCTACCAACCGGCTCCCACCGACGCCGGAGCCGTGCCGCTCTACGACTTCTGGTCCGACTCGGCGCAGGACAACTGGGTCACGACGCAGTCCACTCCGCCCTCTGGCTACTCGGCAGCCATCTTCCAGAATGGCTATGTGCTGTCCACCAAGCAGCCCAATGTACGTGAGTCCCTTCTCTTGCCCTGCTGACTCATTCACTCACTCACTCGCTGTTTGTTGCGATTTCAGACCGTACCACTGCAGCTGTTCTATTCGTCGTATCGCAACGACCACTTGACCGTCGCCTCGAAGGCCGGTATCGAGTTTGCTACCTTGCGCGGTTACCAACTCGTCAACGCCACGCTCGGCTACGTCTACACTCAACCCAAGAGCTCTGCTGCTCCTTCGGGTTCGCTCGAGTCCAGCCAGCAGCGGCTCGCGTATTCGATCGAGCTCCTCGCGTCGGCATTCCAATAATCGTTCGTGCTCGCTCACACTCTCTCATTCAATTATTCATTGCAATACAAGCAACTCGTTCACTCGATCAGATACGGTGATACGTTGGCGAGCACCTCGAAGCGATGCACGTCGACCAACAGGAACGTGGGCGCGTTGCCGAAGCCGTCCTCCTCCATCAGGTACTTGGGGTAGAAGAAGCTAAAGTGCCACGTCTCGACGTCCATGTCGAGGCTGTCGATCACCTGCAGCTCGTTGCCGTCGGCGTTGCAGTACCAGCGGTACAGATCGATGCCCTTGCGCTGTGCGACGCGGCGCGCCTCGTCGGACTCGAGCACCAGCACGAACAACACCAAGGCGCTGCCACTCGGCAGCCGCCGGCGGCAGTCAAAGTGGTACCGCCGGAACAGCTGCCATCGGTGCACGACGTTCGGCAGCTCGTTGCTCGAGGCCGAGCGAACGACGTGCGTCAGGCGCCAGAGGTTGGCACTGCAGTGAACCGCCATGGCCAAGAGATAGACCGAGCTCTCGCGCTCGAGCGACTCGGTCAGCGAGTGCAGGATGCCGCGAACGCAGTCAGCGGCCTCGACTCGGTTCAGATGCGCAACGAGATTGACGATCGTCATAATCGTGTGGCCTGGAATGCCATCTCGCCGAGTGAGCGGATGTCACTGGAACTCGGTCGTTGCGTTGCCGATCCGAGTGCGTACCTGGAAGCATACGGTTGTGGTGCTGCAATCCAGTCGCGACGCCGGAGAGCATCGGACGGCGCTCTTGGGTGGTAATGTGCCTGAGGAGCTGAGCAATGTGCTTTTCGTACAGCTGGTTGGCATTCTTGCGCTTGGCGTGCCGCACCATTGGCGGGCGATTGTTGCGCCAGAGCACTTGCAAGCCTCCGCCGGTGCGCGAGTACGTGCAGCTCGACGTGGTAGCCCTCATGTACTCGGTGTACGAAATCTTGCCGCCGAATGCACACTCGAGGAGCGCTTCGAGTGAGATGTGTCGACCTGTTGAGAGCCATCGCGTGAGTCACACACACTCTCGCACACGCGCGGGCAAGTTGTCGGGCGCGTCGTACTCAGTGCATGGAACGTGCGCACGATCGATTGTTCGTTGCGAACGATCGAGTAGAACGGCACCGTGGCATTGATGACGCCAACGTACTCAGCCTTGCTACCCGTGCACACGAGATCGAAGGCGCTCGGGAACATGGAGCCGAAATCCAGCAGCGCTGCTTGGTAGTCCCTCTTGCGGTACCGATCCAGCGTATGCGTGTGTCGGTGCTTGGCTGCCTCGAGATGGCGCCGCTCGTCCTCCACCAGCCGAGGAAGGGTGGTTGCTTCGGCTTGCCAGCAGTGCATCGCAAGAGCGATATTCGAGCTGGTGCACACGAATGGTGTCAGCAATCAATGGCGCGTGCTTGGTGTGGTGCTGCTGGTGCTTGAAACGCACGTCGGTTCCGGCAGCTGGACGAGCCATTGCTTGATGAGCTCGAGTAGCACATCGAGGTAGTTCTCCTGCTCACGGTGCGGCTCCACCAGCTCGTACGGGCCATCCTGCACTTGCAGCTCGAGTGAAACGGCATCACACTGGCGACGCAAGCGAGAGGTTCAGGTGCCTGAGCAACAACAAAAGCAGCAGCAGCGGGAGCAGCCCACTCGTACCACCAGCGGATTTCGCAGCATGATCGAGCCCTCCTGCAGAGCCGCCGTGTTGGCTGTCAGCTGGCGTGCATACTCCTGTTGCACTCGCTCGCTGCATGCACCGAGCGTCGCGCTCGAGAACGGGAAGAATCCGAAGCGATCGAACAGTATGCGAGCCGGCGTGGCCTCGGCAAGGCAGCTGCCGAGCTGCCGCCCTCCCGCGACCTCGGTCACTCGCACCTCTCGCTTCTGCCACATGAGCTCGTAGTTTGGAACCAGCGAGATGCTCTTCCATCGCAGCCATTGATCGCGCAGGCCAGCGAGGAGCACTGCGGCTTGGTTGTCACTCGAGTACGAGCGCAGTAGCTTGCGCTGCTTCGGTTCGAGTGCATCGATGCCAGCCTTCTTCTTCTGGTTCTTCTTGTTGGATGTAGTGGCACTCGATGACGATGACGATGACGATGACGATGAGTTGCTGGTACTCGAGTGCTGCTGCTCATCGACTGACTCGTTCAACTTGTGCCAAGCGTGCACGACGAGCTGATCAAACTCATCGATGCCTCTCATGTGAATCCATGGCCACTTGCGAGAGAAGGCCTGCAACGAGGAGGCCGAGTGTGCCAGCTCGTCGAGCGCCTCGTCGAGCATCTGCTTCTGCCACGGAAATAGCGCCCAGTTGCACCAGATGGCCTCGATGGCCAGCAGCAGCTCGGTGGCACTTGCCGTGTCGAGCAGTCGCGCGCCATGCGAGTCGTCGCATTGTTGCTGCCTGGTGTGGAACATGCGCGTCGCCAGCGTGTGCAGCAGAATCGAGCGCGCCAACGAGGCGATGTTGGTGTCAGCGAGATGCAACTCGAGCGAGCACCGAGTGCCAGAGTGCTCACCAGCGAGTTGGTTGCTCAGAGCCGCCGTGGTGCTGAGCGTGGTCGAGAACTCGGGCGCCCACAGGAGCACTCGCACGTCGGTCGGCAGCGGCTGTGGTTGCCATTGCTTGAGCCACGAGCGTGGCAGATGCACGACGCCTCGATCCAACTCGACTTGTGCGTCGGGCAAATGCTGCAACGCCATGCTGATCAGCTCGCGCTCGCTCTCGGGCATCTCGGTATCGTCGTCCTCGGCCTTTTTGCGATCGTCATGGTCTTCATCTTCGTCTTCGTCGTCGCTGCCGTCATTGTAGCGGCTGTCGCGTTGGCGCTTGGGCTTGGATTGGCTGTCGGCGCGGACCAGAGTGCCAGCATTCGGTGCCGCGGGTGCAGTAGCCTCATTGGTTCCGACGACGTCTGCCACGACGATGTGCACGGCGCGCTTGCGACGCAGAAGCTGCTCTCGCAGTCGCTTGAGCTCGAGTCGTTCATTGTTCGAGATGGCCTCGAACTTGACGACACTCGCAAAGTATCGGCTCCACGCCCATTGCGCCGCAGCAATGCGACCGAGCCCCTTCAGCGCTGCGATCGTTTGTCGTGAGTGAGTGAGCGCATGAGTAAATGACTGGGCGACACAGGATGAGCGTCGCGTACCACAGCCCATGCGCCAGTAGGCCTTGCCCGAGAGGGTCAGCCAGCGCTCGTGAGCCTTCTGCTGCTCCTTGGAACCGACAGGCAGCGAGGCCAGGGCGCTGCATGGCGAGCGTGCCAAGAAGTCCCAACAGTCGTCGACGCATGCGTTGTACGCCAAGGCGCGCCGCTCCCTGGCGAGCGACTTGGCACGCTGGACCATGGCGTCGTCGATCGGTCGGTCGTCGTGCTGTTCGGAGTCGAGCCAGCGGACTTGATCGCCGTCGACCTCGAGCTCGTACTCATCAAAGTCCTCACTGTCGTCCTCCTCTTCCGAGCTCGAACCATCACGTTCCTTCGCTTGTTGAGGAGCTGCTGCATCACTTGTATCTTGTTGAGGAGCTGCTGCATCGCTGGTATCTTGTTGAGGAGCTGCTGCATCACTGGTATCTTGTTGAGGAGCTGCTGCATCACTGGTATCTTGTTGAGGAGCTGCTGCATCACTTGTATCTTGTTGAGGAGCTGCTGCATCGCTGGTATCTTGTTGAGGAGCCGCTGCTCCCTTGAGCGCGGCTGCCGCCTCATCTTGCAGCTCATCGAGTACATCTTCGCTATGGATGTTATCTCCAATGTTCAGGTAGCTCGCTGCTCGATTGAGGAAGTACACCGCTGCTGCAGCGGCATCGACACTGCCATCAGCCGCCAGCTCGATGGCACGCGAGTACTCATCGATCGCACGACCATACTCGCCCTGTTGGAACCATTCGTTGCCTCGCTGCTTGGCCTCTTCGGCAGCCATCTCGAATCGAGTGGAGTGGGCCAGAGGGGCTTGATGAGATCGGTCCCGATAGCACGAGAGATGGCAGCGCGAGCGAGCGAACAAGTGAATGACGCGAGTGCTGCCGCCATCACACATCACACGATCGACCACGAGATGCCAACAACCTCTACGCGACCTGAGCCCCACTCACTCTCTACAAGTTGTTGGGTTGTATTACGTTGGTCGCTGGCGACCACAACGGATGCCGTGGAGGTTCGACACCATCGAGCCGCGCCAGCAGAGCGTCCTCTATCGATCGAGCCTGCGCATTCCAACCAATCAATCAATCGCTCGCACCATAATGAATCACCACATGCTGCCGGATGAAGAAGATACGGTACCAGTACGGTGGCTCTCTTCTCGAATGAGCGAGTCAGAGGCTGCGTGAGGACGCTCAACATACCGTGCTTGTTGGCGAACAGCACGTCGGTGAAGATGCGATCGCCTATGCACAGCACTTGGTGAGGCTGCAGCCCTGGCAGCGCCGCCATCACCTCCTCCAAGCAGTCAGGTTTCTATTGGGGCGTCGATGAGCAATGTCAGAAGAGCCCGGCAGCCAATCGAGTCGCATCTTGAGAGATCGTGGACGAGCCTTTTGTTGTGGATGGCGCACGACTCGCAAGCCCAGTGAGTGCTCGATCTGCTGCGCCAGCGCGGCGTTCGGATCGTCGCTGCTACCGGCCGTATTCGAGAACACGACCACTCGCTCATGTCCAAAGACGCCACGACAAGCAGCGACGGCATCCTGCGGCATCGATTGCAAGATGTGTCAGATCGATGGAGCTCACTCACGCGCGAGAATCTCATCACATGACGCACAGCGGCTTGCGGATGCAGTGGCTCGTGATATGGCAGTGTCAACGTGTTGTCCTTG
>Ga0209915_1003314_pt1 | contig 13975 bp, 13 predicted proteins | sample ThiBiot_750_plan_FD_183952 | JGI IMG/M metagenome (GOLD analysis project Ga0209915, IMG submission 183952) | Wastewater bioreactor microbial communities from Cape Town, South Africa - Thiocy_cont_750_plan (SPAdes) | ecosystem: Engineered > Bioreactor > Thiocyanate-remediating > Anaerobic-Aerobic... | reverse complement strand
CCGTACAGCAGGAAGAACAGCAGCAGCGAGGTGCCGAACGCGTTGCCGATGTTGACGACGAGCCGGCTGACCAGCAGCCAGAGGAAGTCCCGGTCCCGCCAGGAGGCGCGGCGGGAGGCCGAACGACGGGCAGGCGCCGCGAACTCGTGCGCGGGGGCGTCCGGCAGCAGCACGGCGGTGCCGACGCCGACCACCGCGATGATCGCCGCCAGCAGCAGATACGCGGGCCAGATCTCCAGTCCCAGGAGCACCACGGCGCCCACGCCGACGACGATCCCGACGGCCTGCGCCGAGCTCGCGGCGGCCGAGGCCGAGCCGCGCTGGACCGTCAGCTGATCCGCGATCATCGCCGTGAGCGCCGCCATCGCGACCGAGACGCCCACCGACACGACGATCCAGGCCCCGCCGACGGCAACCGGTCCCGTGGCGAGACCGGTGAGCACGAGGCCCACGGCGGCGAGAAGGGATCCGCCGATCGCCCAGGGGCGCCGGCGTCCCCAGCGCGAGCGGGTGCGGTCGGACCAGCGACCCGACACGGGACCCGCGATGATGCCGACCAGCCCGCCCACCGAGAGCACGATGCCGGCCCAGACGACACCGGCGATCCAGTCGTGCCCCTGGCTGTTCGTGTCCAGCTGCAACGGCAGCAGCAGCTGGATCGGCGTGAGCTGGACGGTCCAGATCGCCAGCCAGGCGAGGGTGAACAGCGTCATCCAGAGCGGACCGACCCGCTTCGCCGTCGTGTCCGCGTGCCGTCCGTTCACGATCGTGCCTCCTCGATGAGCGCGCGATACCAGGCGTAGGAGGCCTTCGGGGTGCGCTGCCCCGTCGCCATGTCGACATGGACGAGACCGAACCGCTGGGTGTGGCCGTCCGCCCACTCGAAGTTGTCCAGCAGCGACCACACCGTGTACGCGTCAACCCTCACCCCGGCGCGCACGGCGTCGAGGACGGCCGCCAGGTGCCCGTGCAGGTACGCGATCCGGTCGCCGTCGTGGAGCGGACCGGCGACGTGGTCGGGCTCGGGGAACGACGCCCCGTTCTCGGCGATGACCACGGGCGGCAGCGCCGCACCGTAGCGCTGCTTCGCGTCGACGAGGAAGGCGGTGAGCGCCTCCGGAACGATCGGCCACAGCGGACCGAACCCGGTCACCGGTGCTCCGGGCGTCGGGACCACCTCGAAGGGCACGGGACCGTCCGCGGCGGCGACGGTCGTCGGGTTGTAGTAGTTGACTCCGTAGACGTCGCAGGGAGCGCTGATGAGGGCGAGGTCGCCGTCCTGCACCGGAAGGGCCGGGATGCTCGGATCCAGGTCGGGGTACCGGCCGAGCAGCACCGGATCCGCGTACATGCGGTTGTGCAGCAGGTCGTAGAGGTGCGCCGCCTGCAGATCCGCGTCCGAGCCGGAGGCGGGGAGTACCTGCGTGTGGTTGTTGACGATGCCGACCGTCGTGGCGCCGCGGCCGCGGAGGATCCGCACGGCGTATCCGTGCGCGAGCAGCTGATGATGCACGGTCGGGAGGGCGTCGAAGAGCAGGGTCCGTCCTGGCGCGAGCTCGCCGATCGCATAGCCCTGCAGCGTGGTCGAGACGGGTTCGTTGATCGTGTACCAGTGCCGCACGCGGTCGCCGAGGGTGTCGGCCACCACCTCGACGTACTGCGCGAAGCGTTCGGCCGTGCTGCGGTTCAGCCACCCGCCCTGCGCCTCCAGGCGGGACGGCAGGTCCCAGTGATAGAGCGTGGGTGTCGGCGTGATCCCGGCGTCGAGGAGGCGGTCGACGAGGCGGTCGTAGTACGCGAGGCCCTGCGGGTTGGGGCGCCCCTCCGGCAGCACCCGCACCCAGGAGAGGGAGAACCGGTACTGGTCCACCCCGAGGTGCGCGAGCAGGGCCACATCCTCCGCGACCCGGTGGTAGCTGTCGGGACCGGGATCCGCCGTGCTGCCGTCGCGGATCCGCCCCGGGATGTCGACGAAGTCGTCCCAGATCGATCGCGATCGTCCGTCCTCGGTTCTCGCCCCTTCGATCTGGAAGGCCGCAGTCGCGGCCGAGAACTCCAGACGGCGCAGCAGCGCACGATCGAGCGGGGGCATGCCGGAGGCAGCGGGTGCGGGCATGGACGACTCCTTCGGGTCCTCCGCCAGCATGCACCATGCCCTCGCCGCCTCACGCGCGCGACGCGCCCCGATCCGCGCGATCCCGCACCCGATGCGTCGGTTCGGCGCCGGAGCGGATCCCTGATAAGATCGGTGATTGGCTTGCGTGTCAGGTCCCACCCCTGCACGCTGCCGGAGGCGCCCCTCTACCGCCAGGCCGGCACGACCATCCATCACTCGAACGAAGGTTCCATCCGTGGCGAACATCAAGTCGCAGATCAAGCGCAACAAGACCAACGAGAAGGCGCACGAGCGCAACAAGGCCGTCAAGAGCGAGCTGAAGACCGCCGTCCGCAACACCCGCAAGGCGATCGCCGGTGGCGACAAGGCCGCCGCCGAGGCCGCCCTGAAGACGGCGACCAAGAAGCTCGACAAGGCCGTCAGCAAGGGTGTCATCCACTCCAACCAGGCCGCGAACCGCAAGTCGTCGATCGCGAAGCAGGTCGCCGCTCTCTGAGCCGGACCCGATCCTGACGAAGGCCCGTTCCCGCTGGGAACGGGCCTTCGTCGTCCCCCGCGGTCTTGGTCGCCGGAGCGTCCCGCCCGCAACTCCGCAGGATGATGACGACTCCGAAGGACGGATCAGCCGGAATCATCCTGCGGAATGGCAGACGTCCTGCAAAGTTGCCGGGCCCGCGACGCACATGCGGATCCAGGACCGTGCGGATCCGCGTCAGCGCGCGGTCTCGCCGTAGGGCGCCCGCGTGGCGATCACAGTGATCATGCGCTCCAGCGCGAAGATCGGGTCGCGCGCCGCCCCCTTGACGTCGGCGTCGGCGCGCGCGGTCGCCTGGATGGCGAGACCGAGCGTGCGCTCGTTCCACCCGCTGAGATCACGGCGCGCCCGGTCGACCTGCCAGTCCTTCATGCCGAGGCGCGCGGCGAGGGCCGCGTTCGACTCCCGTGACCCGGCGACGCGCGCCATCGACCGCAGCTTCATGGCGAACGCGGCCACCATCGGCACCGGATCCGCTCCCGACGCCAGCGCGTGCCGGAGTGCCACCAGCGCCTCGCCGAGGCGGCCGGCGATGGCCGTGTCGGCGACGACGAAGGCCGAGACCTCGACACGCCCGCCGTAGTAGCGCTCGACGAGCTCAGGGGTGACGTCGCCCTGCACGTCGGTGATGAGCTGCTGACAGGCGGCGGCGAGCTCCGTGACGTCGTCGGAGAAGGCCGAGACCAGCGCCCGCAGCGCCTGCGGCGCGATGCGCCGGCCTGCCGCGCGGAACTCCCCGGCCGCGAAGTCGGCCTTGTCGTCGTCGCGCTTGATGGCGGGGCAGGCGATCTCGATCCCGCCGCCGGTGCCGGCGCGGATCGCGTCGAGCAGCTTCTTGCCGCGCACTGTCGCACCGGTGTGGCGGAGCACGACGGTCGCCCCCTCCTGAGGATGCTCGAGGTAGGACACCGCCTCGGCGAGGAACGCATCGCTGCAGCGTTCCACCCCCGACACCCGCAGCAGGCGCGGCTCTCCGAAGAGCGACGGGGATGCGAGGCCCAGCAGGCTCCCCGATTCGTAGTCGTCGGCACGCAGATCGCTGACCTCGAGCGCCGGATCCTCGGCCCGCAGGTATGCGCGGACCCCCGCGATCGCCCGCTCGGCGCAGATCTCCTCGGGCCCGGAGACGAGCACGATCGGGGCAGGACGAGGCTCGCGCCAGGACACCTGCGGGATGTTCGTCGCCTTGCCCCCGCGTCGGGCGGCGGAGGACGAACGCGGTGCGGGCATTCTCCCAGCGTACCGGCGGCGACGGACGTTCACGGCGCCCTGGCCGTCGACGGCGGCGTCGCTCTCGGCCCCTCGACCGGCGCCGGCCGTTCGCTCCACACGCGCAGCCCCTCCCCGCCCTGGGAGACGAGGATCGTGCCCCGCTCGTCGGTGCGCAGGATCGGCGCGCGCAACGCGCGCAGCATGTCGAGGGTGACGGCCCGCGGGTGACCGTAGTCGTTTCCCGCACCGACGGAGATCAGCGCGAGCGCCGGATCCAGATCCGCGTAGAGCTGCGGATCCTGATCCGCGCTGCCGTGGTGCGCGACCTTCACGACGGTCGCATGCCGAGGATGCGCGATCCGCCTCAGCATGCCCTGCGAGAGGGCGGAGAGGTCGGCGAGGAACAGCGACCGCGGGACTCCTCCCCCGGCGACCTCGAGGATCACCCCCGCATCGTTCCCCGGCGGGAACACCCTGTCGTCCCGGCGGGGCCACAGCACCCGCCAGTCCGCCGCGCCCAGCCGCCCGGTCATGCCGGCCGATGCCTGCACGACCCGCGCTCCCCCGCGCTGGAGACGCTCGAGCTGCGCCCGGTGCGCGGCCGTGTCGACCGGTCCGTGCAGCACGACATCGGCGCGGCCCACGAGCACGTCGGAGGCGCCCGCATGATCGTGGTCGAAGTGCGTGAGCACGAGCGCGTCCAGCCGTCCCACGCCGAGATCGGAGAGGCAGCGCCGCAGCGGCTCGGGATCGGGCCCGGTGTCGATGAGCAGTGCGCGCGTCTCGCTGCGCACCAGCACGGCGTCTCCCTGGCCGACGTCGCACAGGCCGATGCCCCAGTCCGCGGGGCGCTGCAGCACGGCCACCGGTCCGGTCACGATTCCCCATCCGCTCACCGAGCCGAGCGCCACCGCGACGAGTCCGCCGACCAGCGTCCTCCACGGGCCGCGGAGAGGGCGATGCGAAGCGATCGCCCAGAACGTCGCGGCGCTCAGCACCGCCATGATCAGGGCCAAGCCGACCCCGGCCGGCGCCTCGATCGTCGCCAGCGGGAGGCCGGCCGTGACGAGTGCGGTCTGGGCGATCCAGGCGGAGGGCAACCAGGCGGCCGCCGCGAGCAGATCCGCGAGCGGTGGTATCGGCATGGCGAGGCAGGCGAGCAGTCCCAGCACCGTCGCGATCGGCGAGGCGGGCTCGGCGAGCAGATTCGCGACCACCGAGATCAGGGACTGCTGCGCGGCGAAGAGCGCGATGATCGGCCCGCACGCCAGCTGGGCCGAGAGCGGTACGGCGACGGCGAGGGCCACCGGGCGCGGCAGCCACCGCGAGAGCCCTGCGGCGAGCGGCGGGGCGAGCACCACGAGACCCGCGGTCGCGGCGGCCGAGAGCGCGAACCCCGGTGCGGCCGCGAGATGCGGATCCGCGAGGAGCAGGACCGTCACGGCGAGCAGCAGGACCGACAGGCCCGCGCGCGGTCGTCCGAGCAGCAGCGCGCTCAGCGCGACGCCCGCCATGGCCGCGGCCCGGATCACGCTCGGCTGCGGGGTCACGAGCACGACGAACCCGGCCAGGGCGACCACCGCGGCGAGGACGCGCAGCCGCCGTCCTCCGCCGCACAGCGCCACGACGCCGAACGCCGCGACGGCCACGAGCGCCAGGTTGCTGCCCGCAAATTGTTCCTCGGCAGGTGGGTTGTGAGTTTTCCCCTGTTCAAGGAGCCTTTTCGCAACTCCGTTCGCGTGCCTATCCGGACCCGAAACGGCATTGACGCTCTGTCAAACGGGCGTTGACGTGAGGAATCGCCCGAAGCGCCATCGCGCAATACCCGCGCGACACCCGAAGATCTCTACTATCAGGATATGGCTCGACCCCCACGATGGCAGTCGACACTCGACGCAAGCGCCGAAGAAGCATGCCTCGCCGTGCGACTGTACAACGACTCGGCAGAGTCACGGTCGTTTGAAGGCTTCGTCATACACATGCATCTCGCATGGCTGTATCTTCTGCACGCCGAGTTCTTGCGCGATGGCGTCGACTATCGGTACTGGGACCTTCAACGGAAAAACCGCCTACTGAAGATCGATGGCGAAGCCAAGCGATGGGAACTCGAGCGCTCGATGAAGGAGCGCTGGCCCTCGGATTCCGATCCGACCCGCGCAAACCTCAGCCTCTTCATCAAGCTTCGCAATCGACTCGAACACCGCCACGCACATGCCGATGAGGCCCTGATGCTGAATCTCGCGGGTCATGCCCACGCGCTCCTGGTGAACTTCGAACATGAACTGACGAGCCAGTTCGGCGATGACTCGTCACTAGCTCTTCGCCTGCGACTACCGATCTTCGTCGGCACTTTCACCCCACAGGGCGAGCAGGCGCTCCGCCGCTTCCGAAAGACCTTGCCGAAAGATCTACGCGCTTTTCTGACGGAGTACGAGTCCGGCCTCGATGAGACAGTAATCAATGACTCACGCTATGAGTTCCGGCTTCGCGCGACAGTGGAGCTCGCGCCGAAGGACCCTGATGCGGTTGCCGTGCAGTTCACCCACTACTCGGATATGACGGACGCGGAACGCGAGGCCGTGGAGGAGATGGGTCGCCGCGGGCAAGTGATCGTTCGCGATCGAAAACAACCTGTCTCTGGACTCGGAAAGGTCATGCCCAAGCCAGCGTCCACCATGGTTCAGGAGGGCATCCCGTTCATCTTCAACCTCAATCACTTCGCCGCAGCCTGGCGGCGGCTGAAGGTTCGGCCTCCCGCAGGAGACGCGAACCCGCACCGGACGAATCCCGACTTCTGTGAGTACGACGAGCCCACGAAGTCGTACCGCTACACGAAGGCCTACGTACAACATCTGATCAAGAAGTGCGGGACGGCCGAAGGCTTCGAAGCGGCTACCGGGATGCCCGCCCGGCTCAAAGCACAGAACACGCCCACTCCGGCGGCGTAACCATCGAAACGTGACACCATCGTGACCAGCCTTACGCGGGCCCCTGCATGAGACGTGGGCTGAGTCACTCTCGATCCCACGAATGCCCGGCCGATGGCCGGCTCATGCATTTATGAACCCCACGTCGAGTGGCAGAGCCATAGTTTGGGCTGGGCATCGATATTCTGCAGTGAAGTCTCCGCAATCGCGCTGAGGCATCGGGGGGGGGACCTCAGGAGAAGACATGGTTGACGAGGCGACAATTGTCGAGGAGTTCGTTGCGTTGGCCCGCGGCAAAGCGAGTGCTCTGATCGACTTCTTGCCCGCCTTTGAAGAGGCCGTCACCGTGCCCGATACTTCGACGCTTGTTCGAACCCACTTCATCGCTCACGACGCCAATGGAGTCCCTGCGGTCGAGAAGCTCGCGGGAGCGATGGCTGCCGCGACCTTGGACTTCTGTATCCCTCGGTCAAAGATTCAGCGAGCCGTCGCAGAGCTGGAGGAGACAGGTTCGACCGCGGCCATAGTGGGCCTGCAGGAACAGGCCCGCGACTTGTTTGTGAAGTCGGAAAGCTCCGGAGAAGGAGGTGAACTCCTCCTCTTTCTGCTCATGGAGCGGGTACTGCAACGCCCGCAGTTGATCTCCAAGATGGCCCTGAAGACGAACACGGCGATGCATGTCCACGGTTCCGATGGCATCCATGCGAGCTTGGCCGACGACGGCACCCTGGACGTGTACTGGGGAGAGTCAAAACTCTACAAGTCAAGCTCCGACGCTTTCAAAGAGTGCTTTGACAGCATCGCCCCCTACCTCCGGCCTAACGGTGATTCCAAGAGGAAGCAGGACCTCCTGTTGGTGCGTGATCATCTCAATGTCACCCAGATCGAACTGGCAGCACACCTACTGGAGTACTTCGACGAGACGAATCCGAAGTCACTTAAAGCACGATGGAACGGCGTGTGCCTGGTCGGTTTCGATCACGACAACTACCCGAACATCGCGATTCTCGATGACGCCCAGCGCCAGGCAGTCTCGAAAGCCGTGGGCCGATGGCACAAGACTGTTGGAAGCCGACTGAAGGAGTTCGATATCGTCGGCGTGAACATCGATCTCTTCTGCATCCCTATGCCGGACGTCGCTGATCTCCGCGCTCGTGTTCTGAAGCGGATGGGCGCAAAATGACCACGTCCAATGCGCTGGAAGACATCGTCTTCGCATCTCACAAGTTCCGAGATGTGCTCGAGTCCGCGCGCAGACGGACAGTCCGTTCAGAGTTCCCGACTGTGGAATGGTACGAGGAACTGCCTCCGATCGACTGGGGATTCGCTCTGCTCTACGCCAGCGCGATCACCTCGGCGCAGTCAGAGCGTGCTCAATCCGCGGTCCTACGGATCGCCACGGCGTGCATGTTGTCCTCGGATGCGGAGGCAGCTCATCATGCGGCTGCCGCAGCACTGCTCGAACGCAGCGGCAATCACATGGCTGTCGAGCTCGCAGAGTCCCGAGAACGCTTGCCGGCCGACGCCTGGCGACAACTGCCGGGAGCACTGCGGCTGGAAGTCGTCAGAAGCCGAATCGAGAACTCAGTCCGTCTCTCCGACGGCCGAGTCCTGCCGGTCAACCCGTTTCAGGGAAAGTTCTGGGACGCGGTCGAGACCAACGACTGGCTGAGCGTGTCCGCACCGACGTCGGCTGGGAAGTCACGAATCATCAGAGAGCACTTTCTGGAGATCGCTCGCCGGGCCGGATCATTCACCCTCGTGTACCTGGTACCGACACGCGCCCTCATCGAAGAGGTATCCCGCGACCTACGACGGGAAGTTCCACCGGACGTCGGTGTCTTCACAATGCCCTGGGACCCGGACCTCGCCGACTCTTCCAGGACCGTTCTGGTCGTCACGCAGGAGCGGCTTCACCTCGTTTTGGAGCTGTTGCCGTCTCTGACCGTGGACCTCCTGTTCGTCGATGAAGCGCAGTCGCTCGCCGGCGACGCGCGAGGTGTCCTTCTCCAGCATGCGATCGAGCGCACGATTCGTCGCAGCCCAGACGCCCAGGTGCTCTTCGCCAGTCCCCTGAGCTCCAATCCAGAACTTCTAGTGGAGGACGCGCCCCCGAGTCGGCGCTCAAGCTCGTTCGTGTCCGAGACGGTGACGGTCAATCAGAATCTCATCTGGGTCGAACACATCGACCGGAAGCCTCAGCGCAGAGCCGTGTCCCTGGTCGCGGACGGAAACCGTCACAGACTCGGCGATCTGATGCTCGCGCAACGGGCGACGAGCGTGCCGATGCGTGTCGCGTTGGTAGCTCATGCGCTGGCGGGAAGCTCCCCCGGAAACGTCATCTACGTCAATGGCCCCGGCGAGGCCGAGAAGGTTGCGAAGGCCGTCTACGAGCAGCTCCCCGCACTGAAGGAACCCGATACTGAGCTCGACGACCTACGCGACCTCATCAAGACCGCGGTTCACAGCAAGTATCTGCTCGCTGATGTCCTCGCGCGCCGCGTGGCTTTCCACTACGGGAACATGCCACTCGTGATCCGGACAGAGATTGAGCGACTCTTCGGTGAGGGCAAGATCCACTACCTGGTGTGCACCTCGACTCTGCTGGAAGGCGTCAACCTCCCGTGTCGGACGATCTTCATGCGCAACCCGCAGAAGGGCACCGGCCGACCGCTCAAAGAAGGCGACTTCTGGAACCTGGCGGGGCGAGCGGGGCGTTGGGGCAAAGAGTTCGAAGGCAATGTCGTGTGCATCGACACCGATGTCGACGGGCTTTGGCCCAACCTGCCGCGTGTGCGAAAGCGATCACAGATCAGCCGAGCGGTCAGCACCGGCCTCGATGACGCGTCGGGCCTCCTCGCGTTCGTACGCTCTGCTGACGAAGTACACGACGACAATACCGCGGAAAGTCTCTTCGCGTACTTGTTCTCGAAACACCTCGGAGGCGAATCAGTTGAGGCGCTGCTCGACCGCGTCCCTCTCGAGTCCGAACGGAGCGAGATTGCCTCCGCCATTACCACCACGGCGATGGATCTGACCATTCCCCTCGAAATCGTGACTCGGCAGACCGGCATCGCTCCTGTCTCGATGGAACGGCTGCTCGACAGTTTCCGTCGCTCCGGGAAACCGCCGTCGGACCTCGAACTCCCTCTCCCCGAAGAACCAGACTCGAGGGCGCGATTTCAAGAGGCACTAGTACGAATCGGCGCGACCATGACCAGCGTCTTCGGCGCGCCAAGGTCAGGCGAAGATCGCCGCAAGTGGCAACTCGCCAACCTCATCGTGAACTGGATGAAGGGCGTGCCTCTGGCACGTCTGATCGATCAACGGCTCGCGTTCAATGCCTCGCTCACCTCGGCAGTCGCGATTCGCGACGTCATGCGAGACATCGAATCGATCGCACGCTTCCACGCGCCCAAATACCTCGCGTGCTATGCCGACGTGCTCGCCGTGTACTCGACTGAGCTCGGGTTGGAAGCTACGGATCGCCCCGATTATGCGATGATGCTCGAACTTGGCGTCTCTCGCACGAGTGAGGTCGTGCTCATGTCTCTTGGGCTCTCTCGGACAGCGACCGTCGCGCTCGCCGGCTTCATCGGCGTCGACGAATGGTCACGTGCAGAAGCCCTGGCTTGGCTCGCAGCTCAGAACCTCGACGGGCTCGGTGTGCCTGTGCTGCTCCAGCGTGAGATCGCCGACGTGCTCGAAATCGCGTCGCGCCGCGCGGAACGCGGCAGCGTCTAGTCGCCAGGTTGCCAATCGAGGTTGCTGACCTGACGGCGTCGCGAGGCCTCGGAGGCTGTCGCGAGGCCGAGGTTGGCGTGGAGCCCATGGAACTCCAGCCAACGGACTGCCTGGCTCCGGTCGGCGAGCTTGGAACCGACAGCCGCTGTCCCGCTCGATACAGGGACTACTGCAAGTTGGTCCCACCCACCCTCGCCTTCCGCAAAACGCGATGTGAGCTGCCCCCAAGATGGGGCCACGTAGACCACCTGAGCATCTCGAAGGTCGCTGATCCGCTCTCCGGAGAGGTCGCTCAGCACTTCGTCGCGCGAAGCGAAACGGGCTTCGCGGTATGCCTGACGGCGCTCGTCCACTTCGGTCCGCAACGCCTCTTTGGCGTCCGACATCGCCGAGTTCTGTCGTATTGCGCTGAGATAGCTGAAGTCCACTTCATCGCCATCGACACGGCGGATCCATATACCGATCGCATTCGCACCGACGAACACGCCGTTCGCGTCGCGCGTTCTGCCGATGTAGAACTCCTTGACCCCTGGGCCCACCTTCTCGACGTGATCCGGGCGGCGTTCAAGAAGCTCGATGAGCATGCGGTGGTGAACAGGGTCCGACACCACGTCGCCGACCGCGTAGCCTGAGCTCCGGAGAATTCCACGGAACGCAGCTTCCGCCGCCGATCGCGTCGGCCAACTGAACGTCTCGAGGAGAACCGGAATACCCGCCATACCGACACCGTAGACCTAGACCTCACACTCAGCCGGAACACCAGGCCACTCAGAGAGAGGTGAAGTCGAAAAGAGTCTGTGCTCGCTCAGCCTGAAGTCACGAACTTCTCAGAGGCCACTCCGTCTAACAGGACACCTGGATCAACCTTGAGCGCCTCGGCGATTCTCACGAGAGAACGCACGTTCATCATCGCGCGGCCGGCTTCGTACGAGCGGATGTTCGAGGAGTCGATCCGGCTCGCGACGGCGAGCTGGTCCACAGTCATCGACAACGCCTTCCGCGCGCTCGCGATGTTGCTGCCGATCTGCGCGGCGGCAGGCGAAGAGTTGCGAGGCATGTGCCTAGTATCGCGGATCAGTTTCGTTTCAGCCCGTGCCTGCGTGTATCCAGCGCAAGTTTGAAATGGCTCTCGGCAGCATCGATCTCGCGCGTCGGGGTCGCCGGATCGAACACTCTCAGCAACGAGAATCGGAATGTCGACGCGGCGAGACCCCGCAGCTCGACGTTGCCGCCATGGCCGTTCGTCGCGTAGGCGCTCCAGCGCTGGCGGATGCTCTCGGCACCGTCGGCCTTGCCGACGTAGTGACGGCCGTCGCTCGTGTCGGTGATGAGGTAGATGCCGACGACCGACGAGAGCGCCGTCCGCCACGCCGCGTAACGGTGCTCGCGCATGACCGCCTAAAGGAGCGGGCGGTCGAGGACGAGGCGGTCGAAACCTGGGAACGGCACCGGCTGCGCGTCCGCGATCTCCATTACCGGATAGCCGGCGGCGGTCGGTCCGTTCAGTCGACACGTGCGCGGCGACCGCCAGCCGATGACGAGCCGGTTCCTGAGGTCCGCCATCTGCTCGGAGACGGCGAGATCGAACGTCCTGAGCGCGCCGTCGTTCGCCACCTCACCGCGGTTCTCTACGACAGAACAGAACCGGGCCCGGTCGCCGCCCTCGCGGACGAACACCACTCAGATCGCCGGCGGCCTCGCCGGAAAGATCCTCGGGTTCGCGGACTGCTGGCTCGTGTAACGCAGGATCTCGTCGTCGGCGGAATCGGCGTGGATTCCATGTAGGCCGTTATCCTCGTGTTCCTTCACGTAGGCGTGGCGGCTGACCTGGGCTTCGAGAGGGTCGATTCCTGCGCTGCGCAGGATCGGATCAAGCGTGAGCGTCATCGTGCGTCGCCGACCATGTCTCCGGAAGTCTCGCCCAACGCACTCGCTGCAAGATGCTCGCGGACGACGTCGAGATCGGCGACGCGGTCGCGCGCGATGCGCTTCGATCGGACCAGGAACGCCGACTTCTCGATCACGACGAGGCGCAGCGAGTTCTGAGGTACCAGCTCCCGCTTGCGGGCGTCATACAGGCGGCGCTGCTCGCCCCTTCCGACACCGGACACCGTCTGACGACGGTCGAAGAACGGCGACGGCTGAGAGTGCTGCTCCTCCTGGAACTCGACGACGAGTCCGAGAGAAGGCCAGTATCCGTCTACCGGAAGCTTCGTGCCGAGCGGGCGTGCTGGTGATGGATCGCCCCGGAGCCATTCGAACGTGAACTGCCTGAGCCCTCGGATCCCGAGGACCTCGTCACAGAGGTCTAGGACGTAGTGTTCGTCCGAAGTCGATCGGTCACCCATCTGGACATCTTCTCAGTCGCCGGCTTGACAATGCGAAAACCTCCCTTGCGCGACTGCACCTGTGGCGTAGCCCTGTTGCGAGCGGTCCCGACCCGGTGGAGATCAGTAGTTCTCGCGGACGTATTGGTAGATCCGGTCGAACAGATCGCCCTTGATCGGCAGGCTGTAGTTCTTCAGCACAGCGCGCAGTTCCCGTCGAACGGCCTTGTCCCCAGTGTCGCTCGACGTCCAGCCGGTGTAGGCGACCTCGTGGACGATCGCATCGATCCGGTCGACGATCTCGGGCACGATCTGGTGAAGTCCCGGTGGAGTATTCTCCTCGACGATCTGCGTGAGGACGCCGCGCTTGGGATCCGCGATCCGCTCCAGCGTTTCCTCGTCTCCTTCCTCGGCTGCCCGATCGGCGGCGACGACGTCCTGCGCAATCCTCAGCGCTTCTTCGAGGAAGGCGAGCGAGTCCTCGACGTTCTCGATGGCCTTCGCCCGCAGCTTCTCGATCCGCTCCGCGAGCGACTTGTACACCGGGCTCTCGGTCTCGGCGAGACGTCGGTGGAGCCGCGCCTCGATCGAGTCGAGCACCTGCTGATACACGTCGGGTTGATCCGGCCCTTCAGGAGCGGTGCTGGGCACACGAAGCTGCTCGGCGATACGTTTCACCAACGCCAACCCGGCTGCGTCGAGGGTCACCGTCCGGGAGGCCATCGACTTCACGACGACCTCGTTCATGTGGCCGTGGATGAGCTCAGTGGTCTTGGCACCAAGACGCGCCCAGAGGAACGACTTCGAGACGTCCTTCGGCCGGATCGACTCGTAGACCTTCGCCAGCCAGAAGTACTGCTGCTTGAACGGCGTCAGCATCGGGTGCGGGTCGAGGAACTCCCACACGGTCTGCAGCGCAACATACGTCTCGACGAAGTCCGAACGCGCGGCGCTGTCCTCGGGGATCCGTTCGTGCGCCTCGGCGAGCGAGTCGAACGACGAGTCGGTGGTGTCGATTCCGGCGAACAGGTGCAGCAGGCGCGTGAGATCCGCGACGAACTTCCCTGCGAGTTTGGAGGCGTCGGTGACATTGAGGTCATCGTCTTCTCCTCCT
>Ga0209915_1003311_pt1 | contig 13989 bp, 12 predicted proteins | sample ThiBiot_750_plan_FD_183952 | JGI IMG/M metagenome (GOLD analysis project Ga0209915, IMG submission 183952) | Wastewater bioreactor microbial communities from Cape Town, South Africa - Thiocy_cont_750_plan (SPAdes) | ecosystem: Engineered > Bioreactor > Thiocyanate-remediating > Anaerobic-Aerobic... | reverse complement strand
TAACGAAGGCTTCTCCGCTTTGCGGTCGTTAGCTGTACAACACTGTTTGCTCACAATACAAAGTGCTGGGTGTTCAATCCAGCTGCTCAATTTTTTGGCGCGTATGGTATTTTTTTTTTTTTTTTTGTTGCATGCAACGCGGACCCCTGAGGCTTCCTGGTGGAGACTAACTGAAGGCATAGAAGGATTTGTACAAAGATCTCCTCTTTTGTTCTTCACTCTTTTTTCATCTCACTAACCTGTGTCAATTCCTTTCGTCTTGATTTCTTTTATCCTTTTATTCTTGATGATACTTCCGCTACAGGTAAGTTGAGGCAACTGAGAGTGAGAAAAGAAAACGAGGAGCAAGGAACAGAGAGAGAGAGAGAGAGGAGAAGGAGAAGGAAGCAGGAAAGGAGGAAGGGAAGAAAGCAGGAAAGGAGGAAGGAGGAAGGAGAGAGCAGGAGGGGAGGAAGAAGAAGGGAAGAAAGCAGGAGAGGAGGTTCAAAGAGCTTGTTGACGAAGAAATCAAAGAATGTGAGGAAAGGAGATTGAGTTTAAAACAAGTGCCCGCCGCTGTGTGCTTCTCTCAAACAATTGCACGATGTCATCAAATCCATTGTTCCATACTCAGTATGGGTGCAGAGGTAGTCTCTCCCAAGGGAGCTCTTTTGGCACCCACAATGGCGATGCGCTGTGGTTAAGTTAATGTGTGGCACCGTCCTTCAAGTCCTCCCTGTCTCTGTGGTGGTGAGAGGATTCAATCGCACTCACCAATGGAATGCCATTGCTCCGTTCCTCTCCTCGTACAAGCGCTGCCCATGAAAATCAGCATTGAGTGAAAGCACAAAGTTTCAAGGCAACGATGAGGAATTTGTCTCCAAATTCTGGGGATCAAGCGAAAAACAAATTGCGACGGTGTCACCTCCACATTAATCCTCGTGTGCTGCGTTTTGTTGTGAGGCAAAAATTACATTCCTCACGTACGTGCTACCAGATGAGATCTTGATTTGTTTTTGTTGTGGTTTTTTTTTTTCCGCCTGGACAAGTGATGGAGGTAGCAGGAGAGGTGGGTGGGGAGGGAAGAAGGAAGGAAGGAGGGAAAGAAGAAGGGAAAGAAGGAGGGTTTACGCTTGCACCAAAACACTTTTTTACACCATCAACGGGGCGTGGGCAAACATTCCTGCATTTCGTTGTGATGAAGAGTGAAAAAAATAAATCCCCTCTGCGTAGTAAAAATTAGTGTATGAGGGTCAAGGTTAACTGGGTAACAAGACAACAATTTTTACACCTACATTTTACTATTGACTAAAAATAAAAAAAAAAAAGTTTGTAGTAAAATATTCTTCATTAGGAGTGCGACAAGGAGACCCCCCCTTGGCACCACTCTTGGTCAACCTCTCCTTACAGCGATTCCTCAACTACCTCCAGTCACAGAACATTCGCTGCCAGGCCCATGCGGATGACATCGCCGTCCATCTTCGAACCTCCCTCGAGGCCACACAACTGACAACAGCTCTGAAAGAATACGAGGCAGCCTCAGGAGCAAGACTGAACTGAAAGAAATCAGTTCAGCTACCGTACCACGACGACACCGACCTTGGACTCCCATTCGAAAGGAAACTCAACGGAGACAGATATCTTGGTATCCTCTTCTTGAATAATGGAAAGACAAAGGTCATGGAGGAATCTCTGTCACGAATCAACAACAGTCTATCAAGATGGAGAAGGCTGTGGATATCAATAACTGGAAGGATGGCCATTCTCTCTGCCTACACCCGACCAATCATCACATACCAGCTGGCAGTAGCAGAAGACAAATCTGCTCTATCCCAATACGAAAGATGGGAGAGGTGGTTCCTTTCTCCCGGACACGAACCTCTAAACCCGGAGCCACATTGCCATCACACGCTCACATCCACTCAATGAGGGTGGACTCTCACCATACTCAACACACCTCGACGGATCAGACGAACAACTCTCCTAAGAGCAAATAACAGACGCAGGACTCCGCCCCGGACCAATGCGAAAGAAGATCCCCATAGCCCTTCTCAAACACCGGAACACATGTTTTTTTGTTGTGAACTGTGAGCAAGTAGTTGCCGAAGGTGAACTCTGTTTTCGCGCACGCCAGAACTCGGCAGAAGTGAGACACACACCATTCACCAAACGATAATTTATGAGGAATATTTTTTTTTTTTTTTAAAAGAGTAAAGCTTTGATTTATTTCGTGAGGGGGGGATATACACATCTTTTCTGATAAATATATGGGTATGAGAGGGGAAGTTGATTGTGGGGAAATATTCTTGAAATTGACCGCGCAATGTATCTTACAGGTTGCCCATAGGGGTGGAATGTGTTCTTTTGCATTAAATTTCTGTCAGGATCTTTAATCCCCTCCCCACAAGCGATTGTATACCCGGTACAACTCGTTAATTGGTTGATGCGAGCTGTACAACTACAACTAGCACGATTGGACAAGTGAGTAATATGCACTCAATTTTATGTTGAAATGGGACCACAACAGTGCTGGCAGATTGTTATTCTCCAGGTAGCCCACCAAAGGGTCCTTTCCCCTCGCATAAAAATACACTCTTTCGAACAAGCGCTACCACTTGTAGAATTGTTGCATTGGAATATGACAGACCAAAATGCTTTGGACATACCTTGGCAGCGGCCTGGCAATGTCTCTTAAGCCTCCGGCATTAACAGATTCTTGGTAAATATAAAGCAATCCGCAAAGCATACTCTTCAGTCTCTCTGTAGTCTCCTTGTATTTTTATCTAAAAGTTGATAAATCGGATGTTGACAGAGGACGGTATAGCGTAGAACGAGAGTCCGGAGAGCGGAGGCCGTACACACACGAAGAGGATAAAAGTAAGAATGAATTATGAAAAATCTGAGAAGGAGCTAAACTCCGATTTGTACATTCAACAGATAAATCGGATCCAATGGCTCGATGTCCACCTGCCTCCAGGTTGATAGCATAAGCGTGGAAGCCAAGTACGGATCAACAATAAACAATAAAAATACTTTATTGGCGATCTCCTTGCAACCCAGATCACTGCTTTTATATTTTTCAATCAACAACCAAGGAGTGGACCTGCGAGACTTTTGGTAGTGCCCGTGCTGTTTTTGGATTACTGTGTCGAAGTCCTCTCCAACAACAGATCTCGTTTTTCTCCTTCACTTTCCATTTCCTAGGTACTTCTTCGAAGTTTGCGGCGCCTTGTTGGTGCATTTATCTGTTCGCTGTGTCATCGCCTTTAATAGGGTGTTTCCGAATAGATCATAGAATCTCGCTTGTTAGGCACAACTTGTTTTTCTGCCACTAAAATGGAAGTCAAATGGTGGCCTAGCAATGAGTTTCAACATCAGCAAGCATGGCATCTGTAAGATGTTTCTTCAAATGCACTGGGTACCTTGGCGCATTTTTGGGCCTTGTTTCTCAAATAGTTGGGCCATCAGCCAATGTTGACTCTACCACGCGCCCTGCGCCATCTTTTAAGGACGCTCCACCTATTATCGAAGGGCATACCTAAGGCATCAAAACTACGCAACAGCCGGCAAGGCCTTTCCGGGTTGCGAAAAGGAAAAGGTCCATCTCCTCCGACGCCACTCCCAAATTATCTGCTTCCAGGAATCTCAAGATATGTTCCTTTCTGTTTTAGTCAAGTCCGTGCCAGTTTCGAGGATGTCGATGCCATCGTGCTTTCTCTCATTTTTCTATGTAGCGTATCAAACATATCCTGCTTGCCAGTCGAACAAATAATGAACATATCTTCAGCAACACAGAAGGGTGTTGGGCTGGTCCACTTTCTAACTGAGACAACAAAAAAGGAAGGGATTTTTCTTTGGCCAAACATTGGAACCTGAAGAAATGTGCCACGATGAGAGCGATCTCAAAAGAGGTCTATTGTTTTTGGGTCTCATCATAAGCTCTTTGGGACAAGGAAACAGATATTTGAGTGTAAGTGTATTTATTGTATTGATTACGAAAAGTTGTTGTGGTTGCTGGTTAGGGCATCATTATATTTTTACTACAATGCCTTTAATTGTGTTAAATGGTGATACATAATTTACCTGATAGGTTTGCTTGTACCATAATGGTTATCAATTTTTGTAATCCGAGTTGCACCGTTCTGAAGCTTCTTAAGTACACCGATCATTTTTCAACTGTCACTTTTTCCTCCATGACTCCAGAGGAATTGTTGAACTCAAATTTTTTAATTGAAAGTTATTCTACAGAGGAGATGAATAATTTTTTTTTCACGTAGAGGCCTTTTATCCTGGGTTCTGTGGCCACGTACCGAGGGGATTGCCTTTGGAAGAAAGAGAACAAGCGCACTTTGGTAAACTTACCGTTTTGTCCATATTAAACGTGTTGTTGAATCCCTTAGCGCAAAGTGCGGCCAAAGTCTGCGCTTCCATGTCCGCAAGGTACCCCGCTAATTGTATCCGACACCTGAAAATTTGCTTTCCTTGGCGATCAGTTCTCGGGGGTTGGCACGTTCATGTAGTAGGCAAGGCGGCATGCGCCTTGGGCGAATGAGTGAGATGCAATCTTCACGTTGGTGAATTTCTGTTCGAGTCACAAGTTGTGTTCAAGGGCATCCGGAATGCTGTCAGCAGCTTAAAGTAAACAATCCTTAGCCACCTACGCGAAGTGACGGTTTGTGCTCTAAATTGGTGTAGCCGTGGAATGACACTCGGGGTTGACCAGGCTCAGCCGACCGAGCCCCCCGGTCTTCTGCTTTCGCTCTTATGTCGAGGAGGACGCGCTGATCACTTGGTCTTTCTTTGCTTCCACCGCCTCCTCGATGGGCCAAAAGGAATGGTTTTTGAAATACTCATCTTATCTCTTTCCGATTGTCTTGAGAAGAGGGGGGGGGTGCGGTTTGAAAGAAATGCGCGAGAGAGACACTTGACGCCATGTTTTTCACACCAAGTGTGGAATTGGAAGTGGGGCCAGGTGACAACATACTCCTCAAGGATTTCCAGCGCTTCATGGGCTGGGTTCGTAAGAACTCGCTGACGGATGCCATGCCAGCTGAGCAACTCCCGCAGCAGCTAAGGCGCCCGCTCCACCTCTCTTCCTTCTCTCTTCTTTCCCCTCCTCGCTCCCTTGCGATCTCGTCTTCTCGCCTGAGCACTCTCGAGGCATTGCTCAACTCTGGCGCGGGGGCTTCTCCCTCTCGTTGCGGAGGATCGCCTCGAAGGCACCCTCCTGCGCTCGGCTTCGCCTCCGTATCGTCGTGTGGGGCGCCTCCCACCCGGTGAGCCAGACCCAACAAGGGGATGGCTTCCTTCTCCACCTCCCTCCAACTTTACAACCATCCATCCTTCCATTCCTCCTTCCTTCGAGGAAGTTTCGAGGGGCTCAAATCTAAAAATAGGGGATTAATGAAAATGCATCATTACACTCTTTCACAATTGTGTGGCTAAGTTTAAACAATAAATTGCTGCCACCGGTCATAATTGTCGTTGAATATCTGCCACCAACAGGGATACAATCACAAAGGTAATTGGTCCGCAGCAGCCACTAGGCAAAAGCGGTATGCTGTTGCTGGTCGAACATCACCTCCAGTCAAGGTGAAGGTGGCTGTGTTGAATCAAGCTTGATGCTGCATGACATCTTGCAATCTTTTACATGGCGCCGAGCACTTGTTTAAACTCAGTCCTCACATTCTTTGATTTCTTCGGTAACATGTTCTTTGAACCTCCTCTCCTGCTTTCTTCCCTTCTTCCTCTCCCTCCTTCCTCCTCCCTCCTGCTTTCTTCCCTTCTTCCTCTCCTGCTTCCTTCTCCTTCTTCTCTCTCTCTCTCTCTCTCTCTCTCTCTCTCTCTCTCTCTCTCTCTCTCTCTCTCTCTCTCTCTCTCTCTCTCTCTGTTCCTTGCTCCTCGTTTTCTTTTCTCACTCTCAGTTGCCTCAACTTACCTGTGTCACTCAAGTATCATCAAGAATAAAAGGATAAGAAAGCCAGACGAAAGGAATTGACACAGGTTAGTGAGATGAAAAACGTGAAAAACAAAAGAGGAGATCTTTGTACAAATCCTATGCCTTCAGTTAGTCTCCACCAAGGGAAGCCTCACTCAGGAGTCCGCGTTCCGTGGAACAAAAAAAATACCATACGCGCCAAAAAATTGAGCAGCTGGATTGAACACCCAGCACTTTGTATTGTGAGCAAACAGTGTTGTACAGCTAACGATCGCAAAGCGGAGAAGCCTTCGTTAATTTCCTCACACGCGCAGTATGAAGGAAGAAGGAGGGAGAGAAAGAAGAGAAGAAAGTAGGAGAGGAGGAAGCAGGAAAGGAGGGAGAAAAAGAAGGGAAGAAAGCAGGGGAGGAGGCTCAAAGTGCTTGTTGCCGAAGAATCAAAGAGCCCGCCTTGTGGTTCTCTTAAAAGATTGCAAGGAGTCATCAAATCATTTGTTCCATTCTCAGTATGGGTCCTCGGTCCTGGTAATCTGCACCCACAACGGCGATGGCTGTGGTTAAATAAATGCGGCACAAAGAAAAGGGAGGAAGCAAGAAAGGAAGGGAGGAAGGACTTGCTGTGTGATATAACCCGCCATTGTCAAACGACTACTGGTTGCTTGTACAATGGATTTGGATAAAATTGGTTCATTGGGTAAGACTTAGAGGAAATCTCCTTCTCCTCTAAGTCTTCTTGATGCTGGTCAAACGAAGTGCGGGTACGGCAATACCGCCCTTCAAGTCCTCCCTGTCTCTGTGGTGGTGAGAGGTCTCAATCACACTCACCAATGGAATGCCATTGCTCCGTTCCTCTCCTCGTACAAGCGCTGCCCATGAAAATCAGCATTGAGTGAAAGCACAAAGTTTCAAGGCAACGATGAGGAATTTGTCTCCAAGTTCTGGGGATCAAGCGAAAAACAAATTGCGACGGTGTCACCTCCACATACTTCCTCCTGTGCTGTTTTGTTGTAAGAAGAACATTCCTTACGTACGATCGGATGCAATTGTTCACAGCGTTGACAGAGACTTGCGCGTAATCTTGATTTGTTTTTTTTTTTTTTTTTTTTTTTTTTTTTTTTTTTTTTTTTTGTTTTTTTTTTTTTTTTTTTTTTTTTTTTTTTTTTTTTTTTTTTGTTATGTTGTTGTTTTTTTTCTCTCGCTTGGGGCAAGTGATGGAGGTAGCAGGAGAGGTGGGTGGAGAGGGAAGAAGGAAGTTGGGCAAGGAGGGGTGTACTTGAACCAATACACTGTTTTACACCGTCGACGGGGTGTGGGCAAACATTCCTGCTCTTCGTAGTGAAAAAGAGTGGAACAATGTGAAAAAAATAAATCCCTTTTCAGAGGACCCACGTGCGAAGTAAAGGGAAAAGCAAGTCTTCCAAACGGCGCGCTACTTGGTTGTGAAAAATTGCGAAACTGAACTCACTTTGGGTGAAAGTTCTACACCGTTTGGGCGATGTGAATTACGTATAATCTCGATTTTGTTCAAGAACCTCCTCACGAGTCAAGTTACGACATGGTGGTTGGCTTTGACAGTGCCACCCTCCTTCTCACGGGCGTGTACAACGTTCCTGCTGAAGATTTACCCCTTTTTTCTTCTCAACCCAGAAATGTTCTGGGTTCACGCAACGTGCGGTGATGGAAGATTCAAAATACAGCCTCCTTCCTTCCTTGCTCACCTGGTGACAGATGGGTGGAAGGATCTTGGGGGCCTGGGCTAGTTGGACCTCGATAGCCTCCTTTCTTCTCCACCCTCCTCCCCTTCTCTCTCCTATTTGGTCATGGAGGTAGAGGGTTCAAGAAACTGAGCAAGGAAGGAACAAAGGAGGTTGCAGGGCTGCTGATGTCCTTCCCACAAAGGCTCCAACTGAGATGGCATCAAGAATCCTGTTCAGGCTGTTGTAGTTTCTGTCCAACCTGGAAAAAATTTCAAAACACAAGTATTCTGCCATCTCGTTGAGATCCTCTGGAGTGGTTCTCTGAACCAAGAGGCTTGGGGGTCTTCCAGTTGCCATTGGTGCGAGTGAGCGAGGAAGGAACGAAAGAAAGAAAGAATGGAGGGGTTTTGTTGTTGGGTGACTCATGGCCGTCACTAATTTTGGAAGATTCCTGCCACAAAAATGCTGATCGAACATGTGGTTTGGGGTTCAAATCCCCCCCGCCCCCTAACAACAAAATCAGGCCAGATTTGCAATGGACCAAGTATTGTTGGTCATTTGGCGGTGTGGGCCATGGACCCCACAAGATTTCAAACATCATTCACCCACAATTGAAAACTCCAATCTGATCTTGAAAATTGATTTCGATGGGTAAAGAGAAGGAAGTGTAATTAAAAATACAAACCAGGAACAACTAAGACAGAAACTCCCAGCGGGGCAGAGCCAGGGCTCACAGTGGTGGCCTTTTGTGTCTTGGTGGGAACATATTTTTTCTTTTCGCGCCTCAACTTTTTGACGACTCCCCGCCCCCCAATCATCATCTCTATGTTGGCCTCGGCCTTCCTTTCATATCCGGCTTTTATTGTGAGTCGCCACAGCCAACAAGAGTACTCTGTTTGGGGCTAATTTGCACTGTCGCATATGATGGTCTATTGCGCAAGCCCTTTGTCCGCCACCTCGACCTGAGCAAATTCAACGTCAAAAATCACTTGCTGACTTCCTCCCCTCTCCTTCTTCCTCCCCTCTCCTGCTTCCTCAGATGCATCCAAAGGAACGAAATGGAGATAAACAGATTCGGTTTCAAACATCTCTGCTTTTTGAATGCGTGCCCGCCAACAGAGATTCAGTCGCAAAAGTAATTGGTCCTCAGCAGGAAGAGATTTCAGAACCGACCGCATCCACTGAGCAAAAGCGGTATGCTGTCGTGGGTCGAACATCACCCCTGTCAAGCCACAGGCTGGTGATGCCAGATTGGGATTGGCTGACATCTTACAATCTTTTGCGAGAACCACATGGCGGCGGGCACTTGTTTTAAACTCAATCTCCTTTCCTCACATTCTTGGATTTCCTCGTCAACAAGGTCTTTGACCCTCCTCTCCTGCTTTCTTCCCTTTTTCCTCTCAAGTCTTAATTCCTCTCTCTCTCTCTCTCTCTCTCTCTCTCTCTCTCTCTTTTTCTCTCTCTCTCTCTCTCTCTCTCTCTCTCTCTCTCTCTCTCTCTCTCTCTCTCTCTCTCTCTCTCTCTCTCTCTCTCTCTGTGTGTTCCTTCCTTGCTCCTCGTTTTCTTTTCTCACTCTCAGTTGCCTCAACTTACTGGTATCATTGAAGTATCATCAAGAATAAAATGATAAGAAACCAAGCCGAAAGGAATTGACACAGTTTAGTGGGATGAAAAAAAGAGTGCAGAACAAAAGAGGTTTTCTTTGTGATCTTGCTGTTTCCTTTTGTGTTGTGATGGGCTGTGGTTAAATGAAGGTGGCACACAGAAGAGGAAGAAAGGAAGGAGGGAAAGGAGGAGGGAGGATGGACTGGCTGTGTGAAAATCTTCAACCTACTAATGGTTGCTTGTTCCGCCGTGGGGTTGGATAAAATCGATTAATTGGGCAAGACAAACAATTAAGAGGAACTCTTCTTGATTCTGGTCAAAGGGAATTGCGGTACAGCAATACCGTCCTTCAATCTTCGGGGCGGTGCTAGAGGCTTGCGTTATGAACTTTTTTTTTTTTTTGGTTCCCCGTCGGGCAAGTGATATTGAAACCCAGGAGAGGTGGAAAGGAGGAAGAAAGGAAGGAGGGAAACCCAGGAGAGGTGGAAAGGAGGAAGAAAGGAGGAGGGTTTACGCGAACCAAAATACTTTTTGACACCATCGGGTACACTTCTTTTGTGAATCCGGGAAACAAAATTTCGTGGTACTGTGACCGAGTCAAAGTTTTCTGGCAACAGACACAGATGATTGTATGGAATTGTATGGGGTGGTCAGGATAACAAGACACCACTAACATTTTAATCATTTTCTTGTATCTGAGTGTGTGGCCTGATAAATATTCACGTGGCACTGGAAGTGTTGCCATCGCTCAAATCATTCCTGGAGGATCTGACGCAGGAACCTCCCACGAGTCACGTTACGGCGTAGTGGTTGGCTTCTGGCGTCCTCCTTCCCACATGCAAGTACTTCCCGCTGAAGATTTCCCCTTTTTTCCTCAACCCGACATGGAGTTCACGCAACGCGAGGTGATGGAGCATTCAAAATTTACTCCTTGAACTTGAACAGATATTGTTGGTGGCTTACATTATTACGACGGTGACAAAGGCGTTTTGGCTCCTCCAAAGTACTCGCAAAAAATGAAAACAATCTAAAAATCATTTCTGTTCGCTTGTGGAATGTGCTGTTTTCAGTATTTCGCTGTGGTGGAAAAGAGAATTTATTCTTTGAGGTCGACAGCAATTATCCGGGTAGTCAATTCTTCAATACTGGTCAAGACTTGGTGGGAACCCAAAGGCACTTAAGTTTTATGGTAGTCAGTTTATTTTTCCCTCCTTCCCTCGGTTTTTCTTTTTGTGTTTAGTTTTTTTTACAATGTTACAGGAAACAGGAGGGAAGGAGGGAAGGAGGGAAAAAGGAATCAGGAATGATAACTTATTTCATGATACTGTAAAAAAAAAAGCTGCCTCCTTTTGGAACAAGAACCATCTTGAATTTTTGTGTGTGTGTGTGTGTGTGTGTGTGAATACATGTTATTTAATTGTTAAATGAAAACTTTAAGCTCCAAAACCAAACAAGTTCTTTTTTCCCATCTTCCCTCCTTCCCTGCTGTCCTCTGGTTTTTTTGTATGATTTTTCCAACTTGGCCTACCACACCACAGGATCTCCACCACCAAAATTCCAAGCCTGCATGGGCGATATATAAAGTTCACCATTCCGGTGGATAACCCGATGCAACACCTCCCACTTCCTCAAAAACATTCCTCAAACATCAACTCCACCTACAGCCCATCCTCCTGACCAGGGGACAGCGAACAGATGAGCGGTTTCGCTCTTCCGAGGCTTCTTCAGTACACTGAGAATTAATTACAAACCGTTGTTTTCAGTTGCCGCTATTTTTCCTCCAGAGTAACGGTTGAATCCAACTTTTTTTTTTGTTGTTGTTGTTGTTGTTGTTGTTGTTGTTGTTGTTCTACACACGCTTGAACATTCATGTTTCCTGGAATAACCAACTGTTCTCATGAAATGGGAACAGTGCCCTGCAAAGAGTTAAATCTTGTTACTTTGGTTTGATATTTGGCATGAGTGAGCTTCTTCTGTACTCCAATGGGAGGTGAGGAGTGTTTTACATGAGAGGCTGCCATGGCGAGGTACAAGCGATGCTAACAAAAATCGATGGGCAACAGTTGGCGAAAATGAACATTTCTCACCTGAAACAGGCGGGAACATTGCGTGAGAGCAATTGACTGCATCGACAATCAAGGGAAACGAGCCGATGAGCATCGCACCAATTACACGCAGTACATAAGGTTGATGATGATTTCGTTGGCAGATTATTGCGGTGTTGGGGAGTCCCAAAGCCAAAGTTGGTTCTAGTATTGTTGGGAAGTGAAAGATGTGGTCTTGTTTCCATGAAGTAAAAAAGGACACAGGTTAGGAATTCTCCTGACAGTGGTGGTAAAATCCGGTTGGAAAGACACCTCATGAAGCTTTTGATCGGAGTTGATGAGGCAGTGCCGCCCACACTTATCAGCAGAGCAAATTTGTAATAACATCTGTTCTTGTCCTAATATCTCCTTCCCTTTTCCCCTCCTTTTGTTTTTATATTTTTTTGCAAGTACAAGCACTATATTTTTAAACAAAAAGAAGAAAGAAGGGAAGGAGGAAAGGAGGAAAGGAGCAAAAAAGGGGGACAAGGAGGGAAGGAGGCATTATAGGACAGATGGATGTGCTGTGGCTTTTTTCCACTTTTTTTTTTTTTTTTGTCAAAGTAATACTTTTTAACTCCTCTTTTACACCAATGGGTACAAAGTGTGGACCAAATGGCGACAGTGTAAGTGTCCAAAAAAAGGGAGTGTTGCTGATAATAAAACTGCTGAAATGAAATTCCAAAAAAAACAGCCTACAAGGGGGGTCTTCTTGGAAGTTGGTTCTGTGCTGACTTAAAAAGCTTAAGTGAGCATTGCTTTGTGGGTGACCCCAGATGAGGTTATCAACTTTTGCTGGGGTTGAGACTTTCAAACATTGCGCTGGCATGTCAGCATTGAAGGTAATAGTGAGAGGGGAAAAAATGAGTAAATAGAAGTTTACAATGTTTTGTAAATTTTTATTTTTTTCCTTGTTGTTCAAAACAAGAAGGGAAATAGAGAAGGAGGGAAGGAGCGAAGAAAGAAAGGAAGACATTTTTGCGACTCAACTCCGCAGGTGCTGGTGTCATGCAACCCATCACAGCCCTTGTGCTCAACACAAGTCATTTATCATATAAGGCAATATTTTTTCTTGGCAAAGACACCCAAATCTACATTGCACCCCACATTTGTTTGAACAATACCCTTTCTGGTAATTAACACCACCAGACATACAACTTGCAGGCCTCGTGGAAGATATCAATCATCAAACCTTTTCTCAAAAAAGGAAAGACTCAACGTATAATGCGACAAGTTATACCAATTTCTCAATTGTATTTGCGCAGTTCTGAACAATTTCTTCCTATCCTCCTTCTCTTTCACCCTCCTTCCCTCCTTCCCTTATTTTCTCCTATCCTCCTTCTACAATCTGCTTCCCTGATATAATTTCGGCTACAGTTAAACTGCAAGTTACCAGAAGGAAATGAACATGTCTCTTCAAAGGAGAGGAGAGAGGAGGGAGAGGACAGAGAGGAAAGGGAAGGAAAAAAAGGAAAGTAATGTCCTTTTGTACAAAGTACCCTTCTTCCTTTTCCTATTTCCTCTTCTCCTACTTCCCTCCTCTCTTTCTTTCTCCCCGAGAAGTACAACAAAATATGGGTGGCGTAACACTGCTTTACAACCATGGGCCATGCGGAAAACCCCCTTTTTTTAAAAGCTTTTTTTCTTTGAGTTCTGTGTTCCCTTAAATTTCAGTCCGCTTCTGCAATACGTACTTATGGTACATGAACCATCCCTAGTACATGGTAAAAGTACGGTACCCACAAAGTCGTTGTATGAAAAATCAAGCACACTTTTGGTAGGTGGCAACGTACCACCATATGAAATTGAATGGTAAATGGTAAACCCTCCCTTTACACTTGGAACTTGTAATATGCCACGTAGCGAACGCTTGCTTTGAAAACCAGCCAATGCTTTCTTTTGTTTGATTTTTTTGGTCGATGGAAGATGCACATGTTGTGTGAAGGTTGAGCTTGTTGTATGGCCATGCTATAGTTAGAGATTAAAAGGCTAGGTGGACTGAGGAAGTTTCTGGCTCTAGAGACTACAGAGCACAACCCTTGCTAGGCAGACAAACTGCTAACTCAACAAGGTTACAACAACCCTGCCACTCAGAACAGTCCAAAACCCTCTGTTCGGAGTGCGTCTCTTGCTTTTTTTCACAGTAGCTGTAAATTAAGTGCAAATCCGGGCGCTGGAAGCTGTTTCCAACAGACGTCAATGAGGCCGTGAAAAAGGAGTTGCATGGGGAGGAGAAAGACTTATAAGATCGTGACTAATCGGTAAGATTAGCCACACGAGAGCCCCAAAGACGAACTGCCAGCAGAAACACTAGTCCGAGTACGATGGGTACGACGAACGGTGCAGGTTGGTAACCTCCTTTGTCCGAACATTTCGTTTTTTGGTACTATTTAATTCTATGAAAGCCCGCAGAAGCTTTACAGCGCTGGTAATAGGGCAGGAACTTCACTTTTCCTGGGCGCTCCCACGTAGTTTTGCTGAAATTCTTCTTTTACTCCTTCAGTCATGTCTAGGTACCCTTGCATCTCCCTCATGCTTTTATGGTTTTCCTGCACTTTCTGTTAACGTATAAACACCAAGGGTGACGTGGACACTTCCCATTGTCTACAATCTTGTTAAACCTTACATTAAAACTTATTCCTTCCGTTCCCCGCTTGCCTCATTGAGTCCTCGCCTCCTGACTGCC